>Ga0213834_100381_pt1 | contig 25196 bp, 18 predicted proteins | sample SWPTP12_FD_160580 | JGI IMG/M metagenome (GOLD analysis project Ga0213834, IMG submission 160580) | Coastal seawater microbial communities from Marineland, Florida, United States - SWP TP1 #2 | ecosystem: Environmental > Aquatic > Marine > Coastal | place: USA: Florida | collected 2016-08-06 | reverse complement strand
CGTGCTCATGGAGCCGCAGAATAGTGGAGCCGTGTGTCAGCTTGATGACAGCCGGGCCAGGCCGCTCAGGGCCGTCAGCGCCGACAGGTGCGCACTACCCTTATAAAAAAACCCCGGCACCACAGGGGCGCAGGGGTTTTCGATGTCGCCTGGATTTCGGTGAAATCCGAACGCTTTTAGACGTTGAACGGGAAGAACTTGATGAGAGACCGCATGAATACTGCACATGCGCTTTACCCCAGTCATTTCATACCCGCTTTCATACCCGCTTTTGAAAATCCATCTAGCGCTCGATGTGTTGTGGTTCTTTCGAGTGTCCATCCCGGTTAGTAGTACTGCCGGATGTAGCTGTACGCTTTCTCGAACAGCTCTGCATCCGCATGCAGCTTATATTTAAAGAGAGCCTTGCGCAGCGCCTTCTTCACTTCGCGCTCCCCTGCCTGCGTACCTTGCCAACCAGGGAAGCGGACCAAGCGCACGATCTCGTCTATGTCCGCGACCACCCGTTCGACCATGAGCGGCGTCTCAGCCGTCTTCACCTCATTGAACAGGTCTGTCAGGGCCGCCTTACCGCGATCCTCATCTTCTTCGGGTGGGGCCTCTTTCTCGGCCTGCAGGGTTTCCTTAGCGATCTCAAGCAACTGCTTCAAGAATTCCACACTGTTGTTTTGCCCGGACTCAAAGCGGTCCTTCAGCGCATCCAGCCGCTCGGATAGCTGCTTGAACTTCGGGTTGCCCGAGTGCTTTTGCAGCCGTCGGTTCAGCTTGATCTCGATTTCCTTGGCCTTCTTTGGATCAGGATTCGAGAGTACAGCCTCCAGCAAGTCAGCGTCCAGCACCAGGGTGTCGAGATCATCGCGCACCGCATCCACATGCACGTTCTGGTGAATTAGCTCGATGGTCTTAGCGCCGAGTGAATGCCAGATCAATTTGCCGTGGCCGCTCGAGGGTTGCACTGACTGGTACACCTGCGAAAGCCACTTGTAGTCGCTTGCGAAGGAGCCCAACACTGTATCCGGTGACAGTGCCTCCCATATCTTGTTGAGCACGCTGTACTCGGCCGCAAAGTTGTCGCGCACCTCGTTGGTGGGCAGACACTGCTGAGCTGCAATCAGTCCTTCGTAACCTTGCAGCGTTCGATCACATCCCGTGAAGAAGGCCAAGCATTTCTGCATGGCTTCTGGCAGCTTGTCCTTCAACTCCTGAATATTGCTGACCACCTGCTTGATACTCTGGTCGTCAAATTCCAGCGCTGCTGCCACGTCATCGAAGATGCCGAGGTAGTCCACGATCAAGCCGTGAGTCTTCTGCTCTGAGTAGGTACGGTTGACCCGGCAGATAGCTTGCAACAACGAGTGGTCGCGCAGAGGCTTGTCCAGATACATAGCCTGCAAGATGGGCGCGTCAAAACCCGTCAGCAGCTTGGCGGTAACGATGATCAGCTTCAGCGGATCAGCCGGGTCCCGGAAGCGATCGAGCAGACGCTCCTCTTCGTCGCGGCTGCGGCCGTAGGGCGCGTATTCGGGGTGCTCCTTCTTGTCCGCTGCCTGCACCGACATTACGATGTCGGTGGCTTCGGGGGGTAGCAGCTTGTCCAGCTCGGCCTTGAACAGCAAACAGGACTCCCGGTCGAACGTTACGATCTGACCTTTGAAGCCGTTAGGCTCCACCTTGGTCTGGAAGTGCTCGACGATGTCTTCACAAATCTTGCGGATGCGCTCGGGCGTCTTAATTAGCACCGCCATCTTAGCGGCGGTTTTGGCAAGATTATCCTTATCCAGATCCGACAGGCCGCCGGTAAGATCCTTGTAGGCCGCATCCAGCGCTGCCTTGTCAATATGCAGATCGATCAAGCGAGGCTCGAAATGTAGCTTCAGCGTAGCGCCGTCTCGGATCGACTCCTCGAAGCCATAGCGGCTCATGTAGCCCTTCTCGTCCTCATCGGCACCGAAGGCGTAAAAGGTATTCCGGTCAGCGCGGTTGATTGGAGTGCCAGTCAGACCGAACAAAAACGCGTTGGGCAGGGCTTCGCGCATTTTGCGGCCCAGGTCCCCCTCCTGCGTGCGGTGGGCTTCGTCGACCAAAGCGATGATGTTGTTACGGTCGTTTAGACTACCAGCAGCCTCGCCGAATTTGAAGATGGTAGTGATGATGATCTTACGCACATCCTGCGCCAGCAGCTGTTGAAGCTTATCGCGGCTGTCGGCCTTTTCGAGGTTGGGAATGTCCGCCCCTGTAAAAGTGCCTGTGATCTGGCTGTCGAGATCGATCCGGTCCACCACGATTAGCACCGTAGGGTTCTTAAGACCCGCATGCATGCGTAATTTCTGCGCAGCGAACACCATCAGCAGCGACTTGCCCGAACCCTGAAAGTGCCAAATCAGCCCCTTTCTTGGGTAGCCCGCCAACACGCGCTCAACGATCTTGTTGGCCGCCTCGAACTGCTGATAGCGGCAGATGATCTTGATGCGACGCTTCTTCTTGTCGGTGGCAAACAAGGTGAAGCTGCCAAGGATATCTAACACCACATGCGGACGGAGCATGCTCTCGGCCGACAACTTGAGCGATTTCAACGGATGGTGCTGACCGTCGTTGCCGTCATTATCCAGATGCCAGGGCCCCCAGTCCTTGACCGGCAGCCCGATGGACCCGTAGTGGTAAGCCTTGCCCTCGGTAGCCACAGAAAACACGTTACAGACGAACAGCTCCGGCACAAACTTTTCGTAGTCGTCATGCACCTGCACCGCACCATCCACCCAGCTAATGCACTTCTTGACTGGCGTCTTAGCCTCGATTAACACTAACGGCAAACCGTTGACCAGCAAAACTAAATCGGCGCGACGCTCAGTGGGACCGGCGCGGTAGATAAACTGCTGGGTGACGATGTACTGGTTCTGCGATAGGTCATCCAAGTCGATTAGCCGCACCGGCACATGCTCGTTATTAAAGCCAAAGGGCATCGAGCGTTCGCCGCGCATCCAGGCAGTCATCTCCTCGTTTGCGCGGATCAGACCATCCGAGCGTACTGACAGCACGATGGCGCGCAGCTTGTAAAGCACTTCATCGACGCGGTTGGGCTGAGCAGCAATCTCCGGATTCAGTCGAATTAGCGCATCACGCAGCCAAGGCTCGACCAGCACCTCCTGAATCTGGCGCGGCACTTCAGCCGGGGCTGCGTAGCGCCACCCTATGCCTTTGGGGTAAAAACCGTAGTTGGCTTGCGCTTCTTGGATAGTGTTGGCCGGGACAACCTTGATGGGGCCTGCGAGCAGATCGCGGACGTACGCTTCAACAGTATTGGATTCGTTGAATGAACTCATGCCGTGCCTTTCGCAATTTCAGCGAGTAGTTGCTTCTTCATCTCCTCGGCGCAAGAACGACGTACCGTTGCCGCCTTTTCCGCTAACTTTGCTTTCGCTATTTCCTCCAGCAACTGTTGCTGCACATCCAGCGGCGGCAAAGGTAGACGGACACGAAGCAAATTGCTGGCGTTCACGTTCGCTTGGCTTACGGCTTTCGTCGCGAATGCAAGAACTTGTCGACGCCCGAAGTCAGAGTTCAAGTAGAGTGTGAGGAACTTCGGCTCTAGCCTTTCGATGTTCGTTTTGATTCGCACAAGATACGATGCAAAGACGTGATCGCCATCGAGCTCGTACACGCCCGTTCGGCCAACCAGCTCATAGCTGTTAGTCCGATTGAAAAGTACATCGCCGTGAACGAGGCGGTAGGCTTCGAAGTCTTTATCGCTGAGGTCGACATACTTAATGTCATTTTCGACGCATAGCCCGTCTTCAATATTCATCATCCGCAGCATTGGATACTGCCCTTCCGAACCTGCGTTAATCGAAAGGCCGTACTGGGTTTCGTGAACGGCCGAGCCAAGGTCTACAACCGGCCATTCCTGATTCAGCACGTTGGATAGCAATGAGCGAACAAGCTTGTCGGCCGCCCTAACTACCTTCAGATGCGAATCACTTGTGCGCTCTATCGCTTGAAGCAGATGAACAAGCCTTACTTGTTCATCAATCGGCGGCAGCAGGAACTCCTGAACCGCCATCGTTTTCCAATTGATCGTGGGCGAGAGTGAGCCAACAGATATCTCCACTGCTCGCTTCATAAACAGATCACTCTGCATAAAAAACGGCAGAAAGTCGGGAAGCACAACATCAGGCTTGGCCCGCAGCACCATCGCGTGGGCCGAGCAAATGCCATCGAACTCGGCAACACCAAGCTTGCGTTGGTAAGCGCGACGGCGACCAAAAATGATGTCACCCTTCTTGAACATTAGCTTGGTGGCTTCCACTTCATTCGGCGTGCCCCAGCGATGAATTTTGAGCGAGTCAGCATCGAGATGTTCAAGGCCAACGTAGTGCTCCATTCCCGATTCGGAGGGGTTTTCGATACGGACATTGATGTTCGTCGCCATCTGCTCGAAGCGCCATCTTTTCCAACCCGGCTTTAAATTCTCATTGTCAAACACGCTCGATGTCCTCCGTAATCAGTCCATCCAGTATTTCCACCAGCGTCCCCATCTGCTCCCAGAACGCTCGACCGTCGCTCTGCCACTGTTCCCAAGAGGACTGCAGCGATACAGCCGTTCCATCGCTATTGGTTGTGGCGGCTGCGGCGATTCGCTTCACGTATAGCGGAATCGACAGGTTGCCAGCGTTCACACCGATCTCGCCCAAGGTGGCGACCTTGGCAAAACCGGGCACATCCACAAAGGACTCGTAGGCGGTCAGAATACGCTGCTGGTGTTCGAGTTTCAGGAAACTCTGTGCACGTTCCCGGGTGACCTCGCTCAAGGCGTCGATGAAGATCACTTTGCCCTTCCGTGCTGTCGACTTCTTGCGCTTGCAGATGACAATGCACGACTCCATCGGGGAGTTGTAGAACAGGTTGGGGCCCAGACCGATGACGGCCTCGACCCAATCCTGTTCGATCATCTTGGCACGCATAGTCTGCTCCTCATTACGGAACAGCACGCCATGTGGCCAGAGCACCGCACAGCGGCCCTTAGCCGTGAGGCTAGTCAGGATGTGTTGCTGGAACGCATAGTCGGCGCGCCCCTGCGGCGGGGTGCCGAGAGAGTTGCGGCTCCACTTATCATTGCTCCAAGCATCGCGGTTCCACTGCTTGATAGAGTACGGTGGGTTGGCCAGGATTACGTCAAACTGGCGAAGTTGATCACCCTCAATGTGCTTTGGGTCGGCCAGAGTATCGCCCCGGATGATCTCGAAGTCCTCCACGCCGTGCAGAAACAAATTCATGCGGGCGATGGACGAAGTAATCAGGTTGCGCTCCTGCCCGTAGAGCTTGAGCGTGCGGTATTCGCCGCCGGAGCGCTTCACTTCGTCTAGGGCTGAAATCAGCATGCCGCCGGTGCCACACGTGGGGTCGTAGATCGATTCGCCCGCCTGCGGCGCCATAAGTTGCGTCATCAGGTGGACGACGGTGCGGTTGGTGTAGAACTCGGCGGCAGTATGGCCGGAGTCGTCCGCAAATTTCTTGATCAGGTATTCGTAGGCGTTGCCCAGCTCATCTTCGGGGACATTGGCTACCGACAGCGTTTGCGTCGAGAAATGCTCGATCAAATTCTTCAGCGTTTCATCGGGCAGGCGCTCGCGGTTGGTCCAAGGGGCATCGCCAAAGATGGCGTCGAGCAGATCTGGGTTGGCCGTTTCAATAGCGCGCATGGCCCTCTGAATGGCTGAGCCCACGTTCTTTGGTGTCTGCCGCACATCGTTCCAATGCGCACCAGCGGGGATCTGGAAGCGATGGTTCTCAGCGAACTGTGCATAGGAGAAGTCACCATTAGAGCTGGCCACCGCCGCCTGGTACTCCTCGTCCCATACATCGGATACACGTTTATAGAACAGCAGCGGAAAGATGAACTGCTTGTAGTCGCCCGCGTCGATCAGACCGCGCAGCAGAACGGCAGCGCCCCAGAGGTAGCTTTCGAGTGTTTGTTGAGTGATACGGCTCATTGCAGCCATCCTCCTTTCATGACCTGCGCGAGTCGCTCCTCGGTCTCACGGCAGTGGGTCAGTGCATCCTTGAAGGCTGCAATGGCCACGGACAGTGGAGGAATGTCTTCCTGCAGCGGCGGCAGCACGTAGCGCGAAATGTTAAGCGTCCAGTCCTCAGCCTTGATCTCATCGAGGCTGACCACGCGAACCGCATCCTGCACGTCAGCAAAGCCGCGATACCAGCCGAAGATCTCGGCAGCATGCTCGGGCTCCAGATAGTTTTGCGCACGCCCCCGACGAAACAGGCGGGAGGCGTCGGCGATAAGCACCTTTCTCTTGTGCGGGGCTGGCTTGCGCTTGCGCAGCACCAGGATGCACGCGGCGAGCCCCGTGCCGTAGAACAGATTCGGCGCGAGCCCGATCACGGCCTCGACCAGATCCATCTCCAGCAATTTCTGACGGATGCTGCCCTCCACCCCTTTGCGGAACAATGCGCCCTGAGGTAGCACCACGGCCATGCGGCCAGTCACGTCGGCCATCGACTTGACCATGTGCTGCACCCAGGCGAAGTCCCCGCTGGATGACGGTGGCACGCCAGCGAAGTTGCGGCCAAAGGGATCGTTCGACCACAGATCCTCTCCCCACTTTTCTAACGAGAATGGTGGATTGGCGATTACGCAGTCGAAGGTTGCCAGCCAGTCGCCCTCGAAGAAGGCTGGGGTGCGCAGCGTGTCACCGCGGACCACCTGGAAGTCCTCAATGCCATGTAGGAACAGGTTCATCCGCGCGATGGACGAGGTGGTAAGGTTCTTTTCCTGCCCGTACAGCTTTCCCCACAGGCGTTTTACATCACCGTGCATTTCTTTGACGTGCTGCACGGCAGCCAACAGCATGCCACCAGTACCGCAGGCCGGGTCGTAGATGGTCTCTGCTTCCTTGGGATCGAGCATGTCGATCATCAACCGCACAACACTGCGCGGGGTATAGAACTCGCCTGCCTTCTTATTGGTAGCGTCAGCGAACTTCTTGATCAGATACTCGTAAGCGTCTCCAAGCAGGTCCGAATTGACATTCTTGTTGCCAAACGGAAGCTTTGAAAAGTGCTCGATTAGATCTTTAAGCAAGGCATCCGACAGTCGCTCCTTATTCGACCACTGAGCATCTCCGAATACGCCGTACAGCGTGTCAGGGTTGGCTTTCTCGATCTCGCGCATGGCGTGTTGGAGCGCCGCGCCGACGTTACTTGCTTTGGTGCGGACATCGTTCCAGTGGCAGTCCTCTGGGATCTGAAAGCGGTGTGACTCCGGGAACCAAGCCAGTTGCTCGTCGCCAGTCTCATCGACGATTTCCTGGTACTCCTCGTCCCAGACATCGCAAATGCGCTTGAAAAACAGCAGCGGGAAGATGTAGGTCTTGAAATCAGCTGCATCTACCGGGCCGCGCAGGATGTTGGCGGATTCCCAAAGGTGTCCCTCGAGTTGGCCGAGTGTTAAGTGATGGTTATTCAAACGTATTGCCCTTCTATTTCAGTGCTGCCGCATTGTTACGGATGTTCCTGTTCGGTGCATGATTCACTAGAACAGCCGTTCCTCCGTCAGGAAGTAGCCTCTAGGCTTCCTCCGTTTTTTACCTTCAATCCTCATCGGCAAGGCAATTTTTTCCATACTTCAGAGGGCGTGTCGGAAATGACCTGCGCTGTGGCTACCGCACCGATTCATCAAAAATTTTTACCGTGCAATCTTACTTTGAAGTATCTTCCACTAGTATAAATAATTCTAATTATCTAACTGTGCAGCGCGTTAGCGCCGAAGCCACGATGTCCTATTTGTTACAAGACCCATTCAAACTCCTCGCCCCCGCAGTTGTTGTCGCCGTCCTCGCTTACCTGATGTGGCAGTTCAACCAACATTACCGCATTCCGGCGCGCAAGCTGTCTCGCGAACTCGACGCCTGCACCCGCCGCATCGCCGAGGTACGCAGCCAGGGCCCTGGTGCCCGCCGCGCTGCTGCTTCCGAGGTGTTCGATGACAGCGCGTTTTCGCACCACTGGAAAGAGTTCCAAGAGACGCTGCACGACCAGTTCCGCGACATGGACGGCGAACGGATCGTGGCCCGCACCCGGGCCACCGCAACGGCGGCGCACTACTTCTCGGCCCAAAGCGTGGTCGATACGCGGCTGCGCACCGAGTACTTCCGGCACTTGCCCGGCATTATGACGGGTCTGGGCATCATCGGCACCTTCCTCGGCCTGATGCTCGGACTGAGCAATTTCGATCCGGGAGCGCCTGAAAAGGTACAGGAAAGCGTTAGCGGCCTGATCCATGACGTGCTGTTCGCCTTCATCGGATCACTGGCCGCGATCGTGTGCGCGATGGTAGTCACCCATCTGGAGAAGGATTGGCTCCGCGTCTGCTACGAAAAGCTTGAGCAGCTCAACGACGGCGTCGACCGGCTGTTCGATGCCGGCGTCGGAGAAGAGTACCTGGCCGACCTGGTGCACGCCAGCCAGGAAAGCGCGGTCCAGACCCGCATGCTCAAGGACAGCCTGGTGACAGACCTGCGTGAAATGCTCCAGAACCTGGTCGACACCCAGGTACGCGAGAGCCTCAGGTTAGCTGAGACGCTGAGCGGCAGCTATCGCGAGTCGGGCGACCATCTGGCCAGCCAGATCGGCCAGAGCATTGAATCGAGTATGCGCGTGCCGCTCGAACGGATAGCTGAATCGGTGTCGTCCGTCAGTGGCGACCAGTCGAAGATGGTCGGCTCGATGTTGCAGGACGTGCTGGTCGCATTCATGGCCAAGCTTGAAGGAACTTTCGGACAGCAGTTCCAGGGGCTGTCGGCAATGCTCGAGCAATCCGTTACGGCGATGCAGCAAATGCAGGCTGGGTTCGCAGCGCTGATCAGCGACCTGCGCAGCGCCAGCGAGGCGTCGAGCGAGGCGGTGTCGCAGCAGTTGACCAAAACGCTGCAGGACATGCACAGCAGCCAGGAATTGATGCAATCATCGATGAGCCAGATGGTGCAGACCCTGCATGGTGCGGTCGAGAGCATGGGCAGCCAAGGCGTCGAAGCCGGCGGCAAGATCGCGGCCCAGCTCGAACGCATGTATGCCGAAGGAGAGGCGCGCCAGCAGAAAATGGCCGGTCAGATGGAGGCGTTCGTCCAGCAGTTGCAGAACAGCGTAGGCCGGGGCCAGAGCGAGACCATCGAGCAGGTCGCGGCCACGGTACTGCAGCTCGAACAGCAGATGCAGGGTATGGTGGATGGCATCGGCAAGTCGATCACACGTGCCCAAGACGACGGCTTGCGCAGCGTTTCCGACACCTCCGCTGCTCTCACCGCGCGGATTGAAACGATGTTTACTACCCTGGACAAAGGCCGCCAAGATATGGACCAGTCGGCACAAGCGGCGCTGCACGGCTTCCAGGAGCAGGCTAATTCGGTGCTGGCGGGCTTGGGTGAGCAGGTTCGCTCGCTGGTCGACCTGGTCGAGCGCGAACGCCATGCGATGCGCCAGACGGTTGATGCCCTTGGCGGCCAGACCGAACGCAGCCTGCAGGGTATGCAAGCCGGCGCCGACAAGATGCGCCTGGCCGCCGAACGCTTCGACAGCGCCGGCACCAACGTCCACACGGCCTTGCAGTCGAGTACCGAGATGGTTGCCGCCTTGCGTTCGAGCTCGACCGAAGTCGCCGGATCGATGCGCGACCTGTCCGCTGTGGTGGCAGATTACCGCGCACACCGCGACGCGGCCGGTCAGAACATGGCGGCCCTGCAGTCGGTCATCGAAACGGCCCAGCAGGAGGCCGGTCTGCGCCAGCAAGCAGTTGGCGACCTGATGCGCCTGAGCGATCAGATCCACAAAGTGAACAAGGAAACCGAGGAATACCTGGAACAGGTGACGGCGGTGCTCGGCCACAGCTTCAACGAATTCGGCCATGGCGTCGAGCGCAGCCTGCAAAAGACCATGGGCTCGCTCGACTCCGAGCTGGACAAGGCGGTCAAGTCGCTAGCCGGCGGCGTCGAAATCGTCGCCGAGAATATCGAGGACCTGGCCGACGTGCTGGGCAAGGCCGGCGCCCGCACGGTCAGGAGCTAAGCGATGTTTGGCACGCGAGCCGCCGCCCCCCAGCGGCCAAAGCCGGAAGGCGAAAAGCCGTTCTGGATCTCCTACGCTGACCTGATGACCGCCCTGATGATCCTGTTCCTGGTGGTCATGGTGGCGTCGCTGGTGATGATGACGAAGCGAATTGCCGCCGTTGAACAAGGCGAGAAAGCGCGCACGTCCGACATAGCCCAGTTGTGCAAACGGCTGCAGATGAAGGCTGCTAGCCTGAACCGCAACATCGTCGTCGACTGCCGCGACAACCGCATTAACTTCGGCGAGGCCGGACGGTTTGGCTACAACGATTACAAGCTTGGCGCCGACGGCCAGCAGGCTTTGCGTCAGGTGGTGCCGCTGGTGATCGATGCCGCCGCCAGCGATGAAGGCAAGAAATGGTTCAAACAGGTGCTGATCGAGGGCTTTACCGACACTGATGGGTCCTACCTATACAACCTGCACCTGAGTCTGCAGCGCTCGGAATGGGTGATGTGCGCGATGCTGGACGACCGCTATGCGGCCACCACCGGGCTTAGCCAGGACCAGAAGCAGCAGGTGCGCGAGCTGTTCCTGGCTGGCGGCGTGTCCTTCAACAATGCCAAGGACAGTAAGGAAGCCAGCCGCCGGGTCGAGCTGCGCCTGCAATTCTATGGACTCAAGGACCCTGCTGCGGCTACCCGCCCAGCCGTATTCAATGCGGTCGTTCCAGAGAAGTGCCTGTTGATATGAAACCCGGTCGTCCACGCTTGCTTGATGCACTCTCCGGTGAGCTCGTCCGCTCGCTGGGCCGCTTTCCACGCGACAGCGAAGGCGTGATGCTGGCCATGCAGCCGCCGCGTAAGCTGCAGCAGGAGGCCGAGCGGCTCGCCCTGCTGTTCGAGCAGGGCGCCCCGCCCGAGCCGCCCTTGCAACAGCGCATCAACGCGCTGGCACGCCTGCGCCGTGGTGAGCCGGGCCTGTCGCGGCGTGACTGGGTACTGATCGCCTGGGGATTGTGCGACGACTGCGGCGCCAGCGGCAAGCCGCTCGACGAGCAGCCTTTGTTCGACGCCGTGATGCGCCATACGGACGACTGGATTGAACGCCGCGATGTGCCGCGCAAAAGCTGGTTTGGCCTGCTGAACAGCTATTTTTCCTATGACGCCGAGGAAGTGGCGAGCAAGCGCAACTGGCTGCGCCTGCGCAGACGCCTGGTCGACACGCTGCCGATCCTGGTAAGCGCACTGCGTCAGCCAAAATTATGGTCCCGAATGCTGCAGCAGCACCACGACATTTTCTCCGACGATGCCGGGCGCTCGCTGCGCCAGCTTCTCTTCTACGGCTCAGCCGATGAGCGACAGCAACTGGCAGCGGGCCTACCGATCCCGGAGTCGAGCTGGCTGTGGCGGCGCGTCGTCGCGCACCAGATCGAGCACCTCAATTCGCTCAACGAAACAGGGTTCCTGCATGCAGTGCCAGGCATGGTAGCTTTTCTGCGGACCAAGCCGTTGTACGCGGACGACCTGCTGGCAGCCTTGCTGACGCGCTATTGCCAGTCGGACCAGCGCGGTGAGCCGCATGAGCTCCTGAAGAACGAGTCGTTCGCGCGCTGGGGCAATCCACAACTGCGCGGCGCCACCCGGTGGACGAAAGTGGAGGCTCCGGTACGCGCCATGGTGCTGCGCTGGTTCGCCAAGGAGGACCTGGAGCACTTCTTCAGCCTGTTGCAAGGGGCGGGACAGGTGGACCAGGCAAGGCTGCGCTACTGGCTGCGCTTTGTCGATCAGATTTCGTACACGCGCATCTTGCTGGGTTCCGACGCGGTCACTAGCGAGGATCTGGAGTTCCGGAACTTCCGGACGAAAAATGCTGGGCGGTACGGACACCTTGTCGACTACAACTCGCACAACAATGCGTTCATCATGCGCATTAACGATCACTACTTCGTTGAATTCTCGGGCACTGGCAACGCCTGTTATGCATATCCCGAAAAGGAGCTACCGTTCGACCCTGGCGCCCGCTCTCTGCGTGCGACGCTCGACCTGAAGAAGAAGGTGTCGAACGACTCACATCGGGGCGCTGCCACGAATCGCATCCTGCACAACGGAAGCTGGGAGTGGAAAGCCGATGAGTTCTTAGCGCGGCGCGGCATACGTCCAGGCGGTCCTGGCGCGGTAGCCCCGCCTGCGGTGAAAGCATACCAGGTACAGTTTGGTGCACCGCCGGCACCCGCGTTGGTTGCCGATGCTGCGGGGCCGCAGCCGGATGTACAGGCTGCGCTGACGCCGTCCGCCCTGGTACAAGTTGAGACGCGCCGGGCAGCGCCTGCACAGGCCCCTGCCCTGGTGCAGGTCGAGACCCGCCGACCGGCGCCATCGCAATCGCCTGCGCTAGTGCAGGTGGAAACACATAGGCCAGCGCCAGCGGAGCCACGTGCACCCGTGCAGGCGGAGACACGGTGGCCGGGTGCAGCACTTTTGTCGAAGCCATCGACCCGCCAGGTGGTCAAGACCGCCAGCGAGCTGGCCCGCATCAACCGGGTCAAGGTGCAGGACAACCTGGACAAAGGCGGCGCCTTCTGGGTGCTCAGCAATGAACCCAACTCGGTACTCGGACGCGAGCTCATCAAACTCGGAATGTCGTTCAATCCGGGTAAAGGATATTGGATCAAGTGAACTTCTGGAACAAACTGCGCGGCGCTGTGGCGCCCTCCCCCGCAACCGTGGCCGTACCGGAAGCCATCGCCCCCGTGTTCGATGATGAAGGGGTACTCTATCCCGCGGTGGACGAGGCCGGCCTCGCGAGCGCGCGCGGCCAGAGGCGCGTGGCACTCGCCTACCTGAAGCAGCTCGACGAGGAAGGATTCGTCACCCCACTGGTCGAGGACTGGCTGCTGCCGTGGGAACAGGTTTACGAGATTCTTGGCACGCCCGAGCACCAGGCCAGCGTGGCGCTGCTGGGGTTGCCCGCCGTGACCGCCATCGTGCCGGTGCTCGCCAGTGCCGGCAGTCTGGCCGATCCCGACTTCAAGGTGACGATCCAGGGCTGGGAAAGCCCGGACGCGGGGCCGCTCCGCGGCGCCCTGCAGCGCCAGGGTGCCGTCTTCACGCTGAATGCGCAAAAGTTCCTGTTGCCGGAAGCCGTGTGGCGGCTTGTGAAGTCGGTGCAGGATCTGCATCGCGCGCAAAAGAGCGAGCCCGGCGAGAAGGTTAACCAGCTGGGCTGGGCGACGGTCAGGAAGCTCGCGAAGCGGGCCGATGCGCGCATGGATGGCTTCCTGGACCGTACGGTGGTAGTCCGCCCTGATGCCCTCCGGCTGGAACTGAACAGACAGCTGGTCGGCGACCAGCAAGTGATCGAAGTCACGCCGCGTTTCGACGACCAGCCGGACGGCTGGCTCGCCTCCTTCGATCGTCAGCAACACGTGCCCGATCGCTACGTGATCCCTTCCCCCGACGGCGGCGTCACGCATGTGCTGATTCCGCCCGATGTGAAAACAGTGCTCGATGAAGTACGCGCGATGCCGGGGCGGCGTCTGGCCGGGGGAAAAGCGTCGCTGTTCCTGAAAAACCCCTATGCATGCCTCGGACCGGAAGCGGCCAGGGTGCTCGATCCCGACGAGTACGACAACGCGCTTGAGCAGGCCGGCATCTACTTCTACCAGTTCGCCGTGAAGCCACGCTTCCAGCCCGACGGCAGCATCGACAACGTCAGCCTCGTGCTCACGGCGCCATCCGAAAGCGTTGACACCGTAGAACTCGATTTCGACGATCCGGTGACGATGGACGGTTTCAACGCCGAGGTCGGCGCAAACATGCTGGCAGGGCTGCCGTGCGCGTGCTGGAAAGGCTACGAGATCGAGCTTTCTGGCTTCGGACAGCGCGACCTTTCCGACCTGGAGAACCTGCAGCAGCGCTGGATTCAGCAGCTGGCCGGACAGGACTTGGCCGGCATCCTCGACCTGAGCCAGTACGGCGAGCGCGTCATCGGCATCGGCCCAGCCGAGAAGGTGGTGTCGCCTCACCTGCAAAAGACGTCGTCGGAGCGTTGGCTTCCGGCGGCCCTGCTCAATGAGCTCGGGCTGGACGGCGAGCTGCTCAGCAAATGGGACACGTCGAACCGCGAGCATTACGAACAGTTCAAGGTGAACATCGAGTCCGCGCGGGCACACGGCGAGCCGAATGCGCGCCTGCCCGGCCCAGAAATCGACGTCGAGCTGCTGACCGCGCAGCGCCTCGCCACGATGTGGGGTGAGAAATTTACCCAGCCGGACGAATCGCTACCGGAGAACAAGCCTGAACGGAACGTGCTGCTGGTGGCCGGCAATATCGATGAAGTCGACCATGGCCAGAACCGCGATGACATGATTCGGCTCGGGCTGGCGGCCAACGCCGACCTGCCGGCCGCACTATTGCCCACGACTACACTGCGCGAACACCAGTTGAAGGGCGTCGGCTGGCTGCAGCATCTGTACGGTTTGTCGCCCCGGCTCACGTCCGGCTGCGTGCTCGCCGACGACATGGGCCTGGGCAAAACGCTCCAGCTGCTGACCTTTATCGGCTGGTGCATCGAGAACGAACCGGACGGCTTGCCGATCCTGATCGTCGCGCCAGTGTCACTGCTGGACAACTGGGAACGCGAGATGCGCCACTTCCTCGAGCCAAGAGTGGCCGATGAAGCGTTGAAGCTGTACGGCCGCGCCCTGCTCGAGGCACGCACGCATAAGGACGACATTCCTCCTGCAATCCGGGCGCACGGAATCCAGAATCTGCTGCGCTTCGGCTGGCGCCAGAACAAGCGGGTCGTGCTGACCACCTATGAAACGCTGCGTGATCAGGAATTTTCGCTGGCGCGGCAGGAGTGGAGCGTGGTGATCTGCGACGAGGCGCAGAAGATCAAAAACCCGGCTGCACGGGTGACGCAGGCTACGAAAGCGATGAAAGCGCGCTTCCGGATCGCCTGCACTGGCACGCCGGTCGAAAATTCGCTCACCGACCTTTGGTGCTTGTATGACTGGATCCAGCCTGGCTTGCTGGGCTCGCTCAACGAGTTCGGCCGCAATTTCCGCAGGCCCATCGAAGCCAGGGAGGGCCAGGACGCGGCCGCGCTCGAGAAGCTCAGGACGATGATCGAGCCGCAGCTCCTGCGCCGCACCAAGCAGGATGTCGCCAAGGAGCTGCCGGCAAAGATTGAGGATGAAAGCTGCAAGGCATTAAGAATGAGCCCTCTCCAGGACCGCTTGTACCGCTCCGAGATCGTGGGGTATCACGACAAGCGTGCGATCCAGGAGCATCTCGGCGGGCAAACCGCAGCGATGCTTGGCTTACTGCATACGCTAAAACTCATCTGCGCCCACCCGCACGCGGTCCGGCCCGAGGGGCACCCGCTCGAGGCCTCTCCCAAGCTCGGCTGGACGTTGCAGAAGCTCAGGGCCATCCGCACGCTGGGGGAAAAGGCGATCATCTTTACCGAGCTGCGCGATATCCAGCGCACCCTGCAGCTCGCGATCCTAGACGAATTCGGCTTCAGTCCAGTAGTCATTAATGGCGACACCAACGCGACCAGCGAACGTGGTCCGAGCCGGCAAAAGCTGATCGACGTGTTCCAAGAAAAGCCCGGGTTCGGTGTAATCATCCTGTCGACCACCGCCGTGGGGTTTGGCGTGAATGTGCAGGCCGCGAATCATGTGATCCACTTCACCCGGCCATGGAACCCGGCGAAGGAAGACCAGGCGACGGACCGGGCTTATCGAATCGGACAGACCCGCGATGTGTACGTTTACTACCCAACCGTGGTGACGGATGGGATCACGACGTTCGAACAAACCCTTGATCAGCTATTGGCGCGTAAGCGTGGACTGGCGACGGACATGATTAACGGTAGTGGAGATATCGAGATTACGGAATTTGCGACCCAGCTTTAGGGAGTTTCATCTGCGGAAATGACAGAGTACTTCGATATTGATGCCAAAACCGTCTTGCCTAACCGCCCTGCACATGAGCGTTACGCGCCCAGAACAGTGTCAGCGGACTTTTCGCTCTGACGGGAAGGTATAAATCGGCCTTGGCACGCGGAGTTAGGCTTTTTGACGAGCCCAGCAGTCGCGCCAAAATGCCCTGCGTTTCTTCTCATTTTTCGCCTCTTTCGCTGGTCGCGAAGACACCCCTTGCCTGCCCAGTTTCCAAAGGAGCTGGCGAAATATACCTAACGAACCTGCTTGCTATACCTGTAAACACTCTCATACACTGAGCTGCAGAGAGCTTCCAGCTTTGGATGATCAACGGTTGGTAATGATGTATAAAGCCTACAGTACCTTTTAAAAATCCTTAGCAATATCATCGAACAACACCGAAAAACGCAAGAGGTTATAAACAATGGAAACGGTATATCACTACACTAGCCTTAACGGCTTTTTAGGGATAATTGGCAGCCGCAGTCTGTGGGCGACGAACGCCGCGTACCTAAATGATGCGGCGGAAATCAATCATGCGATCGACTTTGCAAGAAGAGTCACAGGGGCGATTTATATGCAGGATGACTACCTTGCTGCTTTTGGATGGGTAACACGCCATGCTCTGACAGATTTAGAGATCGGTGAGCTTTATGTAACGTCTTTTAGCGAAGCTCCCGATTTGCTAAGTCAGTGGCGAGGATACTGCCCAACTGGAGCTGGACTTTGCCTTGGATTCGACCTTGAATTTTTGAAGGATTATTGCAAACAGCAGGGATACCGGCTTGAAAAATGTATCTATGGAGATGCGAACAGCATTGACGACATCCATAACCTCGTGTCGCAATGTCTTGAAAAATTTCCGAAACCATTGATTACACGCGAACAGTTCGACAATTTAGATTCAGAAGCGTCTAGTAGGTATGCAATAGAATCACATCTGATTGTTACCGAAGGCACGGCAAAACAAGAGGCTGACAAAGCCATCTCATGGTTATGTAGTGAGATTTCCGAGCTAGCACCTCGACTGAAAAATAACGGTTTTCATGAGGAGGCAGAATGGCGAATTATCGCAAAAAAGTCTGATGAAGAGACCAAATTCCGCACTGGCTCTTCATACTTGATTCCCTATGTATCATTAGACCTGTCTACCGCATTCAGTAAAGCGCTGCGAGAAGTTATTGTTGGGCCAAACCCTAACCAGAGACGGTGCGCCGATTCAGTTATGATAGCTTTAGAACAACAAAATCTAAATGAGGTGCGCCTCAGCTGTTCATCCCTCCCCTTCAACAATTGGTGACCGTTTTTCATGAGGTAAGACAACGCTTGGACAAAGGTAATTTAGGACAACTCTGCCTGTCGCGCTGAAGCAAAAGCGCCTGCCTAAACGGCTGTTTTTGACTCGCTTCAAACTTGAGCTAAACTTTGAGGTGTTAAAGAAGGGCCTCCGAGTACGCCTACCGCTAAACGCTTAATCAAGGCAGAAAAAGTGCATGGAGCTCATGCGACGCAGCCGGCGAATCAGCTATGTTTGAGTTATTGAGAGATTTCCTCTTTTGAATCTGATATGCTCTAAGGATGTTCAACTTCGGGAGACGCTATTTATGCTAAAGGAAGACGATGCCCGGGACCTACTGGAAGAGCTACGTCGGCTTGTTCGCGAGCGGGGTTTTGAGAGTTTCGATGCGCATGCAACCATGCTTATTATGACCTCTGCCGACACCCAGGAGCCCATTCGTACTGCAGAGCATGCGCTCAATGCGTATTCAAAGGTGGTCATTCAGTTGCTGCGCAGCATTGGCGCTGAACGCATCAACGACGCCAAGAGGGATATCGCCAGAGCACTCGAACTAGACGACATCACTATCGAGCTCGACTTGGCGGACATCGGGCCAATGCTGCCGGCAGAAATTGGCGACACGGTGGAACTCGAAGGTATTGACGATGCCGACCAATTGGCCGGTGAGATCGAACAGTTCAACCGTGCCGTCTATAATTTCAGCTACCCTGACCCAGATTCCGGGCCACCTAACGGAGGGCCATCTCCGTGATTAGCGCCGTTATTGCACTGATTGAGCAAAATTTTACGCATTCAACCGGAAAGAAGACGACGCTCAAAGGCTCTTCCAATCACGGCGAAGTGACCCTTAAAAAACTTCGTATTGAAAAGCTATTCGAAATAGTTGCACTGTCAGAGCTGATGGTGAATCTAAAAAAAGCGAATCCAGCGCTAAAATTTTCATTACGTAACGGTGGAAAAACTGGGAAGAAACTGGTTCTTCAGAGCGCTCCTGGATTAGCCAATTTGTCCAAGTCTCACATTCGAGTCTCTGTCGCTGCGCAACCTTACTTCGCGACGATTTGGACAAATGTAGAATTCTATGGGCACAGCTACCAAATGACGGGCTTAAATCTAACTGGAAGCTATCACGAAGCCGACGTAATAATGCTTGATAGAAATGCACACGGGGGCGGAACTGCGCCCGTACGGCCTCCAGCAGACAGCGTGATGCTCGTGATCGAGTGCAAGTACCTAGACGTCCTTCCGAAAGCGGTGCTGCGCACGTTGCTGGGACTCCGCCGGGAGTTAAGTAGGCTGCAGAATCAGCAGTTTACCCAACTAACTCCACTCTTGAATGGCGCAGCTGCGGCAGCAAGGCTTGCCCACACCCTTCCTGCAAACCCAGGTTCTCACTTGATTTTTTGCTACCCGAATCACTACGCATTCTACCCCGTAACCGATTGGGAGGCACCGGCCGCGGTGTATGGCATTGAGTTTTGGCCGTTGTGAATAGTTGCCGGATCACTAGACGCCGGAATATGATTGTTAGCATTATAAACGCCATCATTTAGCATGGCATGTCCGCCATCGACTCGCACGTAAAACGGGCGAGCGATTCGCCGTCTTCGAACATTTCGTGCGATGCGCGGGCATTTTCTGCCAACAAGTGTCTTTAAAATCATCCGTAGGCGATGCTGACGGCGATTGGTTCGCTGCTGCCGTTTGAGTGCCCTGAATAGATGTCTGATGCCGTTTGGCTCAGGAAAGTCACACAGCACGTGTTTCATGCAAAGCTTTAGGTTAAGCTGGCCCAATGAGTCGACTCAGGGTGTAGACATAACGAGGAGCACGGTTACGCTCCCTAATTTCGCGGGTCTTGATTTCGACCTTCCAGGGCGACTGTGGAATCTGTCGTACATCGATCGGCTCCTCACCAAGCTCCTGTTGACCAGCCAATTGCTTGAAGACGGCCGGAGCAACCGCACCCTTGAGGACTACCTGCTCGCCATCGACGCATGCCAGAAGATCGAATCGCTTTGATTCAGGTAAGAGAAATAACGTCCCGACAAATTCAGCGCCGCCCTCGACGATATCCATTTCTTTGACTCTGTTGCGAGCCAACGATACGGCGTCACGATCTAACATGAAATCCCGCGCGCCCTGAACTACCCGTAGCGTCGCACCGTAGTCGTCTAGTCTCTGGAAGAACTGCTTTAGTGTCACTAGAATTCGCTCATCCAATTGAGCGGCTGCCTCATCGAACACCGCCTCGTCTGGCGCCCCGATTCTCGACAAGATATCCGAGACCTCCTCAACTACATCGCGTAAAGGTGTAGCGACGATCTCTTGAGTATCTCCAGCCTCCTCAAGGACAAAACCGAAAGATCCTCGCATGACATCTGTAACGAGCATCTGCGAGTGATCCTTAAAAGGCACTCGACCACGATCTTTCAATGGTCCAATCTCCCGGCCCGAGAATCGCTTCGAGATTAACGTTTGCACGTCTTCGAGAGCCCGGCCTGCGAAATCTGCGTTGATACCCCGTGATCCTTGTACGGGCCCGCCACCAAAAAAAATCCCCAGTTCGGCGTGCATTCCGAATCTGGCGTCAAGTTTCGCGATTTGGTCCTGTAACTTTGCCTTTCGAGCAGAAAACTGTAGGTAACCGATCGGGTCGTTATCCATTGTTCGATCCGCCAGCAGCGACTCTACCGCAGTCAAATCCGCCTTCAAAGCGTCCAGTTCGAGCTTCTTAAGCATGGTTGCCTCCTGCCACATCAACCTGCAAGTTTTCAAGAAAAATCACGGCTTCATCGTCCTCGCAATACATTGGCAACTGGATCATACCTTTCCACAGGGAGGTTTCTCTCTGATGAGAGAACATACCGAACCAGTATCGCGTTTCGTCAACAATAAGTTGCCCACTTTTTCTCAAGTCTACGAAGTATGCGTCGCAATGAAAATTGACTTTTGTTTGCTCCGGGTCAAACAGCGCGCCGTGCTGTGCAATCCAGTCGGCTAAGCCTGGCCCATCGACTGCTGCTGGCCGGGAAGCGAACGTCACAAGGTCGATGTCAGCTGGTGCACGATTACGCAACTTCTCGACATCCTCAACGAAGCTCCCATCGATCCACTGAAAGCCGTCCAAAATGCCTGCAGCACGCAGCGCGGCCCTATAGGACAACAGTCCCTTGAGCAGCAAAACGCGCTGTGCAGACGTCGCAAACCGTTTAACGAAAGCAGAGATCGTGTTTTTGTATGGAGACATCATTGCCGGCACGCCGGGGCTGTCACCGACGAACGGGGGCAAGACCATTGACGGGTTGAATGAAGGGATCACGAGTCGAGCTCCATAGGGCAGCAAACGGTCACCGATTATGACACAACAGCAACAACTTCCACCCATCTCCCCTTTCTCCAGTTGCCGTAACTTTCGCCTGAATTTTCTTACGCATACGCGCGTGCGCGAGGGCGGAAAGGAAACTTTGTCGATTTCGCGGTTACAAACACTAACAACTTGTCGCCGAGAAATTCTTTGACAGAGATGCGGCAATCACTGAAATCTCACCCCCAAATTAGAGGGGTTGAGCACGATTCACGATGGCGACGAGTTACTGAGGCCGAGTGGAGCTACCCAGGTCATGCGAGCCAAGCGTTGAATTCAGACGGCCGGGGCACCGCCGCAGTATCGGTTATGCGATCTCTCCTTGGAGATTGCGGGATTTCCTATAGCTCTCCCAAGTAAACGAGATGAACTCGCCACCGTCTTCGCGCAAACGGTCAAACACACGTTCCCCCAGGTAGGCGGAAACCTCGTCGCGAGGCAGGTTGGACATGAAGATAGTCGGCCGGTGGTGCTCGTATCGCTCGTTCAGGATCTCGAACAGCAGCAGCTTTTCGGTATTGGAGCAGAACTGCACGCCCACCTCATCAAGGATCAGGAGGTCCGGAAACGCCAGTGCGGCGATGGCCTCGCTTTGGCTCTGGCGGCTGTCACGGCCCCAGGTGTCCTTCACACGGCCCAGCGCACGCATGACTGTGGTGAAGAGTACTGTGCGGCCGCGCTCCATGACTTCCAAACCGATGCCAACGGCCAGGTGGGTCTTGCCCGTACCCGGCAGGCCGATAAACAGCGCGGAACGGCCCGTCTTGCAGATTTCATCGAAGTCGGCTGCGTAGGCTTTGGCGAAGTCCAGCGCACGCTGCTGGCCGGGCAGCTTTGCCATGTAAGTAGCAAGGCGGCGGTCGCGAAATCGCTCGGGAATGCCAGCCTCGCCGATCTTACGGCGCCAGGTTGCCACGCGCTCCGCATGAATGCGAGCCTCGGCGTCAGCCTGCTCCTTCGCTTGCGCTTCGGCCGCGCAGGTCGCGCAGCTCGTCCAGGCATTACCCAGGAAGCAGCGAGCCTCGAACTCGCCATGCTTGGCGCAGGTATCCGCGCGGGTCAACGGCGGATTGTGCAACTTAATGTTAGCGATGCGGTTCACAGCGCCCCTCCTTGTTCATAGTCGAATTTTTCGTAGCCGCCGTGAGTGCCGTTGGTCGAACGGCGAACGGTAGATTCGGATGCATTCTTTGACGAAGCGAGCCACGACGCTTTGAAGCCTTGCCACGAACTCGACGCAGCGATACGTACGGCTTCAGCGGGGGAAATGGCAGCTTTTGCAGCCTCGGTCTTCATGTCAATCCATACGGCGCGCGTCAGCGGGGCGCGCTTGGCTTTACGAACGGTCAGCCAATCTTCAGCGTGTTGCTGCACGACGCCTTCAGCGACCAAGTCGCTCACGCACAAAGTCTTCGAGGATTTGCGTGTGCTTACAGTTCTTATCCCGTTAGGGATAGATTTATTGGTGGTAGTGTTGGTGGTAGTGGTGGTGGTAGTGGTGGTGTCGTCGCTCACACCGGAGTAATGCGTTACTACGTTGTCAGTACGGTGTCTGTCATTAGTTTCACTGTTGCGGGCCGCCAGCCGACGTTGACGATAGGCTGCTTGGCGTTGGGCATTGCTGGCCTTGCGGTCCATCATTTCCAGCACCAGTTGGGTGATTATGGGGTGATACAGGCGACCATCGTCGGCTTCGGTCCAGCCACGCAGCAGGATCGCTTTATCACACTGGAATGCGTCAGCTTCCATGCCCAGACGGGCCGCGATCAACAGGTCGTCCTTCGGCAATGAGCCGCAGGGTGTTTGCTGCCACGCGATGAACCACAGCATCAGCAAGAGCGGGCGCTGGCACGCGGCAGCGAGTGCCCACGTATCGGACTGGACGATGCGCTCATAGTCCAGCTCGAACTTGAAGCCGCCGGCCCTAGTGGTCGCGGGATAAGGAGGATGTTGCACAGCCACCCCAGTTACGCAACCAAGCGATCGCGGTTGTTGATCTGCTCGGCAATCCAGCCGTCCACTTCAGCCTCGATCCAGCCGGCAGCCTTTGCACCAGCACCGAGGCGAATCGGCGCTGGGAAAGTGCCCGCCTTGACGCGCTCATAGAGCGACGAGTAGGGCAGCCCGGTCCTGTGTTTAACTTCTTCGCGCCGAATAATTCGCGGCGCAGCATTTGTTTGTTCAGCCATCGTAAGCTCCAAGTAAATCCGGTTGACTCCGGGATGGCTGCAACTATGAACCGCATCAGCAGAGATGAAAATTCCAGCGTTTGTTAACAAATACTATTTGCTGACAACGTGACTATTTCTTTTTTTTTGCACCTCGTTTGAAAGAAAACCCTTTAATGGTCTCTTTTAGCCAATCCTTCAATGTCTTATCGTTTTGTTCCCACGAAGGGTCGAACCCGTCCATTCCGCGCACATCATTGATTTGAATTTTCCCCGAATGCTTGTTCGGATCGATGGTCTTTTCTGCCCACTTTTGAAACGCCATCTTGGCCTTGGCATCAGGCTTGGCGGCACGGGCCTTTCTTGCGGATTCCTCCTTCGCCTGCGTAGCGTTAAATTCTTTAAGATGTTTACTGAACATCACGAAAGCTTCTGGAAGGGCTTCATTTGACTCTGGATTGATCAGTGCTTCCACAAAGCGTTCTGTGATCATTTCCATTTTTGACATTGCAATTCTTTCAAGCCTTTTGAAAAGAAAACGAACTTTGACCGGACAGAAATCACCGCACGCATTTATTGCCTCCATCAGTTGTTCGTCCGAAACCTCTTCTAAATGATGGATGCCTGTTTTGCTGACCATAAGCAAAAAAACGTCAGCCAGCTTGCCCAGCGCCTGTACCTCTTCGCTGATTACAGAATCATTCATGCCACCTCCTGAATACGCAACGGCACCACCTTACCTGGCTCACTCTTCTTCCACACATCAAGCGTGTCCGCCCACTGCTGCATCATCTTGGCCCTATTACTCAGGTAGTCAGCATGGTTGTAGGTACGGCGCACGGCATTAGGCTCCGCGTGCGCAAGCTGGCGCTCAATCCAGTCTGCCGGGTATCCCATACCATTCAGAAGCGTACTTCCCGTGGTACGGGTAGCGTGAGGGCTGAACTTGCCTGCCCAGCCCAGCACCAGCAAGGCTTGTCGAAAAGAGGCTGTAGCCATTGGCTTGGCACGGTCATCACGATTGGGGAAGAGCAACGTATGGCGACCCGTTACGCCACGTAAGGCGCGCAGCATTTCGACCGCTTGCATGGGAAGCGGAACGGCATGTTCACGACGCATTTTCATGCGGCCTTCAGGAATGCGCCACACGGCGGCATCCAAATCGAATTCTTCCCATCTGGCTTCGGTGATCTCGATGGGGCGGCATAGCGTCCACCACATCAGGCGAAACGCGCACACTGTCTCGAACTTGCCGCCGTGGCCGTCGAAGTCGCGTAACAGTTGTCCGACTTCATCTGGCGTGAGGGGGCGCTTGTGCTGTGTCTTATTGGCCGGTAGCGCCTTACGTACCGGATAGGTAGGATCGGTGTCGGCGCGCAGGGTCGAAACCGCCAACTCAAACACGCTGGACATGGTGCGCTTGGCCTCCGCCGCTACGCTCGGTCCGTTCTTCTTGGCGGACGTCTGCAACACGTCGAGGATATGCGCTGGCGTGATCTGCTTGACCGGCAACATGCCGATCTTCGGGAAGACCACGCGGGCGAGCATGTCGAGCCGGCGCTTCTTGGTGATCGGCTCCCACGTCTTGAGCGTCACCCACTCACGCGCCACGGCCTCGAAAGTGTTGGCACTGTCCTGCTCGCGCTTCACCCGCTCCAATTGACGATTGTGAGCGGGGTTGATTCCCTGCTTGACCAAGGCGCGCGCCTTAGTCCGCTCATCGCGCGCCTCTGCCAGGGTAAGGCGGCCACCAGCGCGTCGGGCCTGAGCGGCTTCGGGGGTCTCACCATTCGGCGCAGTCGCGTACTCGCCGATGGCGAACACACTTTCCTTGATCTCCCCTTCGCGGGCGAGTTTGAAACGGTAGCGCCAAGCCTTCACGCCGTTGGGTTTTACTTCGAGGTACAGGCCGTTGGCATCGGTCAGTTTGTAAGACTTGTCCTGGGCTTTCGCAGTTCTACATTTGGTATCGGTCAGCATCGTTATGTGTCGTTTTCTGCCATACCCGCTTTTTCGCCAGCGGGCTCCATGGCCATACCCGCCAACATACCCACTTTCATTCCAGATTTCAATGAATCAATCGTAGCTCCTCGGAATAAAAAAGCCCCGCAAACCTATGTATTTGCGGGGCTTCTCGGTTCCAGCCGATTTTCTCGGACTTGGCTTACTACTTAGACGTTGAACAGGAAATTCAGCACGTCGCCATCCTTGACCACGTATTCCTTGCCTTCGGCGCGCATCTTGCCCGCTTCCTTGGCGCCGGCCTCGCCTTTCAGGGCGATGTAGTCGTCATAGGCGATCGTCTGGGCACGGATGAAGCCGCGTTCGAAGTCGGTGTGGATCACGCCGGCCGCCTGC
>Ga0213834_100370_pt1 | contig 25871 bp, 26 predicted proteins | sample SWPTP12_FD_160580 | JGI IMG/M metagenome (GOLD analysis project Ga0213834, IMG submission 160580) | Coastal seawater microbial communities from Marineland, Florida, United States - SWP TP1 #2 | ecosystem: Environmental > Aquatic > Marine > Coastal | place: USA: Florida | collected 2016-08-06 | reverse complement strand
ATCGACAACGCGCTGGCGATAGTAGCGCGGATTGATCCGCTCATAGGGAATTGCGGGGATGAGATAGCCACCATCTTCGACGGCGCCGTACATCATCGCGGCTTCGGGATCGCCGCCAACCGGCGGAAGGCCGTCGTTGCGGAGGGCGACGCCGTCACGGTAGGTGACGATGTTGCCGGAAGGGCCCGGCGCAGTGGAAGCGCAGCCCGCGAGCGTCGAGGCAGCGCCGACACCCAGCATGGACAGGAAGCCCCGTCGGGAGAAAGAAGAGTTGGAAATCATGTTCGGAAAGTCACCCTAGAGGAACGCGTCACTGCAAAAGCAAATTTTAACGGCAATCGAACCGATTGGTTCCCTGCCTGATGTTTTGCTCCACTATCACATAACGCGGCCAGCTTCATCGACCATTCACGAGGTTGACACACACCATCACAGGGATGCGACACAGCCTGTGTCCCCTGCGCAACAGCGTAATCACTTCACTGTGTGTGAGGGCAGATACGAGACATGAGGGATTGACGCGCGACATGCAAGCTTGCCGCGGGCAGTTTTGCCACGCGTCAACGGTCAGAGTACGACGATCGGCGTGCCGTTCGGGACGCGGTCGAACAGGTCGATGACATCCTGGTTGAGCATGCGGACGCAGCCGGATGAGGTTGCCCTGCCGACGGACTGCCAGTCCGGCGTGCCGTGAACGCGATAGAGCGTGTCCTTGCCGTCCTTGTAGATATAGAGCGCGCGGGCGCCGAGCGGGTTGTTCAGGCCGGGATCGGCGCCGCCGGATGCTGCTGCGAACTGGCGCAGTTCCGGCTGGCGCGAGACCATTTCGCCTGATGGCGTCCAGCGCGGCCATTTCGCCTTGCGCTGGATGACGCCGCGGCCGGACCAGGCAAAGCCCGCCTTGCCGAGACCGACGCCATAGCGGATCGCCTTGCCGCCGGGCTGCACGAGATAGAGGAAGTTGGCACGGGTATCGACCACCAGCGTGCCGGGTGCTTCATTGGTCTGGTAGGACACATCCTGGCGCAGAAAACGGTTGTCGATGCGCGAATAGGGAATGGCCGGCAGCGTGTGGCCGTCGTCGCGGATCACCTCGTACATGACCCGGTGCACGGGGTTGGAGACCGGCATGCCGTAGGTCTGGTGGAACTGCGTCTGATAAAGCTGACGCTTTTGCGGAATAGCCTCCTTCTGGGGAAGAGGCTGCGGCTGGACCGGCTCGTTGTAGGCCGGCTGATAGAAGACCGGCGTGGTTTCGCGGGCAAACACGGCCGGGTCCATGCGGGTCGTATCGGTGACGAACGGCACCTGGCAACCGCTGAGCGCCGTCGTCGCCACAAGAACGGCCGCAAGACCGGAGGTCCGGCTGAGCGATAAGGCTTTGTTTTGCATGGCAGACCCGCTTCGGCATTGATGACGTCGGCGGCAATCTGTCAGGCAGCGCTTTCGCGAGGCTGGAGCGGTGGCGACTGGATAAGGCGGATCACGTGAACTGATTGAAGAAGCGGATGCTTTCGACCACGGCTCCCGGCACCACGCCGCTGTGATTGCCCGGCAGAAGCTTCTTGTCGATCGCAACGCCGGCAGAGCGGGCACGATCGATCAGCAGCTGGTGGTCGGCATCGAAAGGGCGTTCTTCCGAGCCGCGCAAAAGCAGTGTCGGGCATTTGAGGCTCGGCCCGAAACAGGCGGATGACCGCATCACGAACTCTTTCGGATCGGTCGCATCGAAGGGCACTTCGTTCGAGTATCGGGTAAAGAAGCGCCAGGAATTGACGCCGGCGGAAATCGGAACTGCCGCCCTGAACCTGCGTGTCATGCCGGATAGAAGCGACAGCGTGCCGCCATTGCTGTGGCCGGCGATAAACATCCGGCTGCGGTCGATGCCGGGCAGGTTTTCGAGATAGGCGGCGGCTGCCAGCGCATCGGAGGTTTCGTCGTAGAAGCCGGAGAAATTGCCGGCCTGGCCGTTTTCGCCGCGAAAGGATGGATGCAGGACCACGAAGCCCGCTTCCCAGTAAGCTTTCATCAGTTCCCAGTGGCCGTCGCCGGTGGCATTGCCGCCGTGCAGGAAAAGCACCGCCGGCTTCGACTTGCCCGAGGCTTCGTAATGGGAAAGCCAGGCGATCAGTTCGAGCGAGCCATCCGGACCGCCGTGATAGAGGACCTTTTGCGCACCCGGCGGGGTCCCGAGCGGTGGCGAGGCTTCGGGTGCCGGACCATGTTTCAGAAGATGTGTGCGGAAGCGACGCCTGGCTTCGGCATAATCTTCCTTTTCCAGCGGCAGGGTTTCGGGGACGGGAAAGGGCGCGGCCAGGGCCTGGGGTGCAGCGAGGGAACCAAGTGCACCGAGTGCCAGACCGGTCATCAGCATGCGGCGGGTGATTGACATGGAACGACCGTCTAAAAGGATATGAGTAATCTCAGATATCGGGATTGAGCGTAACCCCGACGGTTCAGAACGCAAGCGGGCCAGCGGTCACATCTTCGCGTCCGCCGTTTTGGCATCGATCATCGCGGTCAGCGTTTCCAGCCGGTCGGCATCGCGCGGCAGCTTGTCCATCCGCAGCCGCGCAATGCGGGGAAAGCGCATGGCGACGCCGGACTTGTGGCGCGTCGAGCGGTTGATGCCCTCAAACGCCACTTCCAGCACGAAGCCGAAATCCTTGTCGGCGCGCACCGCCCTTACCGGACCGAAACGCTCCACCGTGTTGTCGCGCACGAACTTGTCGAGCACTTCCAGTTCCGCATCGGTAAAGCCGAAATAGGCCTTGCCGACGGGCACGAGATGATCGCCATCGGGTCCTTCAGTCCACACACCGAAGGTGAAATCGGAATAATAGCTGGAGCGCTTGCCGTGGCCGCGCTGGGCGTAGAGCATGACCGCATCGACATTATAGGGATCGCGTTTCCACTTGAACCACGGGCCTTTCAGCCGGCCGGCCTGATAGACGCTGTCGCGGCGCTTGATCATGACGCCTTCGATGACGGGATCTGGCGGATCCCGGCGGAGGGCTTCGAGCTCATCCCAGGTGCTGAACGGCACGAGATCGGACAAGTCGAACCGGTCATGCGGGGCATGGCCGATCACCTCGGAGAGGCGTTCGCGGCGCTCGAGAAAGCCTTTTGCACGCACGTCCGCCTCGCCGTCGAACAGGATATCGTAGGCGCGCACGAAGGCGGGGTAGTCCTCCAGCATCTTGGCGTTCACAGTCTTGCGGTTGAGGCGCTGCTGCAGGTCGGAAAAGGTGCGGGTGGGATTGTTGGAGCGCATCGTGCCGCCGACCAAAAGCTCGCCATCGATGACGCCATCGAAATTGATCTGCTCGACGATATCGGGAAAGGCGCCGGTAATATCGTCGCCGGAGCGGGAATAGAGCTTCTTCGTACCGCCATGGGCCGACATCTGGACGCGGATTCCATCCCATTTCCATTCGGCGGCATAATCGGCAGGATCGAGCTTTTCGAGATCGCCGCTTTCGACCGGATTGGCGAGCATGACCGAATGAAAGATCGCCGGCGTCGCCAGAACCGGCTTGTCGGCGTGGCCCTCCAGCCAGGCAAACAGCGACACATAGGGCGGCTCAAGCCCGTGCCACAGCGTTTCAATCTCGGTGACGTCCTTGCCCGACATTTCGGACAGCGCCTGCTTTGCAAGCCGGGCGGAGACACCGATGCGCAGCGACCCAGTGACGAGCTTCAGGAAGGCGAAACGGCCGGAAGGATCGAGGTGATCGAGCAGGTCGCGGACGGCTGAGCGCACCTCGGTGCGGCCGAGCGAATTCATGCGGGCGACGACGTCAGACAGACGCGGCTGCTCGGCATCGGTCGTGTCGTCCTTTTCGAGGCCATCCCAGACCAGCGCAATGGTTTCGGCGAGATCGCCGACATAGTCGTAGGAATACTGAAACAGAACCGCATCCATGCGCTCCAGCACCAGTTCGCGCAGCATGGCGGGCTTGACGCTTTTGAGATCAAGCGCACTTGCGAGCGCCGCCAGCCCATAGCCGCGATCGGGATCGGGCGTGGTGCGGAAGTAATCGACCAGCAGGGTGATCTTGCCGTTGCGCGACGGGGTGAGGACGAGGCGATCGAGAAGTGTGGCGAAGGGTTTCATGGGCCACTTTCCTCATTCCTGCGCTTGTCACAGGAATCCAGTGCGCCCAAGTCCTTGGGCGCGGGAGACAAGGTTACATAAATGCGCTCATTCACGGCGCGGACGCGCCGTGGCTGGATTCCTGTGACGAGCACAGGAATGAGGGAGGTTTTGGGGTGCCGACAGGCGGATGAGAGGCGTAGTGGAAACGGCGCCATCATCGATCCCCCTCCGGCCTGCCGGCCATCTCTCCCACAAGGGGGGAGAAAACCAGCCGCACGGCACTGGCCCTGGTGTGCGACAGGGGCGCGGCTGGGTTGAGCCCTTCCCCTTGTGGGGAGGGTTGGGAGGGGTCTTTTTTCAACAGCACATGCATCATCAATCCCCCTCGTCTTCGTAGCCGACCAGATGCAGCGGCCGCGCTGGAATGCCCTTCAGTTCGCACCAGCGCACCAGCGCTTCCTCGCGACCGTGGGTGACCCAGACTTCGGAGGGGGCGACCTCGTTGATGGTTTCCAGGAGTTCGGGCCAGTCGCAGTGGTCGGAAATCACCAGTGGCAGTTCGACGCCGCTTTGTTTGGCGCGTTGGCGCACCATCATCCAGCCCGACGCAAAGGCGATCAGGGGTTCGTTGAAGCGGCGGGCCCAGCGATCCTGAAAGGCCGAGGGCGGGCCGACGACGACGGCGCCCTTGAACAGGTCGGGGCTGCTCTTGTCGATCGTCGCGGGGCGGATTTCGCCGAGCGCGATGCCCTGGCTTTCGTAATAGTCGCAGAGTTTTGCGAGCGCGCCGTGGATATAGATCGGTTCGTCATAGCCGCTGTCGCGGATCAGGCGGATCACCCGCTGCGCCTTTCCAAGCGCGTAGGCGCCGACCATGTGGCTGCGGTCGGGAAACTGCTTGAGCGAGGTCAAGAGCTTGCCGATTTCCTCGCGCGGGTGGGGATGGTGGAAGACCGGCAGGCCGAAGGTTGCCTCGGTGATGAAGACATCGCAGGAGACGGGCACGAAGGGTGCGCAAGTCGGATCCACACCGCGCTTGTAATCGCCTGACACGACGATGCGCAGATCCTTGTGCTCAAGCGCGATCTGGGCGGAGCCGAGCACATGGCCGGCCGGATGGAAGCTGACATTGACGCCGCCGACATCGATGACCTCGCCCCACGCAGCCTCCTGTTCGGAGGTGCAGAAGTCGTCGCCGTAGCGGATCTTCATGATATCAAGCGTCTGGCGGGTGGCCAGCACATGGGTGTGGCCGGCGCGGGCATGGTCTGAATGGCCGTGGGTGATCAACGCCCGCTCGACGGGTCGCACCGGATCGACATGGAAGCCGCCGACGGGGCAGAACAGGCCGGCCGGTGTGGGATGAAGCAGTGCCTCGGGTTTCATAGGACGAGAGATAGGCGGGGAAAGCCCGCTTGGAAGAGCCTTACGGGGTGGGCAGCTTGTTTTGTTGTGCGGCGGCCGAGACTTGCGCTGTCGGCAGGCGTTTCGGCTTGAGGAAAAGGGCGGCGATCAGGCCGATGGCGGCGATCACGGCGGCGGCGAAGAAGAGCGGCGTGAAGGCGGAGAAGTAGACGGAGGCCACCGCCTCACGCGAGGCCTGCGGCAACTGATCGAGCACTTTCGGGGTAAGCGCGCCGATATCGGCAACGCCTGGAATGGCCACGCCGCTGCCCTTGACCGACGAGCCGATGATAGCGCCGTAGAGCGAGATGGCGATCGAGGCGCCGCCCATTCGCATCAGCGTCACGGCACCGGTGGCGGCACCCATGTCTTCGCGCGGGGCGGAATTCTGGACGCCGATGATCGGTGCCTGCTGGCCGAAGCCGACGGCAAGACCCTGGAGCATCAGCAGAATGGCAACGAGCCAGAGCGGCGTAGCTGACGTCACCTGCGACAGAAGCAGAAGAGCGCCGATGCTCATGACCAGGCCCAACACGGCGAACGGCTTGTAGCGGCCGGTGATGGAAATCAACCTTCCCGCCGACATGGAGCCGACGACGATGCCGCCGGTGAGGCCGATGAAGAACAGGCCGGCCTGCGATGGCGACAAGCCCGTCGTCGTCTGCAGGAACAGCGCGTAATAGTTGACCATGCCGATGCCGACGGCGCCGGAGCAAAGCGTGATGATGAGAAACAGCGAGAAGGTGCTGTCCCTGAATAGTTTCAAGGGCACGATCGGTTCGGGGACGCGGCTTTCGACGAAGACCCAGAGGCCGGCGCAGGCCATGCCGAAGCCGAGAAGGACCAGCGATTCGAATGCCATCAGCGAGCCGAACAGCTGGTGGCTATCGGCAAAGGTGACGAGGCTCGCGATCGTCAGTGCCAGAACGACGGCGCCGGCATAATCGATCTTCGGCTTGCGCTGCGGGCGGCGATAGGGAAGCAGCAGGGCGAGGCCTGTCACGACGATGACGCCGAGCGGCAGGTTGATCAGGAAGATCGAGCGCCAGCCGAACAGATCGCTGAGCGTGCCGCCGAGAACCGGGCCGATGCTGCCGGCGGCCATGATCATCAGGCTGGAATAGCTCTGGTATTTTGCCCGCTCGCGCGGCTCGAACAGATCGGCATTGATCGAGAAGATTGACACCATGATGCCGCCGCCGCCAAGCCCCTGAAAGACGCGGGCCGCAATCAGCGAATTCATCGACCAGGCAAAGCCGCAGAGAACCGATCCGAGCGTGAACAGCACGATGGCAAACAGCATCACATATTTGCGGCCGAACAGATCGCCCAGCTTGCCATAGATCGGCATGACCGCGCTCATGGCCAGAAGAAAGGCCGAGGACACCCAGCCGAACCTCTCCATCTGGCCGAACTCGCCGACGATGGTGGGAAGTGCCGTGGAGACGATGTGATTGTCGAGCGCCGCCATGAACAGCGCCGCCATCAGGAACCAGAAAACGAACAGACGCTGCCGTTTGTCGGCAACAAGCGGGGTCTGGACCGGGCGTGACATATCCATGGCATACTTCCTGAGGGGTCGGCGAATTTATGTGACTTCAGCATATAATTGTCAACGGCAGACAGATGCACCCGGCACAATTTCGTTGAAACAACCCGGCACCTGCTGATAAGTTGCAGCGATGACGACCATGATTTCTGCAGCAGACCCTCAGCCTTCGACCGAAACAGCCGCATTTGCGGAGGGGCTTTCGCGTGTCAGCGACAACCTGACCCGGATGCGGCACCTGATGGGCCGCCGGATGATTGCGCGCACCGCGATTGCCAACACGGTTCCGGGGCTGGAAACGGCGCATCTCGACGTGCTTGACGTCATGGGCCGGATCGAGGGCGAAATCACAGTGGGCGCGATTGCCGAGACGATGCGGATCGACCCGTCGCGCGGCAGCCGTCTGGTGACCGATCTCGTGTCGCGCGGTGTTCTCAGGCGTGATGCTTCGCAGGAGGACGGGCGGCGCTCGCTGCTGGTCAGGACCGAACTCGGCGATGCGTTGCTGACCGAGCTACAGGCGGTCAAGCGTTCGCTGCTGGTGAATGTGCTGGGCGACTGGCCGGAGGAAGAGCTTTCGGCGTTTTCGCATCTGTTCGAGAAGTTCATTTCCGGCTTCGAAGCGGTCTATCCCGGCGGCGCAGGCCGTCCCTCTCCGACCTAACCGGGCCTGACCGGGCCTGACCGCTTTCGCATCCCGTCCCGAAACCGGACACTTCCGCTGGCACGATAAATGCGTGTTCGAAGGGGATGATGGAGACGGCTGGATGATTTCGAGACGCAAAATGCTTGGCTGGAGCATGACGGGGGCTGCGGTTGCGGCACTGCCGCTGCCAGCGCTTGCAGCACCCGCCAGTGTTTCGACCGTTGACCTGCGCGGCTCGATCGACGCGCGCGACCATGGCGTGGCGCCTGATGGCGGCGACGTTTCCAGCCGCAAGCTGATGGCGCTGATCGAACAGGCGGCGAGGCAAAACAAGCCGGTCTATCTGCCGCCCGGCGACTACCGGGTTTCCGGTCTCGACCTTCCCGACAACACAAGGCTGGTCGGCGTTTCAGGCGCTTCCAGGCTCGTCTATTCCGGTGACGGATCGTTTATCCGTGCAACCGCGGCACGGCGGATAGAGCTTTCCAATCTGGTGATCGATGGCGGCAATCGCTGGCTGGATGATCAGACCCCTGCCCTCGTGCATTTCTCCGGCATTCCCGACGTTTCCATCGACAATTGCGAGATCCTCGGCGCGCGAAAATCCGCCATCCAGCTGGAGCGGTGCGGCGGACGCATCGAGCGCTCGAAAATATCAGGCGCTGCCGATTACGCGCTCTACGCGGTGGAAAGCACCGGCCTGTCGGTGACCGGCAACAACGTGTTCGATTGCGGCAATGGCGGCATTCTCATCCATCGCTGGGAAAAGGGCGTCGATGGCAGCATCGTCACGGCGAACCGCATATTCCGGATCGGCGCCAGAAATGGTGGCACCGGGCAATATGGCAACGCGATCAACCTGTTTCGCGCAGCCAACGTGATGGTGAGCGGCAACCACATCACCGACTCTGCCTTTTCGGCGATCCGCGCCAACAGCTCCTCCAACGCGCAGATTTCCGGCAACCAGTGTTTCCGCTCCGGCGAGACGGCGATCTATGCGGAATTCTCGTTCGAGGGCGCTGTTATCTCGGGCAATACGGTGGATGGCGCGGCAAACGGCATTTCCGTCGTCAACTTCAACGAAGGCGGCCGGCTTTCGACCATTTCAGGCAATATCGTCCGCAACCTTTCGGCAACCGGTCCCTATAAACTCGACGGCGCCATCTTCGGCGTCGGCATCAGCGCCGAGGCCGACACGGCTGTGACAGGCAACGTGGTGGAAAACGCCGCCCTCTGGGGTCTGGCCCTCGGCTTCGGCCCCTATCTGCGCAACGTGGTCGCCAACAACAATATCGTGCGCGGCGCCAAGGTCGGCTGTGCCGTCAGCGTTGCCGAAGGTGCCGGATCGACTGTCATCAGCGGCAATGTGTTTCAGGACGTGAAGGATGGCGGTGTGATCGGTTTTCGCTGGACGGAGGCTGCAACGGGCGAGTTGGGTGGGAGGCAAGACGCTGCGGCGGCGTTTCCGCATTTGACGGTTATGGGGAACCGGGTGGGTTAGGTTTCGGGGTGGGGAGCGTCCGGGGCTGGCGTCGAGATAGCGACGTTCAGTTCTCCACTTCACCGACGGCAACTGGAAAGCGCAATGAGGGCGACGGCAGTCGATCTGGACGAGGCCAACCAAGACCTTGCCCTCCCCGTACCCCTCATTCCTGTGCTCGTCACAGGAATCCAGTCACGCGAAGTCCTTCGCGTGGAAAGGCTCTTCCGCGCCGCAGACGCGACGCTGCTGGATTCCCGTGACAAGCACAGGAATGAGGGAGGACGGGGCAAATGCTGCGGTGTAGAAGCGGAGGCCGCGGCCGCGTTGCCGGTTTTTCTCCGGCAAGAGATAGGTCAAAAGTTCGATCACATCGTCTTCGGCCGCGTCAGAAAAGCGAACCGTGTAGTTCATTTTCCTTCGCCAACCATGCGGTCGAGCCTGGCGTGCAAACGCTTGCGGGTCTCCTCCAGCGGACGGGTTTTAATGATTCCCGCGTCGATGGCCTGAAGCGTCGGCACGACCTCGTCCCTCAGCCATCTCTCGATCGCGGCGTCGTGCGCTGCCATCGGGCGCAGGCCCTCGGCGATCACGTCGCTTTCCGAGGCGTATTCGCCGGAGGCGACCTTGGCTTCGACCATGTCGGCGATCTCGACCGGCAGGGTGATGCTGAGCGAACGGGTGGCGCGCATGGGGTTGGCCCTTGGAAAGATCAGAATGTGGGTGACTATACCGAAAACGAACGCTGACGTCCAACCGGTCGATTTGAGGGGGCGGCATCTTTCGTTCTGCGGCGAAGCACTCTAGCGTCGCCCGCGAAACACAATGGGAGATACGCATGCTGAAAATCTATGGCGTCTATCGTTCGCGCGCGACGCGGCCGCTCTGGTTGATCGAGGAACTGGGATTGGCGTTCGAGCATATTCCGGTGATCCAGGCCTATCGGCTGGATGATGCTTCGGTTGACGGTGCGCCTGTCAACACGCGGTCGCCGGAGTTTTTGAGCGTCAATCCGATGGGCTCGATCCCCTCGATGGACGATGACGGGTTTGTGCTGCACGAGTCGCTTGCCATCACGCTCTATCTTGCCCGCAAGCATGGCGGCGAGATTGCTCCAAAGACGATCGAGGAAGAGGCGCAGATGGTGCAGTGGTCGCTGTTTGCGGCAACCAGCGTCGAGACCGCGGCCCTGACGATCCAGTCGTCCAGCGCGTCGACCGACGAAGGCAAGGCGGCGATCGAGGCAGCTGCACGCACGCTTTCGCGGCCGTTCGACGTGCTTGAAAAGCATCTTTCCGAAGACGGTTTCATGGTGGGCAAGCGGTTTACGGTGGCCGATATCAACGTGACGGAAATCGTGCGTTACGCGCGCAGCCATGCCGCCCTGTTCGACGGCCGCCCGGCGCTGAAAGCCTGGTATGACGGCTGCGTCGCCCGGCCCGCCTATCAGGCGATGTGGGCAAAGCGCAACGCCGAGCCGGCCTGACGATCAGGCGGGCTGCTGACAAACTCTGAAGATGATTGTTTGACGAGAGCGACACCCCACCCTCCCTCATCCTCGCCCTTGTGGCGGGGATCCAGCGACACGACGTCAATCGGGTCAGAAGACTCTCTCAGCTCAAGGACTTGAGCTGACTGGATCCCCGCCACAAGGGGGAGGATGAGGGGAGTTTGGGGCTACGGGCTCAATTTTCCGAGTGACATCAAGAGTTGCTGGACAATAACCGTATCAGCCGTCTGCGACCTGACGATCAGGCGACGGATTTCGCTGCCGCCTCTTCCGCCAGCACCCTTTGCACAGCCGGCCGCATTTCGATGCGCCGGTAGTGGGCAGCAACCTTCGGAAATTCGGCCATGTCGACATGGTCGCTTTCCAGCCAGCCGGTCATGACGAAGAGATAGGCATCGGCCACGGAAAAGGTTTCGCCGAGCACGAATTGGCCTTCGACAAGACCATCCTCGATCAGAGCGAAGCTGTCGCGCATGGTCTGCGGCACTTTGGCGATCATGTCCGCATGCGAGGCGGCATTATCGGCCCAGCGCGCGCCGCGGCGGCCATGGGCGTGGTTGATGTGGACGGTGGAGGAGAGATAGGCGTTGAAGGCCTGCATTTTTGCAAACAGGAAGGGATCGTCGAGCGGTGCGAGGTTCTTTTCCGGCACAAGCTGGGCAATGTAGGGAAGCAGTGCGACGGTTTCCGTCAGCACGCCCTTGTCCGTTACCAATGCCGGCACCCGGCCCTTGGGGTTGACCTTCAGATAGGCTTCCGATCGCTGCTCGCCCTCGGCAAAGCGGATCAGCGAGACCTGATAATCGAGGCCCGACTCGGCCAGCGCGATATGGCTGGCGCGTGAGCAGGTGCCGGGCGTGATATAGAGCGTCAGCATCGATCCGTATCCCTTCGTCGGTATCAGGCAAACAGCGCGTCGGTGACCCGGACTTCGCCGACGGTGAGGCCGTTCCAGTTCTTCATCGTACGATTGGCCATGGCCATCAGCTTGGCTTCGGTTTCGCCGCCCTTTTCGAAATAGCGGGCGATGAGCGCGAAGATCATCGCTTCGGCGGCGCGGGTCGTACCGTCCTCGCATTTGACCGCCATGGCAATGCCCTGATCGGGAAGTGCCGCGACGAAAACGCCTTCGGCACCGGTCTTGGCAAAGATCTTGCCCGGCGCCAGTTCCATCAGCTTGGTGCAGGCGCGGCCGGTGCCGGCGACATAGAACGGTTCGGCCATGCAGGCATCCATCAGCCGGCGCGATGCTTTCGCCCGTTCGTTGGACAGGCCGCTGCCGGTCAGCATTTTCGCAAAGCCGTGGGCAAGGCCCTTGAGCGGAACGGCGTAGGTCGGGATCGAGCAGCCGTCGATGCCGCAATTGTCTTCGGCCAGAACAGCGCCCGTGAGGCTGCCCATCACGTCGCGGATTTCCTTCTGCAGCGGATGATCGTAATCGACATAGCCCTTCAGCTGCGTGCCGGAATGGACGCAGGTGCAGACGAAGCCGGAATGTTTTCCGGAGCAGTTGTTATGCAGCGCCGTCGGATATTCGATGGTGCGGGCCTGGTGGATGAGCGAGGCCTGTTCGGATGCCCAGTGGGCACCGCATTCCATGTCGTCGACACTCTTGCCGGCCTTGGCCAGCATCGAGGCCGCCATGGCCACATGCGCATCTTCGCCGGAATGGGAGGCGCAGGAAAATGCCAGCTCCTTGTTGCCGAACCCGTAGGCATCGGCTGCACCGCTTTCGATCAGCGGCAGCGCCTGCATGGCCTTGCAGGAGGACCGCGGAAACACGCCGGCTTCCGCATCACCGAAGGAAAACAGCGTCTTGCCTTCGCCATCCACGACGACACCGAGGCCGCGATGGCGGCTTTCGACGAGAGAGCCGCGGGTCACTTCAACGGTCACGGGATTTTGCATCGGTCAGTCCTGAATTTGCCGGCTTCTATTGCTCATTCGGCTTAAACGCCATTTCGGCGGCGTTGATAGCCGTTTCGGCGATTTGTTGCACGGGAATGTTTATGAAATCGGTAAAGCGACTGCTGCTCCTTATCTTCGTCGTCTACCTTCTTCCCACCTTCGCTTCCGCCGGCCTTTGGGCCATGCGCGAGCACCCGTCCGGCTGGAGCGCCGCGCGCTGGTCGTCGGCCGGCATCCTGCCCAAGGCGAACGAAAGCAACGATGCGGCGATCTATATCTTCTCGGCGATGACGGGCGGGCTGAAAGGTTCGGTGGCAAGCCATGCCTGGATCGTTACCAAGGCAAAGGGTGCGGCCACCTATACCCGCTATGACAAGGTGGGCTGGGGCAACCCGATCCGCCGCAACCACCGCGATCCGGATGCCTTCTGGTATTCGAACCCGCCGCAGCTGGTGACATCGATCACCGGATCGAAGGCGGAGCTGCTGATCCCCAAGATCGAAGGCGCGATTGCCGCCTACCCTTACGCCGAGCCCGGCGGCTACACGATCTGGCCGGGGCCGAATTCCAATACGTTCGTGGCCTATGTGCTGCGCACCGTGCCTGAGATCGGCGCGGTGCTTCCGCCGCATGCGGTGGGCCGCGACTATCTGCCGGATGGGGAATTCGTGCATCTGGACGAGGACAGCCGCGACCTGCATGTGACGCTGCGCGGACTGTTAGGCTTTTCGGTGGGTGTGCGGAGCGGTATCGAGGTCCATTTCCTCGGTCTCGTCGCGGGCCTCGATCTCGCCCGTCCCGGCGTCAAGGTGCCGGCGCTCGGACGGATCGGCATCTAGCCGGGAGAGCAGTGCCGCGATGCATGGGAGCCATGCATGAAACGCAAAACGCCCGCAGACTTGCGAGCGTTTGCAAACATTCGGATTATACGATCAGAAACCGATCAGAAGCCGACGGCAGTGCGTGCGACGCGACGGATATCGCTACGGTCGATACCGAGGTCGTGGAGTTCGCGCGAGGTCATACGGTCCAGTTCGGTGACCGTCTGACGATACTTGCGCCAGTTGTTGATGGTGCGTGCTACGTTCATGATGATCCCCTTTCCTGAGGCTTTCGAAGCTTCAGCTGCCAGATGCTGGCGCTTTCTCTTGCTTCGATGGCCTCCTTATACGCTGCCCAAGGATGAAGCAGAAGCACTGAAGCGTCAGGCCACCCATGCGCGCCATGCATGTCTTTCCAGGGTCGATGTCAGGGAATTGGTCATCATTGCCAGGCAGGATGGAAGACCATCGAAATTTGCAACTGGCAGACGTGGAAAAGGGCCGCTTGAGCGGCCCTTCCATGAGTTTGGTCCGGTTGAACGAACCCGGGCTGCAATCATGCAGTCCGAAGGAAGATGTCATTCAGGCCGAGGGCTGCCCCGTCAAGACCAACAACTTTCCATTGCCCGCTACACAGACCGAAATCTCATTAGACATTGGACCACCTTCCTTTCATTACGTTGATGATGATCAGAAGGTAGGTGCGATCTGCGGCGCTTGCAAGGCAAGTTATGTAAACAATCGAAGATATTATTGAGTTGCGGATCGGCGGCGGTTCGACCACTATTCGCGCAGCCGGCGGCGGGGTGCCTTCCGGGCGATGCCCAAGGCCACCCCTGCCCCCACGTTTCCTCACCCCAGCTTCATCACGATCTTGCCGATATGGCTGCTGGTTTCCATCAGCCGGTGCGCCTCGACCACGTCGTCAAACGGCACCACGGAATGGATGACGGGTGAGACCTTGCCGGCTTCGAGAAGCGGCCAGACCTCGCTCAGCAGTTCGTCGCGGATCGCCCGCTTTTCGTCAGCGGTGCGGGGCCGCATGGTCGATCCTGTCACCGTCAGGCGCTTGACCATGATCGGTGAGAGATTGACCTTTTCCGCCATGTTGCCGCCGAGGAAGGCGATGATCGACAGGCAGCCGTCCTTGGCAAGGACCGACAGGTTCTTTTCGAAATAGGAAGCGCCGATCATGTCGAGCACCACATCGACGCCCTTGCCGTCGGTCTCGGCCTTGATAACCTCGGCAAAGTCCTCGGTCTTGTAATTGATCGCCTTGGTCGCACCGAGCTTTTCGCAGGCGTCGCATTTGTCCTTCGAGCCGGCGGTCGCATAGGCCGTCGCGCCGAATGCCTTGGCGAGCTGGATCGCGGTCGTGCCGATGCCGCTCGAGCCGCCATGGATCAGCACGCTCTCGCCTTCGGTCAGGCCCGCCATCTGGAACAGGTTGGCCCAGACGGTGAAGAAGGTTTCCGGCACGGCTGCGGCCTTCACCGCATCATAGCCCTTCGGCCATGGCAGCGCCTGGCCTGCGGGCACAACGCAATATTCCGCATAGCCGCCGCCGTTCGAAAGGCCGCAGACCTTGTCGCCGATTGCAAATTCGGTCACGCCCTCGCCAAGCGCCACCACTTCTCCGGCGACTTCGAGGCCAAGGATCGGGCTTGCATCCTTCGGCGCCGGGTAGTTTCCCTGGCGCTGGGCGACATCGGGCCGGTTGACGCCGGCGGCTTCCACCTTGATCAGGATTTCGCCTGATCGGGCCGACGGGCACGGGCCGGTGGCATGGGTCATTACATCGGGCGCGCCGAAGGACGGCAGGTCGACGAAACGCATCTGGGACGGCATGGACATGGGTCTACTCCTGTCAGTATCTGACGACTGACTTAGGACAGTGCCCCCTGCTTGGAAAGGCGGAGGTTGGATGCATGCATCCGGTTGAGCCGGTGTGGCGCTACTTTGCCGCGTCACCGTAGCTTGCGAAAACAAGGCCACGGTCGCTCTCCTTGGCGGCAACCTTGACCGTTGCGATCTCCGTTCCGATCCGGGCGATATCGTCGAGGATCAGGCCCTGCGGCAGATGGACAACGCCGATCGAGCAGCGCAGCAAAGGGAAATCGCGCTCCACGCCGGTGCGGTCATGGCCACGGATCCGGCCTGCCGCCCGCTCCTCTTCCGAATAGAGCGCGACGGCGTCATCGTGGAAATCCGATAGAAGGCGCTCGAGGATTTCCTCCAACTCGTCGCGGGACCAGTCGCGAATGCCGATAAAGAAATCGTCGCCGCCGACATGGCCCAGAAAATGTTCGTCGGAGAAGAAGTAGCGCTTCATCAGCGCCGCAAACAGCGAGATTGCGTGGTCGCCCATCTGGAAGCCGTAATGATCGTTGAACGGCTTGAAATGGTCGAAGTCGCAATAGCAGAAGAAGCGCTGCTCGTCGTCATCGCGGCCGGCCTGGTACATGAAGTCGCGGATGGCCCGGTTGCCGGGAAGACCCGTCAGCGGGTTCTGGTCCTGGGCGATCTTGAGCTGCTTTTCGTTGACCACCTTGATCAGCGATGCCGCCGAGACGACGCCGGCATAACGCATGTTTTCGGTAAGGATGACGCAGGCGCTGTTTTCCATGTTGGCAAACAGGCTCATCAGCTCTTCCGCCTCGGCATCCAGACCGATGATCGGCGCGCGCTCGACGAAATGGGCGATGGTGCGCTCATAGACCTTGTTCTTTAGGAGATCGCGGCCGAAGGGCTGATAGATAAATTCCTTGAGGTGATATTCGTTGATGACGCCGCGCGGTTCGCCATTGGCGTTCAGCACCGGAAAGAAGGCCTGGCGCGGATTGCGGCGAAACAGTTCAAAGACGCTGTCGATGCTCTCGTTCTCGAACACGGTCGGCAGTTTTTCGATCTGCTTGCGGATGAGGATTTCGTCGAGAGACTGGCTGGAGCGGCGCGACAGACCGATTGCGGCCAGATGCGGATAGGCCGGCTGCAACTCCGTGACGAAGCTGGTGGGTCTTGCGATGAAATAGCCCTGTACCAGATCGACGCCGTATTCACGGCAGGCCAGAAATTCGGCCTCGGTCTCGATGCCTTCGGCAATCACGCGGATGCCGAGCACATGGGCAATGTTGACGATGTTCTTGACGAGATGCCGTTTGCGCGGATTGACATCGATATCCGAAATGAAGTGCCGGTCGATCTTCAGGTAGTCGACCGGGTAGTCGCAGAGCAGCTTCATCTCACCATGGCCGACGCCGAAATCGTCAATCGCCAGCTTGAAGCCTGCCTTGCGCATCTCGCTCATCAACTCGGCAAATTCCGGCACCGAGGTGTTGTCGAACCGCTCGGACAGCTCGAAGCAGACCGAGGACGGCGCGACGCCTGCCTGGCGCAGATGCTGGACGATCTTTTCGAGGAAAAGCTGGCCGTCGCGGATCATCCGGACATCGAGATTGAGAAACAGCGTTTGGCTGGAGAAATCCGGAAGGCCGGCGAATTTGGCAAGTGCCCGGTGGGCGACCATCTGTTCCAGCGCCAGAAGCTGGCCGCCGTCATGGGCCTGGTCGATCAGTTCGAGCGGCGAGGCAAAGCCGAGACGGTCATGGCCGCGCAGCAGCGATTCATAGCCGAACACGGACCCGGTGGCGACCTCCACGATCGGCTGGAAGGCGTTCTCGATGACAAGCTTTGCCAGCGGCAAAAGCTGATCGCTGGCATAGCGACGGAAAACGCCCGGTTCCAGAACGGCCGCAGACGACATGCAATTCACCCCATTTAATGCGTGGGCGAGATCCGCCCGGCGCCTTATTCACGGGCGCCACCTTTGCCTCCATTGGTCAAAAATAACTTTCCCGCAAATGACAGTTCGATGAAACTTCCATGACATTAATTGATGTTTCTAATACAATGAGTTGTAAATATTACATCGTCTGGCTTGGGCAGGTGCGGTCCCGCGTCAACGCCACGAGCCAAGCTTAAGCTTCCACAGGGATTTCCCCCACAGTCCCCGGCCGTGCGTTTTTGAGACAGCGCTGTTCGCAATCCCTGCTTGATTGCGCGGCCAATCGAAAATAACTCATTCTGGCGGTCTTCCTCATCTCCAAGAAAAGCAGCCCGGTTATGTCCCGTCCGAACATTCTCATCATCATGGTCGACCAGATGAACGGCACGCTGTTTCCGGATGGGCCGGCGGACTGGCTGCATGTGCCGCACCTGAAGGCGCTGGCTGCACGTTCGGCCCGCTTCCAGAACAACTACACCTCGTCGCCGCTTTGCGCGCCGGCCCGCGCCTCGTTCATGGCGGGGCAGCTGCCGAGCAGAACCGGGGTCTATGACAATGCCGCCGAATATGTCTCCTCGATCCCGACCTATGCGCATCACCTGCGCCGCGCCGGCTATTACACGGCGCTGTCGGGCAAGATGCATTTCGTCGGGCCGGACCAGATGCACGGGTTCGAGGAACGGCTGACCACCGACATCTACCCGGCCGATTTCGGCTGGACACCGGATTACCGCAAGCCGGGCGAGCGGATCGACTGGTGGTATCACAACATGGGTTCTGTCACCGGTGCCGGCGTTGCCGAGATTTCCAACCAGATGGAATATGACGACGAGGTGGCCTTCCTCGCCAACCAGAAGCTCTACCATCTCAGCCGCGACAACGACGATGCGGACCGCCGGCCCTGGGCTTTGACGGTATCGTTCACGCATCCGCACGACCCTTATGTGGCACGCCGGAAGTTCTGGGATCTGTATAACGACTGCGAGCACCTGATGCCCGAGATCGGCATGCTCTCCGAGCAGGATCCGCATTCGGCCCGCATTCTGAAGTCCTGCGACTATCCGGCTTTCGAGATCACCGACGAGCATGTGCGGCGGGCGCGTCAGGGCTATTTTGCCAACATTTCCTATATCGACGAGAAAGTCGGCGAGCTGATCGATACGCTGACCCGGACACGGATGCTGGACAACACATTCATCCTGTTCTGCTCCGATCATGGCGACATGCTGGGCGAGCGTGGTTTGTGGTTCAAGATGAACTTCTTCGAGGGGTCATCCAGGGTGCCGCTGATGATCGCCGGTCCTCAGATCCCGCCGTCGCTGCATGCCGCGCCGGTTTCCAATCTCGACATCACGCCGACGCTTTGCGATCTTGCCGGCATCTCGATGGACGAGATCATGCCCTGGACCGACGGCGAAAGCCTGAAGCCCGTGATCGATGGCGGCACGCGAACCTCGCCGGTGCTGATGGAATATGCCGCCGAAGCCTCGCATGCGCCGCTGGTCGGCATCCGCGAGGGCAAGTGGAAATACGTGCATTGCGAGCTCGATCCCGAACAGCTTTACGATCTCGACGCTGATCCCCACGAGCTGACCAACTTGGCGCAGAACCCGGCCCATGCCGCTGTCATGGACGGGTTTCGCGCCAAGCGGGCGGAAAAGTGGGACATGGCGAAATTCGATGCGGCCGTGCGCGAAAGCCAGGCGCGGCGCTGGGTGGTCTATGAAGCGCTGCGCAACGGTGCCTATTACCCCTGGGACCACCAGCCCTTGCAGAAAGCCTCGGAGCGCTACATGCGCAACCATATGAACCTCGACAATCTGGAAGAGTCCAAGCGCTACCCCCGCGGGCAATAGGCGCCAAGGAACGGAGAAGACCCATGAAAGCACAACCAGTCGCCAGCCATTTCATCGACGGCGAATATGTCGAGGATACCGACGGCAGCGTCATCGAAAGCCTTTACCCGGCGACGGGCGAAGTGATCGCAAGGCTGCATGCGGCAACGCCTGCGATTGTCGAGAAGGCGATTGCGGCGGCCAAGCGCGCCCAGCCGGAATGGGCGGCAATGAGCCCGACCGCACGCGGCCGGATCCTGAAGCGGGCAGCCGAGATCATGCGGACCCGCAACCGCGAACTTTCCGAGCTGGAGACGCTCGATACCGGCAAGCCGATCCAGGAGACGATCGTTGCCGACCCGACATCGGGCGCCGACAGTTTCGAGTTCTTCGGCGGCGTGATCGCGGCCGGCATGAATGGCCAGTATATTCCGCTCGGCGGCGATTTTGCCTATACGAAGCGGGTGCCGCTCGGCGTCTGCGTCGGCATCGGCGCCTGGAACTATCCGCAGCAGATCGCCTGCTGGAAGGGCGCACCGGCGCTCGCCGCCGGCAACGCAATGGTGTTCAAGCCGTCCGAAAACACGCCGCTCGGCGCGCTCAAGATCGCCGAGATCCTGATCGAGGCCGGCCTGCCCAAGGGCCTCTTCAACGTTATCCAGGGCGACCGCACGACCGGGCCGCTTCTGGTCGAACATCCTGATGTCGCCAAGGTGTCGCTGACCGGCTCGGTGCCGACTGGCCGCAAGGTGGCGGCGAGCGCTGCCGGCAACCTCAAGCATGTGACGATGGAACTCGGCGGCAAGTCGCCGCTGATCGTGTTCGACGATGCGGATATCGACAGTGCCATCGGCGGGGCGATGCTCGGCAATTTCTATTCGACCGGACAGGTCTGCTCCAACGGCACCCGCGTGTTCGTGCAGAAGGCAACCCGTGAAGAATTCCTGTCGCGGCTGAAGGCCCGCACCGAAAAGATGGTGATCGGCGATCCGATGGACGAGGCAACCCAGGTCGGGCCGATGGTCTCCTACGACCAGCGCCAGAAGGTGATGTCCTATATCGAAAAGGGCATTTCGGAAGGCGCGACGCTGATCACCGGCGGCGGCATTCCGAACAATGTCTCGGGCGAAGGCTATTACATCCAGCCGACGGTGTTTGCCGATGTCACCGACGACATGACAATCGCCCGTGAAGAGATCTTCGGACCCGTCATGTGCGTGCTCGACTTCGATAACGAGGAAGAGGTGATCGCGCGCGCCAACGCCACGGAATTCGGCCTCTCCGCCGGGGTGTTTACCGCCGATCTGTCACGCGGGCATCGCGTCGCGGATCTTCTGGAAGCAGGCACGCTGTGGATCAACACCTACAATCTCTGCCCGGTGGAAATCCCTTTCGGCGGGTCAAAGCAGTCCGGTTTCGGCCGTGAAAACTCGCTTGCGGCACTGGAGCATTATTCGGAGCTGAAGACGGTGTATGTAGGAATGGGCAAGGTAGAGGCGCCGTATTGAACGCCTCGTCAGCCCACCACCAGATCATCGAGATCGACCTTGAGGACAGCGGAGATGCGTTTCAGCTCGTCGACGCTGCTGGGTTTCTCGCCGGTCTCGATCTGGGCCATGCAAGACTGCGAAATGCCCGCCGCGTCGGCGAGTTCGGAGACAGTCATCTTCCGGTAGGTGCGGAAAGTGCGGATGCGGCTGTCTGTTTCGAACAGTTCGTACACAAGCTCGGCCGGCCAAGTTTCTTCGCCGGCCTCGATACGAGCCATAACTTCGCCAGCCGTGATGGTATCCATCATGTCCTCGAATTCTTCTTCGGGGACAAGAACGAAGGGCTTACCATTGATAATCGTTCTGTTGAAAACACCCATCATTCAATCCTTGTAGGCACCGCCCCTGGGGCCGGCGTCGATGACCAAAACGAGGTTCGTCTGTTCATCGATGATGATCCTGTCAGCACCGACCCTGATGCGGATGAGAGGGCTACCCACCAGCTTCTTGAGGTCGACCCTTTCGCCACGGGCGAAAGCATCGACCTTCGACTTGATTGCAGCCTGTCGTTTAGGCTGCATCCGGCTCAGGCTCTTTTGTGCGACACGAGAATACTGAACCGGCTTCATCCCGGCAATATCGTTTAGAATCGAATTTCATTCAACCACGGATTGAGAAGAATGCTTCAGGCAGATTTCGTCATCATCGGCTCGGGTTCGGCGGGTTCGGCCATGGCCTATCGGCTGTCCGAGGACGGGAAGCATTCTGTCATCGTGATCGAGGCTGGGGGCACGGATTACGGGCCGTTTATCCAGATGCCGGCAGCACTTGCCTGGCCGATGAGCATGAAGCGCTACAACTGGGGATATTATTCGGAGCCCGAACCGAATCTCGGCAACCGCAGGATCACCGCGCCGCGGGGCAAGGTGCTGGGCGGGTCTTCCTCGATCAATGGTCTCGTCTATGTGCGCGGGCATGCCGAAGACTACAACCGCTGGGAGGATCTCGGCGCGAGCGGCTGGTCCTATGCGGATGTGCTGCCCTATTTCAAGCGGATGGAAACGGCGCATGGCGGCGAAGAGGGATGGCGCGGCACCGACGGGCCGATGCATGTGCAGCGCGGGCCGATGACCAATCCGCTGTTCCATGCCTTTATCCGGGCGGGTGCGGAGGCCGGTTTCGAGACCACCGACGATTACAACGGCTCGAAGCAGGAAGGCTTCGGGCTGATGGAGCAGACGATCCATGACGGTCGCCGTTGGTCCGCCGCCAACGCCTATCTGCGGCCGGCGATGAAGCGGAAGAATGTCGAAATCGTCTATGGGCTGGCGCAGAAGGTCGTGATCGAGAACGGCCGAGCGATCGGCGTCGAAGTGCTGCGGCGGGGCGTGCCGGAAGTGGTGAAGGCAAACCGCGAGGTGATCATAGCCGCCTCCTCGTTCAACTCGCCGAAGCTCTTGATGCTGTCTGGCATCGGGCCGGCGGCGCATCTGAAGGAGATGGGGATCGAGGTCGTGGCCGACCGGCCGGGCGTCGGTGCCAACCTGCAGGATCACATGGAGTTCTACTTCCAGCAGATCTCGACCAAGCCTGTCTCGCTCTATTCCTGGCTGCCCTGGTTCTGGCAGGGCGTGGCGGGTGCCCAGTGGCTGATGACCAAGGGTGGCCTTGGCGCCTCCAACCAGTTCGAGGCCTGCGCGTTCCTCCGCTCGGAACCGGGACTGAAGCAGCCGGATATCCAGTATCATTTTCTGCCTGTCGCGATTTCATACGACGGCAAGGCGGCGGCGAAGAGCCACGGGTTCCAGGTGCATGTGGGCTACAACCTGTCGAAGTCGCGCGGCGCGGTGACGCTGCGCTCGGCGGATCCGAAAGACGATCCTGTCATCCGCTTCAATTACATGAGCCACGAGGAAGACTGGATCAAGTTCCGCCACTGCGTGCGGTTGACGCGCGAGATCTTCAGCCAGAAGGCGTTCGACGATTATCGCGGGCCGGAGATCCAGCCGGGCGAACAGGTTGAGAGCGACGATCAGATCGATGCCTTCCTGCGCGAGCATCTGGAAAGTGCCTATCACCCCTGCGGCACCTGCCGGATGGGCCGGGCCGATGACCCCATGGCCGTGGTCGATCCGGAATGCCGGGTGATCGGCGTCGAGGGGCTGCGGGTGGCGGACAGTTCGATCTTCCCGCATGTCACCTATGGCAATCTCAACGGCCCATCGATCATGACCGGCGAGAAGGCGGCGGATCATATTCTTGGCAAACAGCCCCTGCCCCGAAGCAATCAGGAGCCCTGGGTCAATCCGAGAGCGGCGATGAGCGACCGGTAATGTCGTGCGGTGTCAGTGGTAGTCGTCTTCGCGCTGGTGGCGGATGGCGAGGATGGTAACCGACGTCTCGTTGTCTATTCTGAACAGCACGACATAGCCGGACGAACCGAATGGAACGAGCATTTCTCGAAGGAGTGCATTGCCACCTAAAGCCTTGCGGCAACTGAATGGGAAGTCTTCGAGCAATGCCACCGACTGTGTAATGATTTCCAGCACACGGGCCGCGGCGTCCTCGTCGCGATCCAGCAGATATGCATAGAGCCGTTTGAGATCAACTCGCGCGCGCTCCGTCCACTTCACGAGGCAGCTCATTTGGCGCGCTTTTCGGCCCGCTTGGCTTCAAGCATGCGTTTCAGTTCTCCAAAAATCTCTTCGGATGAGTAGTAAACCCCGGTGCGCTCAGCTTCGGCCAGACCTGCCAGCCCCCTGGCGATAAACTCCGCCTGGGTCCGCCGAAAGTCGATCTGTCTCTTCAGCGAGTCCTCGACGAAGGCGGAGAGCGTTTCGCCTTCTTTCAGCACGCTTTCGGCAGCCGCGCGGAGTTCCGGGTCGACGCGCAGCGACGGGATGGTTGCGGTTTTCATTAGCATCACCTCATGCGTTGCAAGTGCGATGCATGATGCGCCTGGAAGCGTATTCTGGCAAGTGGATCCGGATCACATCGCGGGTGGAGACAAAGCCCTGATGCGGTCCACGATCAGCCGGTTGAGGGCGCGGTAATCGCCATCGAAATGGTGGCCGCCGGGGCGTGAATGGATGAGCGTGCCGGGGATGTCCTCAACAGCAGGACAGGCGGTGTCTTCCTCCTCCGTGCCGTAGATGCACTGGATCTTGTGCGGCTCGATCTTAGCGATGTCGTCGACGGGATCGCCCTGCTTGGCGGCCCCTGCCCAACCGAGCCAGCCGGTGACGGCGATCTCGAAATCGGCCTGGTGCGAGAGGGCCAGAAGCGAGAGCAACGAGACGGCCTGTCTGTCTGCCTCGGGCAGCAGTCGATAGGTAGCCGGCAGGATGTTGGCGCCGAAGGAATAGCCGATCAGGACGACGTTTTTGACGTTCCAGCGCTGGCGGTAGGTGGTGATGATGCGGGAGAGATCGGTGGCCGTCTCCTGCGGTGATTTCTCGGTCCAGAAATAGCGCAGCGCATCGACGCCGACGACCGGAATGCCGTCTTCCACGAGATAGGCGGCGAGCTTCTGGTCGATATCGCGCCAGCCGCCATCGCCCGAATAGATGATCGCCAGCGTATCATGGAGCGGCACGACCGAGGTCGGAACGATCGGCAGGCCGAGCGGCGACGATGACTGGCGAAGGCGGGCAAGCGTTGTGGAAACGGTTTGCAGCAGCAGGTTTTCCGCGGTTTCGTCCCAGGAGATGATCTCGATTGCCGGGTGGGTCTGCTTCAGCGCATCCGCATGGGCTTCCCCTGCGGAATCCGCTTGCGGCGTCAACAGGATGCGCACCGGTTCAGGAAGCGGCCCCGGCGTGAGGCCGTATGCGACGCCGCCGTCGACCACCGTCTTGGGGGCCGGCGTGCAGAGGATCTTTTCGACGGGAATCGAGGCCTGCGGATCGATGGCGATGGTTTCTGCGATGGTCGAGGCGGGGGTCTGGGCGGCGATCGCGAGGGCCAGGGCGCCACCGCCGCCGATGCCGGCGATGACCGGCGGGAGGTAGGCGGCGATCTCCTGCTCGCGGTGGATCTGGCGGCTCAGTTCCTCGATATCGGAGACGAGATAGAGGCAGGTGCGGTCTTCTTCTTTAGCCAGAGCAGCGAAGTAGTCGGGCAGATCGACGCCGACGACCACGGCGCCGCCGGCAGCCAGTGCATCGGAGACCGTCTGTTCGCGGTCCGACCAGCCTTCGGTGCCGGACAGCAGAAGAACGATGCCGGATGCCTTTGCGTCGGGATAGGCGATGCGGTCGGTCGGCAGGCTTCTGATGCCGGGGCCGGCCCACCACTCAAACGCATTCACCGCGGCGGCGACCACGGTGATGCCGGCAACGATTGCTGGCAGAAGCTTCATCGGCGAAGGATGCCCCTCAGGCCGCCGGCAATCAGCTTGGTCACGTCGAATAGGGCAACGAGCGGCATGCCGCGGCCGGAGACGGCGAGATAGCGCGGCTGCCATTCCGGATCGAATTTCGACTTGAAAGCCTGAACGCCGCGGAAATTGTAAAAGCGCTCGCCGTTTTCGAAGATGCGGTTGCCGATATGGTTCCAGAGCGGCGCGCGGCGATGGGTGGCAAGACCTGAGAGCGGCGCCATGCCGAGATTGAGCGTGCGATACCCTTCCGACTTGAAGTGCTCCATGATGCGCACGAAGAGCAGATCCATCATGCCGCGATGGGTGTTTGGCACATGCCGCATCAGGTCGATAAAGGCATCGCCGTTCGAGCTCGTCGCATGGATATTGGCGAAGGCGACGATGCGGCCTTCGAGACGGATGACGGCGACCGGTCCGGCGGCCACATAGGCCGGCTGGAAAGTGCCGAGCGAAAAGCCCTTTTCGGCGGCATTATGGGCGGCAAGCCAGGCGCGGGAGACGGCAATAAGCTCGTCCATCACGCCGGGCACCGCTTCGGCCGGCAGCAACGAGAATTCCAGGCCGTCGCGTTCGGCACGGTTGATGGACCGGCGCAGTTTCAGCCAGGCGCCGCCTTTCAGATCGAAATCGGTGAGGTGGACAACCGCCTGTTCCCCAAGCTTGTAGGGTTTCAGACCGGCCTCGACTGCGCAGGGCAGAAACTCGGGCGAGACCTGGTAGAACACGGCGCGGCAGCCATCGCGGCGCGCGGCGTTCATGAACTTGACGATCATGCCCGGCCAGGCCTTGCGGCAGCCGACCGGATCAAACAGCGCCGCCCAGGTCCGGCCGGAGCGCGCATACATGATGAAGGCATTGCCGCAATCGGAAAACAGCACCTTCTTGTCGCCGAGCCGCACGAGGCCGGCGCTGGCATTGGGCTGGAGCGCCAGGATATCGAGCGCCCTGTGCAGATCCTCGCCGG
>Ga0213834_100369_pt1 | contig 25909 bp, 25 predicted proteins | sample SWPTP12_FD_160580 | JGI IMG/M metagenome (GOLD analysis project Ga0213834, IMG submission 160580) | Coastal seawater microbial communities from Marineland, Florida, United States - SWP TP1 #2 | ecosystem: Environmental > Aquatic > Marine > Coastal | place: USA: Florida | collected 2016-08-06 | reverse complement strand
TTACTTTCGGTAGTGATCAGCGCTCATCATGTGTACGAGCGCGAAATAGCAACGCGAACCAACAGAACGAAATGACTCAGAAATGAAAGAAATTTCGGCACAAAAGCTTTGCGCCGGGACGGTGTCAAAAGGTCGACACACAGGGCGGGAGGGCTTTAAGGGCTACCTGGATCGGTAGGCCTGGCTGCGGTGCTGCTTGTTATTACGTTATTGCAGTGTTGGTGCAACTGAACGACCGGTAGTCGTCTTATTGCAGCGCACAAACAGCACTATACAGTAGTTTGGGAATGCTTGCACAGTGCCGTCGATTTGACCCTGCGCAAACTTCGAACAGGGAAAACACAAGGGCCGGCGCTGAAGGCCGGCCCCTGGGTAGGCGCGAAGCAGCGCTTAACGGTGCTTGCGGGTGCTGTTGGGGCTGCGCGACACGCGTGAGCTCGATGCCGCCGTCGCCTTGGCCTTGAAGTGCTGGCTGCGGGCGCCGCCACGTGGCTCGCCGCGGTCGGCTTCGAGGGCCATGACGGCGTTGTCGACGATGTTTTCGGCGATGTCCGAATGCATCGAGGCCGACACCTTGGGCACCAGGATGGTCGAGCCGGCTTTCAGGCGGGTCTGGGCCGGGATGTTGTTAGCCTGGCGGATGACTTCCGCGGTGGTGCCGAATTTCGAGGCCAGCGAGGCGATGCTTTCCTTGGCGCCCGTGATCTTGTGGGTGGTCCAGGTCGACAGCGCCTGGCCGAATTGCGCCAGGTTCAGGTGGAATTTCTCGGCGTTCTTTTGCGGCAGCAGGATCTTGGTGCGGTCGTCGCCGGTGATGACCGGGCGCTTGAACTGCGGGTTCAGGGCCTTGAATTCGTCGATCGACATCTCGGCCAGCTGGGCGGCGATGGTCAGGTCGATGTCGCTGGTCTTGTCGACGGCGGTGAAGTAGGGCTGGTTCTCGATCGGCGGCAGGGCGACGTTGTACTGGCCCGGGTTGGCGACGATGTTCTTGACGGCCTGGAGCTTCGGCACGTAGTTGCGCGTTTCCGCCGGCATCAGGTCGGCCAGGCTTTCGAAGTCGGTCGGCTTGCCGAGCGCCTGGTTTTTCTTGATCGCCTTCTGGACGTTGCCTTCGCCCCAGTTATACGCGGCCAGGGCCAGCTGCCAGTCGCCGAACATCGTGTACAGGCGCTGCAGATAGGTCAGGGCGGCATCGGTCGAGGCCAGCACGCCGCGGCGCTCGTCCTTGAACATGTTCTGCTTGAGGTCGTAGTCCTTGCCGGTGCCCGGCACGAACTGCCAGAGGCCGGCCGCGCTGGCGGTCGACAGGGCTTGCGGGTTGAAGGCCGATTCGATAATCGGCAGCAGCGCCAGTTCGGTCGGCATGTTGCGCTTTTCCAGTTCCTGCACGACGTGGAACATGTAGAGCGAAGCGCGGCCCGAGATGCGCGCCATGTATTCCGGCTTGAGGCTGTACGACTTCACGTGGCGCTCGACGAGGCTGTTGCTGATGTCGGGAATCGCGTAGCCGCTGCGGATACGGCCCCAGACGTCGGTTTCCTTGTAGTCGTCGGCTTTCAGGGATGCAGCACCGCCAGGCAGGGCGGCCGGGCGCGCGACGGCGGCGCCCTGGAGCGCACTGACCGGAGCATTGTCGATGGCGTGGGCGAGGGGAGCCGAGAGCAAAATCACCAGCGCGGCAGCAAAAGAAGTAGTGCGGGTCATGTCGTACATAGCTTTCCAGTATGTTGCGTCCAGGAACTGCGGGACTGACGGTAAGGGGGCAGTGTAAGGAGCAGCTGTCGCGACAGTCAAGCGCTAATCCCGGGCGGTTACAAAAAACTTTGCCTACTATTTTTGCCAACATGAAATAATTTTGACAACAGTCGCAGGGGGTATGTTTGCCTGTTCAGCTCGCTTCATAGGGGAAATTTATCCAGAATGAAGATACTGTCCGGGAGTATACAAAATCTCCTATCTGCAACTTATTCCATGTGGAAACCGTTGCGACTTCCCATTCCCTTATCCGGTTGATAACAAAAGGCGGGTTTTCGCGTCCCGCCCGGTCTGTTTTCAACTTACCCGCCTCGAATGCCCGGCCTATGAGCACACGCAAACTCTGGGTACAATCGGGGTTCGCACGCTGTTTCCTTTATCGAGAGCACCCGCACTATCTATATGAGCACCCCCAACCTCAACGCCGACGACGACGCCATCATCGCCGCTACCCGCCACTGGCTGGAAAAGGCCGTGATCGGCCTGAACCTGTGTCCCTTCGCCAAATCCGTCTACGTCAAGGAGCAGGTGCGCTACGTCGTTTCGAATGCGCGCACGCCCGAGGCGCTGCTGGAACAGTTCATGGACGAGCTGCAACTGCTCTCCGACACCCCGGCCGAGAAGACCGACACGACGCTGCTGATCCATCCTTTCGTGCTCGACGATTTCCTCGACTACAACGAATTCCTGGATGTGGCCGACGCCGCCGTCGAGGACATGCACCTCGACGGCGAGCTGCAGGTGGCGAGCTTCCACCCGGAGTACCAGTTCGCCGACACCGACAAGAACGATATCGAGAACTTCACCAACCGCGCGCCTTACCCGATCCTGCAGCTGCTGCGCGAGGACAGCATCGAGCGCGCCGTGGAGGCTTTCCCCGACGCGGCCGAGATCTTCGAAAAGAATATCGAGACCATGGAACAGCTGGGCCATGAAGGCTGGGACAAGCTCGATGTCGGACCGGCCCGATAATCCGGCGGCGCCGGAGCGTCCTGCCGGGACAACCCCGCGTCCGGACACTCCCTGCGTGGCGGTCTGCTCGACCACCTTCGACGACATCTGCCGCGGCTGCGGGCGCACCGTGGCCGAGGTGGCGCACTGGGTGTCGATGCCGAACGAGCAGAAGGAAATCGTCTGGCAGCGCATCCTCGCCCAGGGCTATCCGCGCCGGAACACATGAGCGAGCGCATGGCTGTCCTGACGGGCGCGGCTGTGCGATGATGGGCGCGACCGGAAGCGAGCGCGCCTCCGACCCCGGCCGGCGCCGCCGGCACCAACCATTGCGGCCATGACCATGCCACGGATTGATCTGCGCGGATTCACGTCGAGAGTAAGCAGGCTGTACGTCAAATCGGTCTATGCGGCCATGCTGATGGTCGTCGTCGGCGGCCTCGTGGTGCCGGCGCTGGTGGCCAGCTATTTCCTGCTGGCCGTGCAGGAACGCCAGAACGCGGTCGCCGAACTCAACGACACCCTGCAGCGCAACGCTGAGATCCTGGCGCTGGGCATGCAGGAATCGCTCTGGAACATGAATACCGAGGCCGCGCGTTCGCTGGTCGACTCGGTCATGCGCGATCCCGCGGTGGTGCGCATCCAGGTGCGCGGCCTGTCCGACAACGGCTTCATCGACGTGCGCGCCCCCGAGCGCACGCGCGGCAACGTGCTGCGCGCCGAACGCCGCATCATGATGGAGCGCGAGCCGATCGGCGAGGTGACGATCGAGATGGACGACCTGCGCAGCCAGCATGAACTGCGCAACAAGCAGCGCGACTACGCGCTGGTGCTGGCGGTGCAGGTCGCCGTGTCGCTGCTGCTGATCCTCGCCTTCCTGCGCCGGCGCCTGCACGCGCCGCTGCGCACCCTGGCCGACTTTTCCGACCGCTTGTCGCGCGGCGACTTCGACACCCCTTTGGCGCTCGACGTGCCCGGCGAGCTGGGCCGCCTCGGCACCCAGATGGAAGGCATGCGGGAGGCGATTCGCAACCTGTTCGCCGACGTCGCGCGGCGCGAGGAGCAGTTCCGCAGCATCGTCTACCAGGTGCCGGGCGCCGTGTTCCGCGCCAGGGCGCGCGGCGCGATCGACTTCGTCAGCGAGGCGATCGAGGACATCGGCGGCGTCTCGGCGGCCTCCCTGATGCGCGCCGATACCGATGCGTGGTCGGCCCTGATCCATCCGGACGACCGCGCGCTGCGGCGCCAGGTGACGCGCGACGCCCTGATGAGCGGGCGCGCCTACGAAGTCGAATACCGCATCCTCGACGCCGGCGGCCGCCAGCGCTGGGTGCTCGAGAGCGGCCAGCCGCAGCGCGTGCCCGGCGAGGACGGCTTCTGGGTCGACGGCATCATCTCCGACATCAGCGAGCGCAAGGACAACGAAATGCGGATCCAGGCGCTGCTGGCCGAGCAGGGCGCGATCCTCGACAACGTGATGTTCGGCGTCGTCATCACGCGCGACCGGCACGTCGTCTCCGTCAACCGCCGCACCGAGCAGCTGTTCGGCTACCCGGCGGGCGACCTTGTAGGCCAGCCTTCATCCGTGTTCTTCCTGTCCGCCGCGGACTACGCGGCCTCCGAAAGCGAGTTCTTCCAGCGCCTGATCCGCGGCGACGACACCAGCCACGAACGTCAGTTCCGCTGCAGCGACGGCAGCCTGCGCTGGTGCATGGTCAGCGGCAGTTCGATCGATCCCGGGCGCCCGGAACTGGGCAATGTCTGGGTCTTCGCCGACATCTCCGAACGCAAGGAGAACGAGGAAAAGCTGCGCCTGTCGGCCACCGTCATCGAGCACATCGCCGACGGCGTGATGGTGGTCGACATGGCCGGCACCATCGTCGCCGTCAACCCCGCCTTCACCCACATCACCGGCTACGGAGCCGACGCCGTCGTCGGCAAACCCTGGAGCGTGACGCGGTCAAGCCGGAATGACCAGGACATGTACTGGGCCATGTGGCGCCAGCTGAGCGAGACCGGCTTCTGGCGCGGCGAACTCTGGAGCACGCGCCAGGATGGCGAGACCTATCTCGAGTGGCTCACCGTCTCCACCGTGCGCAACGATGCCGGCAAGGTGACCCATTACGTCGGCGTGTTCTCCGACATCACGCGCCTGAAGGAATCCCAGGAAAAGCTGGATTACCTGGCGCACCACGATCCCCTCACCAGCCTGCCGAACCGGCTGCTGTTCAACGACCGCCTGCTGCATGCGATCGGCCGCGCCACGCGCGTGAACCAGCAGCTGGCCGTCATGTTCATCGACCTCGACCGCTTCAAGAACGTCAACGACACCCTCGGCCACCACGTCGGCGACGAACTCCTGAAGCAGGTGGCGAACGCCCTCGGCCTGCGCCTGCGCGACGGCGACACGCTGGCGCGCCTGGGCGGCGACGAATTCATCGTGCTGCTCGAGGACGTCGACGGCAGCTACGGCGCCGGTCAGGTGGCCGCCAAGATGATGGGGATGTTCGAGCAGCCCTTCCTGGTGGCCGAACACGAGTTGTTCGTCACCGGCAGCATCGGCATCAGCCTGTTCCCGGCGAACGGGCAAGACGCGAATCTGCTGGTGCGCAATGCCGACGTCGCCATGTACCGGGCCAAGTCGCGCGGCCGCAACGGCTACCAGTTCTATTCGTCCGAGATGGATGGCGAAGGCATCGAGCGCCTGCGCATGGAAGCGCTGCTGCGGCGCGCGATCGAGCGCAACGAGATTTTCCTTCATTACCAGCCCCAGGTCGAAATCGGCAGCCGCCAGCTGATCGGGGTCGAGGCGCTGGTGCGCTGGCATAATCCCGAGTTGGGGCTGGTCAGTCCGGTGCGCTTCATCCCGATGGCCGAGGACACCGGTTTCATCAACCAGATCGGCGAGTGGGTGCTGTTCGAGGCCTGCCGCCAGATGCGCCGCTGGGACGAGGCCGGCCTCCTGGTGCCGAAGATGGCGGTCAACCTGTCGGTGCGCCAGGTCGAGCGCGGTGCGATGACGGCGCTGGTGGCGCAGGTGCTGGAAGAGACGGGCCTGGCGCCGCGCCGCCTGCAGCTGGAAGTGACGGAGTCGGTCATCATGAATACCGGCGACGCGCTGGCCTTCGTACATGAACTGCATGCGATCGGCGTCGGGCTGGCGATCGACGATTTCGGCACCGGCTACTCGTCGCTGGCCTACCTGAAGCAGCTGCCGGTGGACGTCTTGAAGATCGACCGCAGCTTCATCAAGGACATCGCGCTCGATTCGAACGACGAGGCGATCGCGATCGCCATCATCCAGCTCGGTAAAAGCATGAACCTCTCGGTAATCGCCGAAGGGGTGGAAAACGAAGAACAGGCGGCATTCCTGCTGCGCCACGGCTGCACCCGCGCACAGGGTTACCTGTACGGGCGGCCAGTGGCGCCCGAGGTGCTGCTCGACGAATGGGGACAGAAAGAACATGAGAGACATCGACAAGCCGGACGCGGCAGCGGCGCCTGAAGCCAGGCCCAAGGGCCGCTCGCGGCGGCGCTTCCTGGTCGGCAGCCTGGTCGCCAGCGGCGCCCTGCTGGTCGGCTGGGGCATGCGCCCGCCGCGCCAGCGCCTGCATACCAGCGCACCTTTACCGGTCGCGCAAGGCGCGGTCGCCCTGAACGGCTGGATCGCCATCAACCCCGATGGCACGGTGTCGGTGGTGGTGCCGCGCAGCGAAATGGGGCAGGGCGTGCACACCGCCTTGCCGATGCTGGTGGCCGAGGAGCTCGACGTGCCCCTGGACAGCGTACGCATCGCGCCGGCGCCGATCGACAAGATCTTCGGCAACCTGGCGGTGCTGCGCGAGAACCTGCCCTTTCACCCTGACCAGCGCGGCAATGTGAAGGATGGCGCCCAGTGGATGCTGGCCAAGGTCGGGCGCGAACTCGGCATCATGTTCACCGGCGGCTCGACCAGCGTCAAGGATGCCTGGGCCCCGATGCGCGAAGCCGGGGCGGTGGCGCGCGCGATGCTGGTCAAGGCCGCCGCCGCCGAATGGAAAGCGCCGGCCGGCGAGCTGCGCACCGAAAACGGCTTCGTCCTGCACAAGGACGGCCGCCGCGCTTCCTACGCCAGCCTGGCCGCGCGTGCGGCCGAGGTGGGCGCCGGCATCGAGGCCGGCGACGTGCGCCTGAAGGATCCGCGCGACTTCCGCCTGATCGGCAAACCGGTGCCGCGCCGCGACACGCCCGCCAAAGTCAATGGCACGGCGCTGTTCGGCATCGACGCGCGGCCGCCCGGCCTGCTGTATGCGGCCGTGAGCATGGCGCCCGTGATCGGCGCCGCCGTGGCCTCGTTCGATGCCGCGAAAGTGACATCCATGCCGGGCGTGGTCGGCGTGGCCGACGTCTCCGCTTCGCTCGGCCCGTATGCCGGCGCCGGGGCCGGCGTGGCCGTGATCGCGCGCAGCTGGTGGCAGGCGAAGTCCGCGGCCGCCGCGCTGCCGGTGCAGTGGAGCGAGGGCGCGGGCCGTGCATTGTCATCGGAGAGCGTCTTCGCCGGCTTCGCCGCCGCGCTCGACAACGAATCCGGGTTTACCTATTACGAGAGCGGCACCCAGGATGTGAAGGGAGCAGTCAACACCATCACGGCGGAGTACCGCGCGCCCTTCCTCGCGCACGCGACCATGGAGCCGGTCAACTGCACGGCCCAGGTCGCGAACGGCAAGGTGCATTTGTGGGCTTCGACCCAGGTGCCCAGCATCGCGGTCGACGTCGCGGCCAAGGTCGCGGGCGTGGCGCGCGAGGACGTGACGATCGAGGTCATGCTGCTGGGCGGCGGCTTCGGGCGCCGGCTCGAGGGCGACATGGTCGCGCAGGCGGTGGCCGTGGCGCTGGCCGCCAAGGGCAAGCCGGTGCAGCTGATCTGGACGCGCGAAGACGACACCACCCACGACGTGTATCGGCCGGCGGCGCTGGCGCGCTTCAAGGCCTCGCTGGATGCGGGAGGAAAGCTGCTGGCCTGGGACAACAAGTCGGCCAGCGGCGCGATCGGCCACCAGTACTTCCCGCGCAACCTCGGGCTGCCCGGGCTGGGGCCGGACAAGACCACGGCCGAAGGCGAGTACGACATGCAGTACGAGATCGCCAACCAGCGCATCGCCCACGTCATCGTCGACAGCGCGGTGCCGCTCGGCTACTGGCGCTCGGTCGGCCACTCGCACAACGCCTTCTTCAAGGAGGCCTTCCTGGACGAGGTCGCGCATGCGGCGGGACAGGACGGCGTGGCCTACCGCCGCGCCTTGCTGGCCAAGCATCCGCGCCACCTGGCCGTGCTCGACGCCGCGGTGAACAAGGCGGGCGCGCCGCCGGCGGGCCGCGCCCACGGCGTCGCGCTGCACCAGTCGTTCGGGAGCATCGTGGCGCAGGTGGCCGAGGTCTCGGTGGAGGGGAGCGAGATCCGCGTGCACCGCGTCGTCTGCGCGATCGACTGCGGCATCGTCGTCAATCCGAACATCGTGGCCCAGCAGATGGAGTCGGCGGTCGTGTTCGGCCTGTCGGCGGCCTTGGGGGGCGAGATCACGATCAAGGACGGGCGCGTGCAGCAGTCGAACTTCGGCGACTATCCGGTGCTGAGGATGGACCGCGCGCCGCAGGTGGAGACGGTGATCGTCGCCAGCGCCGAGCCGCCGGAGGGCGTGGGCGAACCGGGTGTGCCGCCAATCGCCCCGGCGGTGGCGGCGGCCGTGTTCAAGCTGACCGGGAAGCGCCTGCGCAGCCTGCCGCTGCGGCTGGCTTAGCGCCTGCGCACTGCCCACGACACCGTCATCCCCACCAGGAAGCCGAGGCCGACGTGCGCGATGGCCACGGCGGCCGTCAGGGCCACCGGCAGCAGCGTACGCCAGTCACGTCCCGGCGGCAGGTTGCCGGCGACCAGGCGAGCGCCCGCCAGGAACAGGATCGTGCCCAGCACGGCGGGCGGCACGGCCTGCAGCAGGAAGCCGATCGAATCGCTGAAGCACAGCGCCAGGATCGCCAGCGTGGCGCCGAAGACGATGGGCGCGCCGCCGCTGCGCGCGCCGAAGGCGGTATAGGCCGCCATGCCGCCGGCGCCGTGGCACATCGGAATGCCGCCCACCAGGCTGCCGGCCAGGTTGATGGCGCCGGTGGACAGCGCCACCTTGCGAATGCTGGTCGGGCGGTCGGGGAAGAGCCGGTTGTTCTCGCCGGTGACGGCGATCACCGCATTGCCCATGGTGAGCGGCAGCTGGGGCAGGGCCAGCAGCAGCGTCCCGGTGACGACATCCTGCCAGGCCAGCTGGCCGAGGGCGAAGCCGGGCAGGCGCGGCGCGAAGCCGAAATTGGCCGCCTGCCACAGGGCGGGGTTGCGCGCCACGCCATACGCCAGCCCGCCGGCCAGCAGGACGATCATGGCCGGGAACCAGCGGCTGCGCCGCAGCAGCACGGCGACGGCGAAGGCGGCGCCGGCGGCCGGCAGGTCGCTGTCCATCATGCGCCAGCCCTGCAGCATGAAGGACAGTCCCAGCCCCATCACGATGCCCTGCACCACCTCCTTCGGGATCACGCGCGCCAGGCGCGCGGCCGCGCCGCTGGCGCCCAGCAGCAGCCACGCCAGTCCGGTGACCAGGCCGGCCGCCGCGATCGACGCCTGGCTCAGCGTGCCGGCGTGGGCCACGGCCAGCGCGCCGATCGCCTTCATCGGCTGCACCGGCATCGGGGTGCGGTAGAGCAGGCCGCAGCAGACCAGGGCGGCGCCGAAGGCGAGCAGGATGCCGACCGGGTCCATCTTCAGGACACTCACGTACGCGACGACGAATGGGATGAAACTGCCCAGGTCGGCGAAGGCGGCCGACCATTCGGCGCGGTCGAAGCGCAGCGGCGGGGCGATGGTCATGGCGCCGGTTTCGGCTTGCGGAAGGCATACCAGGGCAGGGCCTGGCTCAGGCGCAGCACCTCGCCGGCGCCGTCGATGTCGTAGCCGGGCAGGTCGGCGATCAAGCCTTGCCACTCGCTGCGCTGGAGCAGTTCGCGCAGCTTGCGGATCGGCGCCTGGTCGACGGCCTCCTTGAGGCAGACAAAATAATACTGCTCGCGCGTGAGCGGCAGGAAATCGAGCCCGAAGGCGGCCGCCGCGGCCTGGATGCCGAAGCCGACGTCGGCCAGTTTCGAGGACACGGCGGCGGCCACCGCCAGGTGGGTCGGCTCGGCGCTCTCGAAGCCGTTCACGCTGGCGGGCGCGATCGCCGCGCTGGCGAGCAGCTGTTCGATCTCGAGCCGCGTGCCGGAGCCGCTCTGGCGATTCACGAAGCGGATGTCGGCGCGCTTGAGGTCGAGCACGCCTTCGATGCGCTTCGGGTTGCCGGGCGCGAGCATCAGGCCCTGCTGGCGGCCGACGAAGTTGATCAGCTTGTGGCGGCCGGGTTTCAGCAAGGACTTGAAGGCCTTCTCGGTCAGGCTGCCGCGGGCGCGGTCTTCGCTGACGTGGAAGCCCGCCAGCAGGCAGTCGCCGCGCGAGAGCGCCTCGATGCAGGCGAGGCTGCCGCTGAATTGCAAATCCAGATACAGGTTGGCGTCGCGCGCCAGGAAGTCCTTCAGGCGCGACAGCGCGAGGTCGTGGCTGGCGAACATCGGGATCACGTGCACGTCGGGGTCGAAGGCGAGCGCGAATTCGCGTTCCATTTCGGCGATCAGGTTCTCGACCTGCGGCTGCACCCGCATCCGGGCGCGCTGCTCGGCGAACAGCAGCTTTTCGCCGAAGGGCGAGAGGCGCGCGCGCTTGCCGCGCTCCCAGACGATCAGGCCGGCGTCGAGCGTCGCTTCCCAGCGTTTCAGCTCGCCCCAGACGTGGCGGTAGGACAGCTGCAGGCGCGCCGCCGCCTGCCCGACCGAGCCCGAGGCGTGGATGGCGGACAGGATGTCGAACAGGGGATTTTCGAGCTGCATCCGCATTCCGCCGGCGCGGGCGAAGGTGTAGGCGAGCTTAACGTGCAACATATTTGGAGTGCAACCTATGCAAAGCTGTTCATATTGAAAGTTTCTGGGGGCGGCTTACCATAGCACATCGATAAACAAGGATGACAACCCCATGCTGAAACTGAAGAAGCACCTTGCCCTGCTCGGCTTCCTGCTGCTCGCCGGCGCGCCCGCGCTGGCCCAGCAGGCGATCCGCCTCTCGACCACCACCAGCACCGAGAACTCGGGCCTGCTGCAGTATCTGCTGCCGAAATTCGAAGCGCGCACCAACAGCAAGGTCAAGGTGATTTCGGTCGGCACCGGCAAGGCGCTCGAGCTGGCGAAGAACGGCGACGTCGACGTCACCCTGGTGCACGCGCGTGCCGCGGAAGACAAGTTCGTCGCCGAGGGCCATGGCGTCAACCGGCGCGACGTGATGTACAACGACTTCATCATCGTCGGCCCGGACAGCGATCCGGCCGCGGTCAAGGGTAGCAAGGACGTATTGGGCGCGATGAAGAAGATCGCCGCCAGCGGCAGCAAATTCATTTCGCGCGGCGACAATTCCGGCACCGACCTGATGGAGAAGGCCTACTGGAAGCAGGTCGGCAGCCAGCCGCAGGGCGCGGCCTACGTCTCGGCCGGCCTGGGCATGGGCGAGGTGCTGAACATGGCCGCCGAACTGCGCGCCTACACCCTGACCGACCGCGCCACCTACATCGCCTACCGCGCCAAGACGGGCTTGCAGATCGCGGTCGAGGGCGACCCGAGGATGTTCAACCCCTACGGCATCATCGCGGTCAATCCGCAAAAATCGAAGGACCTGAACTACAAGGGCGCGATGCAGCTGGTCGAATGGATCACCTCGAGCGAAGGGCAGAGCCTGATCGCCTCGTTCAGGGTCGAGGGGCAGCAGGTGTTCTTCCCGTCGGCGCAGGCGGTCAAGTAAACGCGCAGTGCGCGCTCAGTGCGGAATCGGCGCCGCCAGGCATTCCGAAACGGTGGGCGCGCGTCCTGGCTTCATCGTGTAGATGAAATCGGACGGCAGGTTCGCCACCGTCTTCGACTCGCCCGATTGGATGTGGAAGGCCGGCACCGCTTCCATGTAGCTGCAACTGCGCTCCTTGGCGCCGTCGTCGAGAAAGCGCTCCTGGCACAGCGATTTGAGGATCAGGTAGTGGCAGGCGACGGGCGAGCCGGCGCCGCACGAGAGCGTCATGGTCGAACTGCCGAGGCGGGACACCGTATGGGAGAGCGCGCCGTCGGCCGCACGGGTGCCGGCACTCGCCGACTGGGTCATGGCCGCCAGCAGGGCGGCAAGCAGGAATTTCATCGAGGTCGATCAGGGAGCGCCGCAACGGCAGGGCTTGCAGCTTATCAAATCGCCATGCCGGAAAATGCGCGCTTTGTCACGCCGGCCGCAAGTCAGCCTGCCTGGCGCAGCAGGGTGCGCAAATTGCAGTCGCGCTGCCAGCCGCGCCGTTCCTGGTTCGAGTGCGCCAGGCGCGCCAGTTCGGCCGGCGCGAGTTCGGCCTGGGCCTGCACCAGGCGCTCGGCCAGCTTGGCGTCGGGCAGCATGGGGCCGAAAAACGCCACCGTGTCGCCCTGCTGCAGCAGCAGGGTCGGGAAATTGTCGACGTCGAGGTCGCCGACCACGTCGGCCTGGTCTTCGATGTCGATCCAGACGAAGGTCTTGTCCGGATGGCGCGCGGCCACCGATTCGAAGGCGGCGCGGTAGCCGCCGCAGGTGCCGCACCAGGCGGCGCACAGGCAGGCGACGATCCAGCGGCCGTCTTCCATCGAGGCGGCGAGCTGGTCGCGGTTGCTGGTGTCGAGTGTCAGGCTATGCATGGGCGGATTCTACCTTGCGGCGGGCCGGATTGGCGAATCCCGCCATGGCCGCGGCCCCGCGCGGCGGGTTAAAATAGCGCATGCCTACCATCCTTGCCATCGAAACCTCCTCCGAACTTGCCTCCTGCGCGCTCCTGTGGGGCGACAACGTCATCGCGCGCGAATCGGGCGGCGTGCGCACCCATTCGCAATCGGTGCTGCCGATGGTGCAGGAACTGCTGGCGGAAAGCGGCGTCAAGCTGGACGAGGTCGACGCGATCGCCTTCGGCGCCGGGCCCGGCTCGTTCACGGGCGTGCGCACGGCCTGCGGCGTGGCCCAGGGACTGGCCTTCGGGCTCGACCTGCCGGTGCTGCCCCTGATCACGCTCGAAGCGATGGCCGAGGCTTGCCGCGTGCAGACCGGCGCGACCGAGGTGCTGGCCGTGCTCGACGCGCGCATGAGCGAAGTGTATTGGGCGCAGTACCGTTTTAATGGCGTGTGGACGGCCGTGATCGAACCGGTGTTGTCGAAGCCGGAAGCGGTGCAGCCGCTGCCCGCCGACGGCCTCGCCGCTTGCGGCAATGGCTTCGCCGTCTATCCGGACGCGTTTGCCGGCAAACCGTTCGCGGCCCATGCCGACAGCGCCATCGTGCCGCATGCGCGCGACCTGGCGCGCATCGGCGCGGCGGCCTTCGCGGCCGGGCAGGGCGTGCCGGCGGCCCAGGCCCAGCCGCTCTACCTGCGCAACAAGATCGCCTTCACCAGCGCCGAGCGCCAGGTGATCAATGCGGCCAAGGCCGCCGGGGCGGCGCCGTGATGGCTGCCGCTCCCGATGCCGTTGCCACAGCGGGCCTGGTGCTGGCGCCGATGACCATGGACGACGTCGACGAAGTGCATGCGCTCGAGTGCAGCGTCTTTCCCCACCCCTGGAGCCGCGCCAATTTCAGCGATTCGGTGCAGGCCGGCTACGACGCCTGGCTGCTGCGCGATGCTGCCGGCGAGCTGGCCGGTTACTTCCTGCTGATGTACGCGCTCGACGAAGCCCACCTGCTCGATGTGGCCGTGGCCGGCAAGCGCCATGGCACCGGCCTCGGGCGCCATCTGCTGGAGCTGATGTGCGCCCGCGCCCGCAGCATGGGCGCCGAATCGGTGCTGCTCGAAGTGCGCCCGTCGAACGCGCGCGCGCTGGCCGTGTATGAACGCTTCGGTTTTGCCGAGATCGGCCGCCGCAAGGGCTATTATCCGGCGCATGAAGGCAAGCGCGAAGACGCCATCGTGATGAGGCATGCAGTATGAACGTGAACGAGCGCGACGAAGTTTTCCTGGCCGAGATGGGCATCACGCCGCTGTGGCGCCTGCGCAGTCAGCCCGAGGCGGCGCCTGAACCTGCAGCGCCGGCGCCCGCCGTGCTGGCCGATGCGCCGCCGGCGCCGGCCGAGGCGCCGGGCATGCATGCGCCGGGCGTCATCCCGCCGCCGCCGCGCGACCCGGCCTGGGGCGAGATCCCGCGCACCACCGCGCCCGCGCCGGCGCCCTGGACGCCGCCCGCGCCCCCCGCCGTCGAAGAAGAGCAGGGCGACAGCCTGGAAGCCATCGCCGCCATGGACTGGGATGAACTGCGCGGCGCGATCGCCCGTTGCAAGCGCTGCGGCGATTGCGCCGGCCGCCAGCCGGTCTACGGCGCCGGCACGCAAGCGGCGCGCTGGTTCGTCGCCGCCGGCGCCAGCAGCGCGCTCGACGAGCAGGCCGGCGCGCCCCTCGCCGGCGACGCCGGCAAACTGCTCGACAACATGCTGGCCGCGGTCGCCCTCACGCGCGAGGACGTGTATGTGACCAACCTGGTCAAGTGCCGCCCGCTGTCGGCCAATGGCGGCGACCGCGCACCCACGCGCGAGGAAGCGGACGCCTGCCGTCCCTTCGTCGCGCGCGAACTGGCCCTGAGCGGCGCCGGCCTGGTGCTGACCCTGGGCCAGATCGCCGCCAACGGCCTGCTCGACAAGCCCTTGCAGGAGCCGCTCGCCGGCAGCCGCGGCGCGGTGCACCGCTATCGCGACGCCGCGCTGGTGGCGACCCTGCATCCGGGCGAACTGCTGCGCCGCGGCGCCGACAAGGCGCTGGCCTGGGCCGACCTGTGCCGGGCAAAGGCAGCCGATGCGCGACGGGATCGATAGCTACCAGGCCGTCTTCCACCGCCGCTGGGGCCACTTGCGGCGCGCCCGGGTGCGCGCCCTGGCCTGGCTGCTCGATTCCCCCGACCTGCTCGATGCCGGCGCGCCGCACTGGCAGGGCCGGATCGCCTCCACCGGGCCGGTCACGCCTGAGGTTGCGCGCTGGCTGGCCGATCTCGACCACGACCCGGCGCCGCTCGACGCCGCGCTCGGCCCGCGCGTCTACACCCGCCTCGGCCTGTACGCCGAAAAGCTGATGGCCTTTTACTACCAGCAGCAGGGACGGCTGGTGGCCCACGGCCTGCAGGTGCGCGCGAACCGCAACGACACCGTCGGCGAATTCGACTTCCTGCTCGACGCCGGCCCGGACGCCGTCGAACACATCGAATTCGCCACCAAGTTCTACCTGCTGCAGGGCGAGGCCGGGCAGGCATTCGACGCCCTGGTCGGGCCCAACCTGGCCGACAGCCTGGGCGCCAAGATGCGCAAGATTTTCGGGCGCCAGCTGGAGCTGGGCGCGCATCCTGCCGCCCAGGCCTTGCTGCCGCGTCCGGTGACCGCGGCGCGCGCGCTGGTGAAGGGCTGGCTGTTTTATCCGGCCGGCAGCTGGCCGGCCATGAGCGGCATCACCGCCGGCCACTGCCGCGGCTTCTGGTGCGCGCTGGGCGAGCTCGACAGCCTGGGCGCCGACGCCTTCCTGGTGCTGCCCAAGCTGCAGTGGCTGGCGCCGTTTCGCGCCGGGCACGCGGAATCGATGCTGAACCGCGCCCAGCTGCATGCCGAGCTGGCGGCGCAGTTCGAGACGAACCCGTCGCCGGTGCTGGTGGCCGTGGTGCGCCAGGCGCCGGGGCTGGTGGAAGAGGTCGAGCGCGGCTTCGTCGTCCCGGACGACTGGCGCGCGCGTGCCGAGGCGAGGAGCGCGGCCGACAATATGCGAAATATTGTTTGGTAAAATTGCAAATTATGCAAATATAATTTGCATAATCTTCAGTCAGTGCTTATGTTCGCCAATCAAGGTCAGCGAGTCGTGCAGCGCCTGGTTGCGCTGGTGCAGGCGCATGATGAGGAAGGTGATTCCCGCGATCGACAGGCCGAACAGGACGATGATGATGTCCAGGTCGAGGTTCAGCGTGATCATGATCGCGTACATGGCGAGCATGGTCAGGATCGACAGGTTCTCGTTGAAGTTCTGCACCGCGATCGAATGGCCGGCGCTCATGAGCACGTGCCCGCGGTGCTGCAGCAGCGCGTTCATCGGCACCACGAAGAAGCCCGACAGGAAGCCGATCAGCGCCAGCAGCGGGTAGGCGATGATGACGTCGTGGACGAACACCATGATCGTCACGACCAGGCCCATGACGATGCCCATCGGGATCACGGTCAGCGATTTGCGCAGCGGGATCACTTGCGCCGCCAGCGCCGCGCCGATCGCCACGCCGATCGCGACCACGCCGATCAGGCTGGTCGCTTTTTCGAGCGGCATGTGCAGCGAGCGCTCGGCCCATTTCAGCACGATCAGCTGCAAGGTCGCGCCGGCGCCCCAGAACAGGGTGGTGACGGCCAGCGAAATCTGGCCCAGCTTGTCTTTCCAGAGCGTGGCCGAGCAGTTCGCGAAGTCCGCGATCAGCTTGGCCGGATTGCGTTCCTGGTGTTCGTAGCGGGCCCCGGTTTCCGGAATGCGCAGGTTGAACAGCGTCGCCAGCAGGTAGATCACGACCACGACCGCCATCGCCGCTTCGCTGGTGGTGTCGATGCCGGTGTCGATCAGCGGGAAGTCCAGGCCGAGCAGCAGGGCGGAACCCTTGACGCTCACCAGCGCGCCGCCCAGCACGGTGCCGAAGATGATCGACATTACGGTCAGGCCTTCGATCCAGCCATTCGCGGCGACGAGTTTTTCGGGCGGCAGCAGTTCGGTCAGGATGCCGTACTTGGCCGGCGAGTACACGGCCGCGCCGAAGCCGACCACGGCATAGGCCATCAGCGGATGCACGGTCAGGAACATCAGCGCGCAGCCGAACACCTTGATCAGGTTGGCGATGAACATGACGCGGCCCTTGGGCAGCGAATCGGCGAAGGCGCCGACGAATGCGGCGAGCAGCACGTAGAACAGCACGAACGAAAGCTTGAGCAGCGGCGTGAGGGACGCCGGGGCATTCATCCTCACCAGCACGTCAATGGCTACAAACAGCAGCGCATTGTCTGCCAGCGACGAGAAAAACTGCGCCGCCATGATGGTATAGAAACCACGATTCATTCGAGGATGTCAGAAAACTAGTGTGGGTTGCTTTATACCATGAAAGAACGGCTTGCCAAAGAAACGGACGGGCAGGAAGCATGCTGCTCCGGTAAAATAGAAGCCTTCGCCTAATCGCTTTTCTCGCCATCCGCCATGCCACGCCCGCTCTGCGCCACCGTCCATCTCGATTCGATGCAACATAACCTCGCGCGTGCGCGCGCCTGCGCCCCCGAGGCGCGGGTCTGGGCCGTCGTCAAGGCCAATGCCTATGGCCACGGCCTGGAGCGCGGCGTGAAGGGCTTCATGGGCGCCGACGGCCTGGCCCTGATCGAGACCGAGAACGCCCTGCGCCTGCGCGAGCTGGGGTGGATGAAGCCGATCCTGCTGCTGGAAGGGATGTTCGATGCCAGCGACGTGCCGCTGCTGGCCGAACACAATATCAACAGCACCGTCCATTGCCTCGAACAGATCAAGATGCTGGAGTACACCCAGCTCTACCGCCCGATCGACGTCCACCTGAAAATGAACACCGGCATGAACCGGCTCGGCTTCAAGCCCGACGCCTACGCAGCCGCCTACAAACGCCTGCGCGCGATTCCCGGCATCCGCAACATCACCCACATGACCCATTTCGCGAATGCCGACGAACTCGAACATCCGCGCCTGGCCGTCGCCGAGCAGGTCGAGCGCTTTGTCGGCGGCGCCCAGGGCCTCGAGGGCGAACGCAGCCTGTCCAATTCCGGCGGCGTGCTGCACCAGGCCGAGTTGCAGGCCGAATTGCACAACGACTGGGTGCGTCCCGGCATCATGCTGTACGGCGGCACGCCGGGCGGGCGCACGGCGCACGACTTCGGCCTGCGCCCGACCATGACGCTGACGTCCGAAATCATCGCGATCCAGCAGCTGGTGGCGGGCGACACGGTCGGCTACGGCAGCAGCTTCCAGGCGCCGGGCCCGATGCAGGTCGGGGTGGTCGCCTGCGGTTACGCCGACGGCTATCCGCGCTCGGCGCCGCACGGCACGCCGGTGATCGTCGACGGCGTGCGCACCTCGGTGGTGGGGCGCGTCTCGATGGACATGATGACGGTCGACCTGACGCCGATCCGCAATGCCAGGGTCGGCAGCCAGGTCACGCTCTGGGGCGACGGCCTGCCGATCGACGAGGTGGCGGCCAGCGCCGGCACCATCGGCTATGAATTGATGTGCGCACTCGCCCAGCGCGTGCGCGTCACCGAAGGACGCTTGGGCACCCATGGCTAAGATAAAAACCCAGTTCGTCTGCAGCGAGTGCGGCAGCGTCAGCAGCCGCTGGACCGGCCAGTGCGCCGATTGCAAGGCCTGGAACACGATGGTCGAGACGGTGCCCGAGGCAGCGACCGCCGGCGTCAACCGCATGTCGCAGACGGTGAATTACAAGGCGCTGGCCCAGACCGCGCCGGTGCTCTCCCTTAGCGACATCGAAGCGGTGGATGTGCCGCGCTTCGGCACCGGCATCGAGGAATTCGACCGCGTGCTCGGCGGCGGCCTGGTGGCGGGCGGGGTGGTGCTGATCGGCGGCGACCCCGGCATCGGCAAGTCGACCCTGCTGCTCCAGGCCTTGGCCAACCTGGCCGCCACGCGCAGCACCCTGTATGTCAGCGGCGAGGAATCCGGCGCCCAGATCGCGCTGCGCGCGCGGCGCCTGCAGGTCGAGGCGAAAGACCTCAAGCTGCAGGCCGAGATCCAGCTCGAGCGCATCCTCGGCACCCTGGCCGACCTGAAGCCGGAAGTGGCGGTGATCGACTCGATCCAGACCCTGTATTCGGACGCGCTCACCGCCGCCCCGGGTTCGGTGTCCCAGGTGCGCGAATGCGCGGCCCAGCTGACGCGCGTGGCCAAGCAGACCGGCGTGACCATCATCCTGGTCGGCCACGTGACCAAAGAGGGCGCGCTGGCCGGCCCGCGCGTACTCGAACACATCGTCGACACCGTGCTGTATTTCGAGGGCGATCCGCAGTCGAGCTTCCGCCTGGTGCGGGCCATTAAAAACCGCTTCGGCGCCGTCAACGAGCTGGGCGTGTTCGCGATGACGGAGAAGGGCCTGAAGGGCGTGTCGAATCCCTCGGCCCTGTTCCTGTCGCAGCACGACAGCCAAGTGCCCGGTTCCTGCGTGATGGTGACCCAGGAAGGCACGCGCCCGCTGCTGGTCGAGATCCAGGCGCTGGTCGACGCCAGCCACCTGCCGAACGCGCGCCGGCTCTCGGTGGGCCTGGAACAGAACCGGCTGGCGATGCTGCTGGCCGTGCTGCACCGGCATGCCGGCATCGCGGCCTTCGACCAGGACGTGTTCATCAATGCGGTGGGCGGCGTCAAGATCGCCGAGCCGGCGGCCGACCTTGCGGTGCTGCTGGCGATTAACTCGTCGATGCGCAACAAGGCGCTGCCGCGCGGGCTGGTGGTGTTCGGCGAAGTCGGCCTGGCCGGCGAGATCCGCCCGGCGCCACGCGGCCAGGAACGCCTCAAGGAAGCGGCCAAGCTCGGCTTTTCGATCGCGCTGATCCCGAAGGGGAATATGCCGAAGCAAAAAATCGAGGGCATGAACATCATCGGGGTCGAGCGGATTGACCAGGCATTTACCAAATTGCGCGAACTGGACTAGGCGCTACCGGGTTCAGCCATTTTGCATATAATCGTGCCTTGAAATGACCAACAACGGCATACCGTGCAAGCAGACCTAAGGCAATCCCAGCGCAAGATCCTCAAGACCCGGGCCATGTTCGCCCTTGAAGGCAGCGCCCCGGTGATGGGGCGCACCACCGACGTCAGCGCCAGCGGCGTCAGCATCAACGTGGCGCAGCCGGTCACGGTCGGGCAGGGCGCCCAGCTGCGCTTCGATTTGCTGGTGGACGGCCAGGTCGTGCCCATCCATTCGAAGGCGCGCACCCAGTATTGCATTCTCAGCAATGGCGAATTCAAGGTCGGCCTCCAGTTCCTCAACCTCGAATTGTCCGCCATGACCGCCCTGTCGCGCTTTCTCAAGTAATCAGCACGCAGCCAAACGAAAGCGGCGAGCGCCCGATGGGCCTCGCCGCTTTGTCTTGGTCCCGCGTAGCGGGTTGGGCACTATTCGTGATAGTGGTCGTGCAGGGGTTCGGAACTGCCTTCCACCTCCTGGAAAATCTCGTAGGCGATCAGGCCGACCAATCCCGACAGAACAGCAAAAACAAACATATTCCACATAGCAACAAAACGCCTTTCAGCATCCCTCCATACGGTGACTACGCTTTGAGCATAGCAGCCGCCAGTGTATTTACAAGCCTTGGGGCGACCTTTATTTGCGGCTCTGTACGGCGGGCATTCCAATCGCGTGACGGCGATTCGCACAACTTGGCAATATGGCGCCACCCCATGCGTGCAACATGCGTATGACATGCTTTTCACGCCATGTCATCGATTCGATGACATGCGCGACACCGATGTCATGGACGTGTCACGAAGTTGTCATATTTGGCCGCTAGACTGCGCAGCAACCCAGGGCGCAGGCTGCGCCCTCACTCAAAGGAAACTGATATGCGTATGAAGCCCTTGCTCCTCTCGATCGCGCTCGCCGCCACCACCTTCGCCGCCACTGCCGCCCAGGCCGTCAACATGACCGGCGCCGGCGCCACCTTCCCGTATCCGATCTACGCCAAGTGGGCCGAGATGTACAAGGCCGCCAGCGGCAACGGCCTGAACTACCAGTCGGTCGGTTCCGGCGCCGGCATCAAGCAGATCAAGGCGAAAACGGTCGACTTCGGCGCCTCCGACATGCCGCTGCCCGCCAACGAGCTGGCCGCCGCCGGCCTGTTCCAGTTCCCGGCCGTGATGGGCGGCGTGGTGCCGGTGCTGAACCTGCCGGGCGTGACGCCGGGCCAGGTCAAGCTCTCGGGCGCCGTGCTGGCCGATATTTTCCTCGGCAAGATCACCAAGTGGAACGCGCAGCCGATCGCCGCCCTGAACCCGGGCGTCAAACTGCCGGCCGAGGACATCACCGTGGTGCACCGCGCCGACAGCTCGGGCACGACCTTCCTGTTCACCGACTACCTGTCGAAAGTGAACCCCGACTGGAAGCTGAAGGTCGGCGCCGGCACCGCCGTGAAGTGGGCGACGGGCGTGGGCGGCAAGGGCAACGAAGGCGTGGCCGCCAACGTGCAGCGCATCAAGGGCGGCATCGGCTATGTCGAGTGGGCCTACGCCAAGAAGAACAAGATGGCGCACACGCAGCTGCAAAACCACGACGGCGCTTTCCTGCAGCCGGACGACGACGCCTTCAAGGCCGCCGCCGCCAGCGCCGACTGGGCCAAGGCCCCGGGCTTCGCCGTGGTGCTGACCGACCAGCCGGGCAAGGCCAGCTGGCCGATCACGGGCGCCTCCTATATCCTGCTGCACAAGGCGCAGGCGGATGCCGCGAAAGGCAAGGAAGTGCTGAAGTTCTTCGACTGGGCGTATAAAAACGGCGATGCCGCCGCCGCCGAGCTCGATTATGTCCCGATGCCGGACGCCGTCACCAAGCTGGTGCAGGATGCCTGGCGCGCGAACCTGAAGGATGCGGCCGGCAAGGCGATCTGGTAAGGATGGCAGGCCGTCGCGGCCTCAGGTCGCGGCGGCCATCGCAGTACACTCGACAAGAACACCATATGAGCGCACACCCTCCCGTCGTCATCGACAAGCCGGCCGCCGCCGCCGCCGCCGGCGAGCGCGATCTCGAACACGCCGCCCTGCGCAAGACCATGCGCAACCAGCGCATCCAGGACTTCCTGTTCCACAAGATCACCCTGCTGTTCGCCGCCAGCGTGCTGCTGGCTCTGGTCGGCATCATCGCTTCGCTGGCGATCGGCGCCGCGCCGGCGTTCAAGGAATTCGGCCTGGGCTTCATCACCACCGTCGAATGGGATCCGGTCGACGACAAGTTCGGCGCCCTGATCGCGATCTGGGGCACGCTGGCGACCTCGCTGATCGCCTTGCTGGTGGCCTTCCCGATCAGCTTCGGCATCGCGCTCTTCCTCACCGAAATCTGCCCGGCCTGGCTGCGCCGCCCGATGGGCACCGCGGTCGAGCTGCTGGCCGGCGTCCCCTCCATCATCTACGGCATGTGGGGCCTGTTCGTGTTCGCGCCCCTGTTCGCCGACCACATCCAGCCGGTGCTGAAGGCGACCCTCGGCCCGCTGCCCGTGATCGGCCAGCTGTTCCAGGGCCCGACGATGGGCATCGGCATCCTGACCGCCGGCCTGATCCTGGCCGTGATGATCATCCCCTTCATCTCCTCCGTGATGCGCGACGTGTTCGAGATCGTGCCGGCGGTGCTGAAGGAATCGGCCTACGGCCTGGGCTGCACCAAGTGGGAAGTGGTGCGCAAGGTGGTGCTGCCTTACACCCGCAACGGCGTGGTCGGCGGCGTGATGCTGGGCCTGGGCCGCGCGCTGGGCGAGACGATGGCGGTGACCTTCGTCATCGGTAACGCCCACGAACTGTCGGCCTCGCTCTTCATGCCCGGCAATTCGATTTCCTCGACCCTGGCCAACGAGTTCGCCGAAGCGGCGTCGCCGCTGCACGTATCGTCGCTGTTCGCGCTGGCGCTGATCCTGTTCGGTATTACCTTCATCGTGCTGTCGGCAGCGAAACTGATGTTGGCGGGGATGTCCCGCAAGGAAGGCACGAAATGAACACCACCAATCCTGTCTACCGCAAGCGCCTGCTGTCGCACCGCATCGGCATCCTGCTGTCGGTGATCGCGATGGGCATCGGCCTGGCCTTCCTGGCCTGGATCCTGTGGACCCTGCTGGTCAACGGCGTGAGCGCACTGGCGCCCTCGCTGTTCACCGGCGACACCCCGGCGCCGGGCGGCGAAGGCGGCGGCCTGCGCAACGCCATCGTCGGCAGCCTGATGATGGTCGGCCTGTCGACCCTGGTCAGCACCCCGGTCGGCATCCTGGCCGGCATCTACCTGGCCGAGTACGGCGACACCAACCGCTTCGGCCAGGTCACGCGCTTCGTCACCGACATCATGCTGTCGGCCCCGTCGATCGTGATCGGCCTGTTCGTGTATGCCCTGTACGTGGCCAAGGTGCAGCACTTCTCGGGCTATGCCGGCACCATCGCGCTGACCCTGATCGCGGTGCCGGTGGTGGTGCGCACCACCGACAACATGCTGCGCCTGGTGCCCAACAACCTGCTCGAAGCGGCCTTCGCCCTCGGCGCGCCGCGCTGGAAGGTGGCGACCCTGGTGCGTTTGCGCGCCGTGAAGGCCGGCATCATCACCGGCGTGCTGCTGGCCCTGGCCCGTATCTCGGGCGAGACCGCGCCGCTGCTGTTCACCGCCCTGAACAACCAGTTCTTCAGCGCCGACATGAATGCGCCGCTGGCGAATCTGCCGGTCGTGATCTACACCTATGCGATGAGCCCCTACGACGACTGGCGCGCGCTGGCCTGGGGCGGCGCATTGCTGGTGACCTTCACCGTGCTGTTCCTGAATATCCTGTCGCGTACCGTCTTCACCCAGAAGACGCCGCGCTAATCCATCCCGACAAAACATGACTCCAGCTATGGCAAACCCGGCCGACGCAACGAAGACCAAGACCATCGAGATCTCCGGCCTGAATTTTTTCTACGGCAAAACGCAGAGCCTCAAGAATGTGTCGCTCGACATCCACGAAAAGCAGGTGACGGCCTTCATCGGCCCCTCCGGCTGCGGCAAGTCGACGCTGCTGCGCACCCTGAACCGGATGTACGACCTGTACCCGGGCCAGCGCGCCGAAGGGTCGATCATGTACCGCGACCGCAACATCCTCGAGCCCGGCGTCGACGTCAACATGCTGCGCGCGAAGATCGGCATGGTGTTCCAGAAGCCGACGCCGTTCCCGATGTCGATCTATGACAACATCGCCTTCGGCGTGCGCCTCTACGAAAACCTGTCGAAGGGCGAGATGGACGAGCGCGTCGAGTGGGCCCTGAAGAAGGCGGCGCTGTGGGAAGAGGCCAAGGATAAACTCAGCAAGAGCGGCCTGTCGCTGTCCGGCGGCCAGCAGCAGCGCCTGTGCATCGCGCGCGGCGTGGCGGTCAAGCCCGACGTGCTGCTGCTCGATGAGCCAACCTCGGCGCTGGACCCGATCTCGACGGCCAAGATCGAAGAGCTGATCAGCGAACTGAAGCAGGATTACACGATCACGATCGTGACCCACAACATGCAGCAGGCGGCGCGTTGCTCCGATTACACTGCCTACATGTACCTGGGTGAACTGGTGGAATTCGGCGAGACGGATCAGCTGTTCATGAACCCGGGACGCAAAGAAACCCAGGATTACATCACCGGCCGTTTCGGTTGAAGACTCGATAATAAATACTAGGGAGCGGTAATATGATTGGCGAACATTCTTCAAAGCAGTACGACCAGGAGCTGGAAGCGATCCGTTCCAAGGTCCTGCTGATGGGCGGCATGGTGGAAACGCAGTTCGAGCAGGCGCTCGATTGCTTCCGGGTCGGCGACATCGCCCTGGCTGACAAAGTCATGGCGGAAGACCACACCGTCAACCAGCTGGAAGTGCAGCTCGACGACGCTTGCAGCCACCTGATCGTCAAGCGCCAGCCGGCCGCCAACGACCTGCGCACCATCATGGCCACGATCAAGGTCATCACCGACCTCGAGCGCATCGGCGACGAGGCGAGCAAGATCGCGCGCACCGCGAAAAGCCTGCACAGCCGCGGCCCGACCAGCTTCGCCCACTACGACATGATCCGCGCCATCGGCAAGGGCACCACCGACCTGCTGCACGACGCGCTCGACGCCTTTGCGCGGCGCGACGGCAAGCAGGCGATGCAGCTGATCGCGGCCGACGAGATCATCGACCACGAGTTCCGCACCATCCTGCGCAACCTGATCACCTTCATGATGGAAGACCCGCGCACGATTTCCTCGGCGCTCGACACGCTGTGGGTGGCCAAGGCCATCGAGCGCATCGGCGACCATGCGAAGAACATCGCCGAATACGTGATCTACGTGGTCGAGGGACGCGACATCCGCCACAGCAAACCCGCCGCGCTGGAAGGCTGATCCGGCATGCAGAACACGCGCGTACTGGTGGTCGAGGACGAGCCGGCGATCGTCGAGCTGGTGAGCTATTCGCTGCGCGAAGCCGGCTGGGGCATCGAATCGGTCGGCACCACGAGCGCCGCCTGGGACAGCATCCGCCACGGCAAGCCGGACCTGCTGCTGCTCGACTGGATGCTGCCCGACCAGAGCGGCCTGCGCCTCCTGGCGCGGCTGCGCGCGGACCGCGATTTCCAGGACATCCCGGTGATCATGCTGACGGCAAAGAGCATGGAAGAAGACAAGCTCGCCGGCCTCAACACGGGCGCCGACGATTACGTCACCAAGCCGTTCTCGCCGCGCGAACTGCTGGCCCGCGCCCGCGCGCTGCTGCGCCGCAAGAGCCCGCACCTGGCCGAGGCGCCGCTGCGCGCCGGCGCTGTGGTGCTCGACCCGGGCAGCTGCACGGTGACAATCGACGGGCAGGGCGCCGACATCGGCAACGCCGAATACAAGCTGCTGAAATTCCTGCTGGCGCACCGCGAGCGCGTGTTCTCGCGCGCCCAGCTGCTCGACAAGGTATGGGGCGACCATGCCGTGATCGAGGAGCGCACCGTCGACGTCCACGTGCTGCGCCTGCGCAAAGCCCTGAAAAGCGCCGAAGGCCTGATCCGCACGGTGCGCAGCGTCGGCTATATGCTGTCGGAAAAATAATCCGGTGATCCCCCGATGAATCCCAACTTGCTGTTCTGGGTGCCGGCGCTGCTGCGCCTGGCCACCGTCTTCCTTGCCGGCGGCGTGCTGTGGTGGCTGGCCGGCCCCGTCGCCGGCCTGTCGCTGGCGCTGGCCGGCGCCATCGTCGCGCTGTTCGTCCAGCTCTCCTACCTGCACCAGCTGGGCGAATGGCTGAACGATCCGCAGTCCGGCCGCCTGCCCGACGGCTGGGGCGCCTGGACCGACGTCTTCGCGCGCCT
>Ga0213834_100360_pt1 | contig 26171 bp, 18 predicted proteins | sample SWPTP12_FD_160580 | JGI IMG/M metagenome (GOLD analysis project Ga0213834, IMG submission 160580) | Coastal seawater microbial communities from Marineland, Florida, United States - SWP TP1 #2 | ecosystem: Environmental > Aquatic > Marine > Coastal | place: USA: Florida | collected 2016-08-06 | reverse complement strand
CGCTGGCCGAGACCCTGGTACTCAAGGCGCGCCTGCTGAACGACAAGAACGCCGTGCTGGCCGAAGGTCCGGTCCCCGTCATCGTCAGCGAGACGCATCCCTTGTCCGTGCGCGGACGCTTCAGCGCACCCTCGTTCGACATCCGCGTACTGAACGACGTGCTGGCGCAGAGCCGCGCGCTGGTCGACTGGCAGGTCACGCTCGGTAAAACCGTCACCCGCAGCGAGAGCGCGCGCGAGAAGGTCGACAAGCCCGATGTGCTGATGGTCGACGCAAGCTGGTTCGAGCGCGCGCCAGCACCGGCACGCGCTGCCTTGCTGGAACAGGTGACGCAGGGCGCCTCCTTGCTGGTGCTGGCCGCGAACGCCAACGATGCCGGCATCTGGGCGCGCAGCCTGCAATTGCCATTGCAGGCGCAAGCCGCCGATAAGTTGACTGGCGGCCCGCTGCCGCTGCCGGCCGCACCCCTGACACCGGCCACGCGCTTGGCTGGCGCCTGGACTGGACAAAACAACGCCGTCTGGGCGAGACAATGGGGCAAGGGCCGCATCGGCTGGCTCGGCGCCGCCGACTGGCACCGCCTGGCGATCACCGAGCCGCGCGCGCTGGCCTTGTGGTGGCAGGGCGTGCTCGATACCTTGCGCGTCGAACGCACGGAAGAAGTCCAGTGGCTGGCGCCGCGCGAGATGCCGCTGCCCGGCCAGCGCCTGGAAGTCTGCGCCCTCGGCGTACGCGGCAAGCTGCGCTTTCCCGACCTGGAGCAGTCGCTCGACTGGCAGCGCCGCAGCGACCGCGTCGATGCGTCCTGCGTCGCCGTCTATCCGCGCACGGCGGGCTGGCTGCGCATGGAAACGCAGGGAACAAAGCCGGTGAGCAGCCAGCTGTATGTGTACGCGCCCGGCGACTGGCCGCTGTGGCAAGCTGCCGAGCGCCGCGACGCCGCCGCGCGCTATGCGGCGCGGACACCGGTAGCGGCTTCACAGACGCAGCGCACGCTGCCGCAGTGGCCGTTCGCGCTACTGTTCGGATTTGCGATGCTGGCGTTGTGGTGGCGCGAACGGCGCTGAAGCGCTACCTGCATTTTTAGTAGTAGCGATATTCGATACCGGAAGTATCGCGCGCTGGTCCGTTGTCGACCCTTGTTCGCAATGATGGGCAGTGGTGGGAGTATGCAGGCAGCCATGCGTTCAACGCGCCGATCCACGCTCCCCTTTTAAGTCACCAATGAAAACAAAGATCGCAAGTATCGCCTTCCTGTGGTTTGCAAGCGCCAGCCTGCATGCCGAGAGTCCGCCTTTGTTCCGCATGACATCCGATGCAGGTAGAGCTGCCGACCACAATCAGCCCGCCATGGTATTTCAGGAAGTACAACGGAGCGAATCCTCGTCGACGGTGGAAGCCGTGCAAACTTCCGGCAGCGTTGCGGCCAAATCGATGTTCCTGCTGCGCGGGAGCTGCGCATTGATGAAGGAACGACAAAAAAACGCATTCAGGATCGAGCGCTTGTCAAAAGAACCAATTCGCTTTATCGTGCATTTCGTGTCAGACGAGCAAGTTGGCGGTCGAAACGCCGATCAGGCGCCGGGTGAAGAGAGTGTTATCTCTGCGGCGCGCTGCGACAGGATCGCCTCTCTCTTCGCGCGCTGATAGTCACCTTATTCAACCACTGGAAATTATTGATGATGACTCCGCAAAGCAAACTGCGTATCGCCAACGTTCTCATGCTGGCAGGCATCCTGCCGCTGCTGTTAGGAATCTACTGGATGGTTTCCAGCGCTCCTTACGATATGCAGCGGCCGACCCAGGTCGGCGATATGTTCCTGATGATCGGCAAACTGATGTTCGCTTATATCTTCGCCTTGATTATCAGCGGCGCGAGCGGCCTGTGGTCGGCAGGAATCGCAAAACGCCATCCCGGAACCCAGGCTAATACCTCCAAGATCATCCGGATCGTCGTCTGTATTGTCCTGATCGTTCCAGTGGTATTGCGCGTGTTGGCAGGTTAACAACTCGGTTGGCGTGCCAGCTCTGCTTTAAGCGGCTTTCCGCGCGGGCTCCGGACCGCCGCCTACGATCGCAACCGGCCCATCGAATTCAAAACTTTTCGCTTCGTGCACCTTCCATGCCCCTTCGCCCATCAACTGCAGCACATGGGTATGGTGGCGCAGCACCGCAGGGCGGTGGGCGATACTGATGATCGTCGTGCCGTTTTCGCGCAGGGCCGCATACAGGGACGATTCGTTGCCGCTGTCGAGGGCGCTGGTGGCTTCGTCGAGGATGACGATGCTCGGCTGGTGCACCAGCACACGGCCGAAGGCCAGGCGCTGCTGCTCGCCGACCGACAGCAGCTTTTCCCAGTCCTGCACCGCGTCCAGGCCGCCAACGCGCCCGGCCAGGTGCGGCAGGTGCACTTGCTGCAGTATGTCGAGCAGCTGTTCGTCTTTCAATTCCGACTTCGCACTCGGATAAATCAGCTGGCTGCGCAGCGTGCCGTGCTGGAGGTAGGGCTGCTGCGGCAGGAAGAAGAAATCTTCCATCGGTGGATGATGAATCACGCCGCTGCCGGTGTGCCACAGGCCCGCGATCGCCCGCAGCAGCGAGCTTTTGCCGCAGCCGCTTTCGCCGGTGATGAGCAGGGCTTCGCCCGGCTTCAGCGTCAGGCTCAGCTCCTTGATCAGCACCCGCTGGGATTGCGGCGGATGCAGCGTCACCGATTCCAGCGCCAGGTGCGCGCCGGCACGCTTCTCGATGCGCGGGTGCTGGTCGATGGCGACGGTATCAGGCTCGGTGTCGGGCAGTACGAGTTTCGACAATCCATGCAGACGGTCGATGCCCGCCACGAAGCGGCTCAGGCTTTCGAAATTATCGACGATCACCCCCACGGCCCCGAGCACGGCGGTAAACGCGCCGGCCGCCTGCACCGCCCGGCCCACTTCCAGGCGGCCCGACAAGACGCCTTCGGCCAGGATCACAAACGGCAGCACCAGGGTCAGTTGGCTGAAGGTGCGCTGGAACAGATTGAGCGAACGCTGCTTCTTGATCAGCTTGGCAAAGTTATTGATCACCTTGTTGAACTTGCTGTCGATGTGGGCGCGCTCCTGCGCTTCGCCGCGGTAGAAGGCAATCGACTCGGCGTTTTCGCGCAGGCGCATCAGGCTGAAGCGGAAATCCGCCTCGCGCCGCAGCTGCCAGAAATTCAGGTGGATCAGCGGGTTGCCGAAGACCCAGAGGGCGACCACGGTGCCGACCAGCGCATACACCGCCAGCACCCCGACCAGGGGATGCGAAATTTTCCACAGCACGGCGCTGAAGGCCACCAGCTGCATGAGCGAACCGAGGAAGATCAGCAGGAAGTTGATCGAGCGCCCGGTAAACGTGTTGATGTCTTCGCTGATGCGCTGGTCGGGGTTGTCGATCTCGGTGTTGGAGCCGAGCTCGTAGTATTTGCGTCCCTTCAGGTAGCTGTCGAGGAAACGGCTGGTGAGCCAGCGCCGCCACTGGTTCGCGAACTGGTCGCGCATGTAGTAATAGAAAGCGTAGATCGGCACCGCGAAGGCGAGGACGAACAGGCAGGCGCGCACCGAGGTCCAGAAGCGGTCGCCACTTTTCGCGGCCAGCGCCGAGGTCATTTCGCCGGCCTGGTCGTTGAGCATGACGGCGAACTTGGTTTCGGCCAGCATCAGCACGATCAGGAGCGTCAGCAGGAGCCAGGCCCGTTTCCTTTCTTCTTCCAGCCAGTAGGGTTTCGCCACATTGACGAATTGTTTCCATGCAGCGAGGGACAGGGGAGCGGCCCGGCGTCTCTTTTTGGGCGCCGGCGTATCATCGGGCACGGCGTCGGCGGGGGTGGAGCGGGGCGTTTTCATGATGAATCAAGGCGAAGGTTCACACTCAGGGACCTGAGTTACACCTTGAGCATACGACCGGGCACAGAATCGTTCCGTGCGAAAACGGACATAGCACCAATGACTGTTGTTTAACAGTCATGGATTCCTATGCGGCCCCGCCAGCCGCCGTGCGGCCTGCTGCGGCGGCGTATCGCCCAGCGGCAGCAATGCGATGGAGCGCGCCAGCGCACGCACGAGGTGCGTTTCGCCGGCACGCAGGCCGCGTCCGCGCAACTGCGGCAGCGCGCGCAGTGGCGCCGGGACGATGTCGACGGCGGCGCGCACCAGCAGCCGCTGCAGCGGACGCATCAGCGCGGGCAAGAGGGCAGTCGTGTCCATGATCCTCAGGAAATCGGACAGGATGGGCGAGCCTTCCAGGCTGGGCACGGTCCTGGCCAGCAGCGCTTCCCACGCGGACCATGAACGCGGCGCGCCGGTCGCGCCATACAGGCGGGCCGCCGCCTGGCTTTCGGCGAAGGCGACATCCTTCTCGAACGGCGACAGCGGCTGCACATAGCGGTGGTAGGCCTCGCTGAAACCGAACACGGCGCTCGCCTGCACCCAGTCGAGCAGGCGCGGATCGTTGGCGTAATACGGCAGGCCGTCCGGCGTACTGCCGCGTACACGGTCGTGCACTTGCACCACGTGCGCGATGAGTTTTTCGGCGGCCGAGCGCGGGCCGTAGACGGTCATCATGGCGGCAAAGCCGGTGCGGCGCAGGCGCAATCCCGGATCGCGCTGGAAACCGCCCCCGTTCCACACGCCCGAACGTACCGATGGCTCGGCCAGTTCGAGCACTACCGCCGCCACCCCACCCACAAACAGCGAAACCGGATTGGCGAACACGCGCCAGGCCACGCCGTCCGGCGGCGCCAGCGCCGGCTCGCCGGGCGGCTGGCTGAAGTCGAAGGCCAGGCCCGGCGGCGGCTGCATCAGCGCGCGTAGGGTTTTCAGCATGGCCTGGACGTCCAGGCTAGAGCCGGCAGAGGCGCCCGCCGTCGACCAGCAAGGACGCGCCCAGGATGAACGCCGCTTCATCGGAGGCAAGGAAGGCAATCGCCGCGGCAACGTCCTGCGGTTTCCCCACGTCCGCGGCATCGATGTGCTCCGCGCCCGATTGCACTTGCGGGTTGGTCCACAACATGGGCGTGTCGATGGCGCCGGGGAGAATGGCGTTGACGCGAATCCCCTTGGGAATGCCCTCCAGCGCCGCCGAGCGGGTCAGCGACAGCATGGCCGCCTTGGCGGCGGCATACGGCGCGACGTTCGGCTCCGTTTCCAGCGCATGCACGCTCGCCAGGTTGACGATGGCGCCGCCGGGCCGCATGTGCAGGAAGGCCTGTTTGATGAAGAAGAACGCGCCCAGCAGGTCGACCTGCAGCACGCGCAGCCAGTCGGCGCCGGTAAGTTGTTCGGTGGGTTTGAAGATCATCAGGCCGGCATTGTTGACGACCACGTCGAGCCGCCCGAAGCGCGCCATGACCTGCTCGACGACTGCGGTCACGTCCTGCTCGACGCCGACGTCGCACACCACTTCCATCGTTTCGGCGCCTCCCTGTTCGCGTAGTGTGGCCGCTGCCGTGGGCAGGGCGGCCGCATCGCGGTCGACCAGCACGACGCTGGCGCCCTCGGCGGCAAAACGCAAGGCGGCGCCAAGGCCGATGCCGCTGGCGGCGCCTGTGACGAGCACGACTTTATTCGAAAACCGCATGGGCGTCCCCTTGCTTATTCGGTGTTTTTGGGCGCGCTCGTGGCCTCGGTGGACTCGGTGACCAGATGCGGCGGCGGGACGTAGAGGTCCGGGTAATCCTGGCTAAGGGCCACGGGAACTTGCAAGCACATGCTTTGCGTGGGCAGGACTTCGGTCCAGTCGCGGATCAGGTCGCGGTAGGCATGGCCGACCAGGCGCAGGTTGCGGTCGAGGTCGGCCAAGCCGAGGGCGTTGACGTGGCCATTGTTTTCGCGCAGGGCCGTGTCCCAGTCCACCTGGTCGGTCAGGGAATACCAGGTGAAGCCGACGATGGGTACGCCGTTGTTGCGTACCCGCAGCACGTTGGCCCATTCCTTGCGCAGCCAGCGCACCGCTTCGTCACGATTCGGGCCCTGGCAGAGGTTGGTCTCGGTATGCATGACCGGCAGGCGGTAGCGGTTGTAGTACTGGTGGGTAATGACCGCATAGCCGAAGATTTCGCCGGACGGCCCCGTCGAGCCATCGGGCGACACATGGTGCTCGTTGGTCTGGTAATAATCGTTGCCCATGATGCAGTGATGCTTCAGGTTGTTATCCAGGAAAAAATGGTATTCGTCGCGCGTCATCCCGTTGTCGAGCAGGTACTCGTACATGGTGGAGTCCACGCGCCGGCCATAGTTCAGGTCGAGCGACAGGAAACGGCGCGCGTTCATCGTCTCCGCCGGGCCGATCGCGGCCGGCGACTTGGCGTGGAAATATTCCGAGGATTCGCTCTGGATGAAGAGGGCATCCGGGCGCACTTCCAGGATCGCGCGCATGGCGAGCAGATTGGCCTTCACCAGGTGTTTTAATGCGGTGACGAAGGCCCTGTCGCTGCGCATCTGCTCGTTCCACCAGCCATACAGGGCGGAAAAGAGCGCGCAGATCGACATCTCGTTGACCGGGGTGTACAGCTGGATCCAGGGGTAGCGCCGTGCGAACGCCCGCGCATAATTGGCGAAAATGGCGGGAAAGTCCGGATTCTGGAAGCTGCCGAGAAAGTCGGGCAAGCCGAAATGGCAGAGGTCGACAATTGCGACGATGCCGCGCCGTCTTAGGTCGAGAAAGGTCTCGTCGGCAAATGACCAGTCATACCGCTCCGCGCCAAGCAGGGTCGTGTGTAGCGGCGGGCCATAGCGCAGGTAGCGGATGCCGATTTCCTGCACCAGGTCGAAGTCGCGCCGCCAGTACTTGTAGTGTCCGCATTTTTCCATCTCATCCATGCGGACCCTGCCGCCATCGATGGTGGGAATGCTGTTTTCGATACCGGTTGCAAAAATGAATCCAGGTTGGTCCGATGCCATGTGCAGTCCCGTTCGCCGAGCGGCGTCACCGAAAGCAACAGTATAGGACTGGCCGCCGTTTCGGGCCGCCATGCACGACCTGGAATGCTTATGAATCGCTTAAAACGCGTACGTCGCCCGCGCATACAGCGTGCGCCCGTTGATCCCGAACGGGCAGGTCTCCCAGCAATGCGTAAAGCCCAGCTGCGGGAAGGGCGCGGCGCGCGTCGTGTCCCAGCGCGTCGGGTAGCGGTCGAACGCGTTGTCCACGCCGGCCGTCAGACTGAGGCTGCGCGTGAACGCGTAGCGCAGCGCCAGGTCGACCAGCCATTGTCCTTCCCAGGTCTGGACGAAGGGCGCCGTGAAACCCTGGCCCTGCACCTGGCCGTAGTAATTCGCGCGGACATTCGCGCCCCAGGCGCCGCGCGTGTAGTCGGCCGCCACCACGTGGTGCTGGCGCGGCTGGCCGCGTTCGATCAGCGTGACCTGGGCGTCGTCGAACAGCTGGGTCCCGCTCAGCACCGGCGAGGACGAGCGGCGCGCCTTGACGTGGGTGCGGTTCAGGCCCAGCTGCCCGGACAGCACCAGCGTTCCCGCCGCCAGGCTGCGCGTCCTGTGCTCGGCGACGATATCCAGGCCCACCGTTTCGGTATCGATCGCATTCGTGAAGAACTGCGCCTGGCCCACGCGCAGCGGATCGAGGATGGCGCGGATCGGGCAGCTTGCCGCGCTGGGGCAGGCGCCGCTTTCCGGCGCCACCGTGCTGGAGAACACGATGCGATCGTCGATGTCGGTTCGGTAGAGGTCCGCCGTCACCGAAAAATGCGAGACCGGACGCAGCACCATGCCAACGCTGGCGCTGCGCGAAGTCTCATCCTTGAGCGGGGCGATGCCGAAGGCCCGGGTGACGGCGCTGCCTTCGCGCGCGGTCAGGGTCTCGGTCAGCACGCCCGCACTGTTCAAATTGGTCGATACCGAGCTGTAGAATTTCTGCTGCACCGACGGCGCCCGGAAGCCCGTCGAGGCGCTGGCGCGCACACCAAAAGCGCGGGTCGGGTCGAAGCGGGCAGTCAGCTTGCCCGTGGTCGTACTGCCGAAGTCGGAATAGCGCTCGCGGCGCAGGGCGGAACCGAGCATCAGCTGGTCGCCCCATCTGTGCTCGGCGTCGATGTAGATGGCGGTGTTGTGGCGTCCCGCATACACCTGCGTGGCCGGCGTGTAGCCGGGAAAACCCTGGATCCCGGCCTGGGCGATGCCGCCCAGCTGGTCGCGAATGACGATGGCCGGATTGTTGGTGCGGCCGTACTGGTACGAGACCGGTTCGCCGGCTTCGATGCGGTAGCTGTCGCGCCGGTACTCGACGCCGGTGCCGATGGAGACCGGCTGGCCGAAGACGCTGAGCTTGCCCTTGAGGTCGAGGTTGAAGGTCGACTGCTGGAAGCCGAGCGTGCCGGTATAGGCTTCGCGCGGCGAGGCGCAGGCGCAGGGGTTTTCGTACCAGTAGCTGACGTTGATCGAATTGCGCTCGTTGAATACGAGTTCGCTGCGGCCGTGGTTGAAGCTGACATCGTAGTTCCAGTTCGCGCCCAGGCCGGCGCGGTAGCCGAAGGCGAGCGAGGCGTCGCGCACCTCGGTGCGGATATTCGGCAGGAAGCCGTTCGGATACACCGCCGGCACGTTGCGCGCGTCGCCCTTGGGACGGAAGAAGCCGGCGGCGTCGCCCGTGCGTTTCGAGGCGCCGCCGAACAGATAAAGTTCGCCGCCGCCCGCCGGCAGCACCGCATTCGTCCAGAGATGGACGTCGCGCGCCAGGCTGTCGCCGATGCGCTGGGTGACGCGCGGCGGATTCACGCGCAGGGTGTCGACGCCGGCGCGGTTCGTTTCGCCGCGCCGCCGGCCCTCGAGCGCCAGGCCCACGAAGCCGCCCCGCTCGCCGAGCGCGAAGCCGCGCCAGGCGCTGGCGCCGATGGTGTCGCCGTCGCCTTCGGCGGTGGTGCCGGCGCTGACGCTGGCCCCTCCCTTGCCGGCGCCTTCCTTCAATACGATGTTGATCACGCCGGCGATCGCATCCGACCCGTACTGGGCGGCGGCGCCGTCGCGCAAGACCTCGATATGGTCGATGGCCGACAGCGGAATCGCATTCATGTCGGTGCCGGCCGCGCCGCGTCCGACCGTCTGCTGGACGTTGACCAGGGCTTGCTGGTGGCGGCGCTTGCCGTTGACCAGCACCAGCAGCTGGTCGGGGCCGAGTCCGCGCAGGGTGGCGGGGCGGATGATGTCGGTGCCGTCGCTGATAAACGTCGTGGTGAAGTTAAACGACGGGTCGAGTTCCTGCAAGGCCTTGCCCAGTTCCAGGGTGCCGGTCGAGGCCAGGTCCCTGGCGTCGACCAGGCCCACCGGCACCGCCGTGTCGAGCGCCGCGCGGGCGGCCCCGCGCGAACCCAGCACCACCACCTTCGGCACCGCTTCCTCGTCCGGCGTTTGCGCCTGGGCCTGGGGGAAAGCCGCCAGCAGCGCGGCGCAGAGCAGGGTCGGTTGCAGTGTCTTGTGCATGATCGAAGGTCCTCGTTGAAGAGTGTCATTGACTGACGAATCTTGCCTTCGGTAAGTCTTGCGGACTTGCGTTGGGTCAAGACTCTCGGGAAGACGGGAGCACATGTGTCGAGTCGGCAACACCTAGCGAAAATGAGGGTATGTTTCCCACGAACAATAAGATAGAGTTGCCGTATTGAAATAACAAAATATTATCGAACGGGGATGTCATGGATTTGGTCTACAAGAACGAGAAAACATTGTTCGTGCTGATGCTGGTGCTGTCGCTGCTGGCATGGGCGGTGCTGGTGGCCGGCATGGGCTGGATGGTGCTCGGCTATGCGCTGATGTTTTTCCTGTTTTACTGCTTCGCGCAGTCGGCCCTGATTTCGTATATCAAGGGCACGGGCGTGCGCATCACGCACGAGCAATTCCCCGACCTCGAGCGCCAGATCGGCCTGTGCTGCGCCAAGCTGGGCCTGGCGCGCGAGCCGGAAGCTTACCTGCTGCAAATGGGCGGCGCGCTCAATGCCTTCGCCACCCGCTTCCTGGGGCGCGACTTCCTGGTGCTGTACTCGGACGTGGTCGACGGCCTGCACGACAATCCGGACGCGCTGAATTTTTATATCGGCCACGAGATCGGCCACATCAAGCGCAAGCACCTGAACTGGTCCACCGTGCTGCTGCCGGCCGCCCTGCTGCCGCTGGTCGGCGCGGCCTATGCGCGGGCGCGCGAATACACCTGCGACCGCCACGGCCTGGCCGCCTGCGAGCAGCCCCTGAACGCCGAATTCGGCCTTGCCGCCCTGGCCGCCGGCGGACGCCGCTGGCGCACCATGAACAAGAGCGCCTACATCGCGCAGGTGCGCGAGACCGAGGGTTTCTGGATGTCCTTCCACGAGCTGGTGGGCGACTATCCGTGGCTGGTCAAGCGCATGGCGGCCGTGCGTGCGCTCGGCGCGGGGCGCGAGGCCGAGCAGCCGCGCCGCCACCTGCTGGCGACCTTGCTGGCGCTGTTCGTGCCGCGCCTCGGGGTGGCGGGCGGCGGCGGCGGCGCGCTGGTGACCGTCGCCATGGTCGGGATCCTGGCGGCGGTGGGGATCCCCGCCTACCAGGCCTTCCAACAGAAAGCCGCCGTCGCCGGCGCCTATACGGCGGGCCTCGATGCCAGCGCAAAAGTGGAGCGCTACCTGTCCCGGCAAGGCACGATCCCGACGCTGGCGCAGGCCGGCGTGACGGCGGGCGGCAGCGGCGTGCGCCGCATGACGATCGACCCTGAAACCGCCGTGCTGCGCGTGGTCAGCGCCGCTTCAAGCACCCAGGGCGAGGCCATGCTGGTGTTCGAGCCGTCGATGGATGCGAACAAGAAGATCGCGTGGGCCTGCACGGCGCAGGGGATCTTGCCGGCAGCGGTGCCGCAGGGGTGTCATTAACGGCGGCTTCACGCGCTGGGGCGGCGCTCCCACATCGCACCCAGGGCCGCCATCAACTGCGCGGCGAAACGCGGCGCATCGCACAGGGGTGAATTCTCCAGGCGGCTGCGCAGGCCGGCGCGCAGCAGCGCCAGCGCCGCCGGGTCGGCGGCGTAGCGCGCAGCGCGCGTCACGAAATCGTCGGCATCGTCCGCAATCCACCCCTGCAGTTCCAGGTTGTGCAGGATCGAGGCGCCCTGGCGGCTCAGTGCGCGCCTGCCGGCCAAACCAAGGACCGGCACGCCCATCCACAGGCCTTCGACACTGGTGGTGCCGCCCGGGTAGGGGAAGGGATCGAGTGCGATGTCGACCCGGTGGTAGGCGGCGAGATACTCGGCCCGCGGCGTGCTGCCTTCGAGCAGCAGGCGTTCGGCGTCGATGCCGTGCGCGCGAAACTGTTCGGTGATCGTAAAACGGTTCGCCGGCGCGTCGAGTTGCGGCGCCTTCAGGAACAGGCGGCTGTCCGGCACGGCGGCGAGCACGCGCGACCAGAGCGCGATCACGGGCGCATTCAGTTTACTCAGGTTGTTGAACGAGCCGAAGGTGATGCGCCCGGCCGCCAGCGCCGGGAGCGGCGCGACGGCGATCGCCAGGTCGGGCGGCGTGAAGCAGAGGAAGGTGTCGGGCAGGCGCCAGAGGTGTTCCACATACTGCGCTTCAGTACCCGGTGGTGCGATCCATGGATCGGCCAGCACATGATCGATCTCGGCCATGCCGGTACTGGCGCAATACCCGAGCCACGACACCTGCACCGGCGCCGGCCGCCACGCGAACAGCGGCAAGCGGTTGTTGGCCGTATGGCCGGCCAGGTCGACGAGGATATCGATGCCGTCGGCGTGCACTTGCGCCGCTGCTGTTTCGTCGTCGATGCCGTCGATGCTGCGCCAGGCCTGGCAGCAGGCGCGGATGCGGCGCGTCACCGCGTCGTCGGCGCTGGCATTGGCATACACGAAGAGTTCGACTCGACCCTGCGCTTGTGCGGCCAGGGCGGCGAGCACGCCCTGGGCGAAATAGCCGACCGGATGTTCGCGCAGGTCGCCCGATACCAGCCCGACGCGCAAGGCGCTGCGCGCGCTGCGCGGCCAGGCCTGGTAGGGGCGGGCCTGGGCCGCTGCCAGGGCGCCGAAGGCACGGGCGTCGTCCAGCAAGGCGGCGTCGCTGCGGCAGTCCATGTAGTTCTGCACGAAGAGCAGGTCGCTGCGCGCCGCGAAATCGTCCGGGTCCGCCGCCAGCACCTGGCGGAACTGGTCGAGTGCTTCGTCGAAGCGGCCGAGCTGTTTCAGCGCGCGCGCCAGGTTGTGGCGCGCCATCGTGTCGGCCGGCGCCAGCACGATGGCGCGCCGGAACTGGGCCAGCGCCCCGTCCGGCTGGCCGGCGCGCAGCAGCGCATTGCCCAGGGTATTGAGGATGGCGAGGGCGCCGGGGTCGAGGGCGAGCGCCTGGCGCAGCGAGGCGATCGCCGCCGCGCCCTGTCCCAGCTGCTGCAAGGCGGCGCCGAGGTTGAAGTGCCATTCGGGTGCGCCGGGTTTCAAGGCCAGCGCGCGCCGGTAACTCTCCACGGCGGCATCGCACCGCCCCAGCTGCTGTTCGCACGCGGCCAGGCTCGCATGGGCCTGGGCGTCGTCTTCCTTCAGGGCCAGCGCCAGCCGGTAGCTGGCGGCGGCGTCCTCGATGCGGCCCAGGTCGCGCAAGGCGTTGGCGTGGCCGCGGCGCGCCTGGGCAAAGCCGGGGCGCAGGGCCAGCGCGTGCGCGTAATGGGGCAGCGCCTCGCCCGGGCGTTCCAGTCCCATCAGGGCGTTCGCCAGGTTGTTGTGCGCTTCGGCGAAGCCAGGCTTCAGTTGCAAGGCGCGCTGCAGGCTGGCCACAGCGTCCTCGAAACGGCCGAGGCGCGTGAGCGCCACGCCCAGGTTGCCGTGGGCATCGGCGAAGCCGGGCTCGATGGCCAGCGCGCGGCGGTAGCTGTCGATGGCTTCGTCGAGGCGTCCGGCGTCGCTCAGCAGGGCGCCCAGGTTGCTGGGCAGTTCGGCGTCGCGCGGCAGCAGCGCGATCGCCTTCTGCAGGGCCGGCACCGCATCCTTGCCCTGCACCTGGCGCGCCACCGAGAGCGCCTTCCAGACATTGCCGTCGTTCGGAAAACGCGCCAGCAGCGCCTGCGCCAGCTGCTCCATGTCGCCGAAGCGCCGCGCGCCGTACAGGGCGAACAGCGGTTGCAGGTCCGAAGGGGCGGCGCTACGCGGTGAAGTGGTCATTGGCTGTCGGTGAGGATCGCGGTCGAGGCAGCCATTGTACGACGCTCTTCGTACTACTCCTGCTGGTCGCGCATCCATTCCTTCAGGCCTTCGACCCATTTTTTCGCCGGCAGGTTCAGGCGCCGCTTGATCTCGCCGGCGCGTTCGTACAGCGTCGAAAAATCGAGCTGGGGCGCGTTCTTGAAGGCGATGACGACGATGTTCGCGTCGTGCACCTCGGGCAGCCAGACGACGGCGTCGAACACGTCGGTCATCGCCGCGAGATTCTTGTCGTAGTTGCCGAATTCCCCGAACACGTTGGCGGTCATGATGCCGTCAGGGCGCAGGCAGTCGAAGCAGCCCTGGTAGAACTCGGGCGTGTCGAGCACGGGGCCGCGCGCTTCTTCGTCGTACAAATCGACTTGCAGCGCGTCGACCGTGCCGTGGTTGCGCGGATCGAGCACGAAGTCGAGCGCGTTCATTTCGCGTACGTCCAGGCGTTCGTCGTTGGGCGGCAGCTCGAACAGGGCGCGGCAAATGGCGATCACGTTCGGATTGAGTTCGACCGCGGTGACGCGGGCGTCGGGAAAGCGGCGGTAGCAGAACTTGGTGAGCGCGGCGCTGCCCAGACCCAGCTGGACGACGTGCTCCGGCGCGGCCTGGAACAGCAGCCACGCCATCATCATCTGCACGTATTCGAGCTCGATCGCGTCGGGTCGCGCCAGGCGCATCGCGCCTTGCTCCCACGAGGTGCCCAGGTGCAGCGAGCGCACGCCCTCGAATTCGGTGATCGTGGCCGGCGGGTGGCCGGGAGCGGAGAAGCGGGGGTCGGAAGACGGGTTATCGAGCATGGTCGGCGGCGCAGGTGAGGTGCGATCTTACCAGAGCCGCGCCGCAGTCAAGGAACGCCGTTGGCGCACCATGCCCGGTAGCCCGGCCGTTCGGCCATGCGCGCCAGCCAGGCCGCGACGTTCAGGTAATCCGGGCGCGCCATCGGCGTCATCGACCAGCGGTTGAGCGAGAGGCCGAGGACGATGTCGGCCAGCGTGAACTGTTCGCCCGCCACCCAGGCGCCGGTGGCGGCGAGGTGGGCGTCGAGGATGCCGACGTGATGGTTCCAGCGCTCGACGCTGGCGGCGATCTGCACCGGGTCGTTATGGGCGGGGCTGTTGCGCACCAGCGCCATGAAGGCGTAGCGCCAGGCGTTGTTGAGTTCCGTCGCCTGCCAGTCCATCCATTGCTCGACCCGGGCGCGGGCATGGGGGTCAAGCGGCAGCAGGGCGCCGGCGCCTTCGCGGGCGCACAGGTAGCGGCAGATCGCGTTCGATTCCCACAGCACGAAGCCGGCGTCGACCAGCACCGGCATCATCCGGTTCGGGTTCAGCGCCGCGTGCTCTTCGCGCCAGTCGATGCGCACGAAGGGCAGGCCCAGTTCGACACAGGTCCAGAGCACCTTGCGCACGTTGATCGACGCCGGTTTTCCGATAATGGTGAGCATGCGGTTTCCTCAGGTGGGGGTGAGCGCCGGCAGGATCATCGTCACGGCCAGGCCGCCGCCGTCGCGGTTCGAGAGCAGGATGCGCCCGCCGTGCGCTTCGGCGATTTCGCGCGCCAGCGCCAGGCCCAGGCCCGTGCCGCTGCGCTTGGTCGAGTAGAAGGGCACCAGGGCATTCGTCAGCACCGCCTCGCTCATGCCGCTGCCGCGGTCGAACACGTCGATGCGCAGCAGGTCTTGCACGCGCTGCACCTTGAGTGCCACGGCGCCCGGTGCGGAACCGGATTCGTGCGCGTTCTTCAGCAAATTGAGCAGGGCCTGTTCGAGCTGGGCCTGGTCCAGCAGCGCCGGTTCCGGCGGCAGTTCGCCCTCTAACCGGAACGGGATTTGCGAACCGAGGCGGGCGATGAAGCCTTGCCAGTCGCAGCGCTCCAGGCGCGGCGTGGGGAGTTTGGCGAAGCGCGCATAGCCCAGGATGAAGCTCTCCAGGTGGCGCGTGCGTTCGCCGATGGTTTCCAGGATTTGCGGCAGGCGTTCGGTCTGGCCGCGCCGCACCAGTTCGGCGCCGGAGTGGGCCAGTGAGGCGAGCGGCGCCAGCGAATTGTTCAATTCGTGGCTGATCACGCGGATCACCTTCTTCCAGGTCTGCACTTCCTGGCGCCGCAGTTCGGCCGTCAGGTGGCGCAGCATCAGCAGTTCGTGCTTGCGTCCGTTCAGGCTGAAACTGCTGCGCGCCAGGTGGTAGACCTGTTCCTCTTCGCCTTCGCCGGCCGTGAACAGGCCGTCGCCGCCGCGCGCCAGCGCTTCGCCGAGGGCGGGCGTGGCGTGCGCCAGCAGCTCGTCGAGCGCGTGGCCCTCGAGCTTGCGGCCGTCCGCCAGCAGCTGGCGTGCCGCCAGGTTGGCGTAGACGATGGCGCCGCCGCGCTGCGGCAGGTCGGCCACCAGCAGCATCGCCACCGGCGTGTTCTGCACCATCGTATCGAGCAGCAGCTCGCGCTGCACCAGGTCGCGCCGCTGCTCCCGCAGGACGTTGCCGAGTTCATTGTGGGCGCGGATCAGGTCGGCCAGTTCGTCGTTCTGCGGCCAGTGCAGGCTGAAGGAAAAATCGCCGTCGCGGTAACTGGTGACCGTGCCCTCGAGGGCGCGAAACAGCGACAGGATCGGCTGCACCTGCGAGCGGATGGTGATGATCGCGATCGGGATGATGCCGGCCAGGCAAAGGCTTGCTGCCAGCAAGGGGCGGCCCGGCAGCAGGTGATCCAGCCCGAGGGCGATGAGGATGCCGACCGTGAGCAGGGTGCCGACCAGGGCCGAGAAGCGGGTGACGAGAGAAAGGCGCATCGGTCGTCGACGGTCAGGCGCGTCCGATGCCAAGGCGCTCCATGCGCCTGTACAAGGCCTGGCGCGACAAGCCCAGTTCGGCCGCCGCTTGCGACACCACGCCGCCGGCACGCGCCAGCGCGGCAACGATCGCCTCGCGGTCCGGTTCTGCCTCGGGCGTCTGTGTCTGCAGCGTCGCCACCGCCGGCAGGCCGAGGTCGAGCGTGCGGATCGTGTCGCCTTGCGCCAGCAGGCTGGCGCGCGCCATCACGTTTTTCAGTTCGCGCACGTTGCCGGGCCAGGCATGCGCCAGCAGGGCCGCCTCGGCGCCGGGATCGAAGCGCTTGCCGGGGGCGAGGAAATTCAGGGCCAGCGGCAGGATGTCGCCCGGGCGCGCGGCCAGCGGCGGCAGGCGCAGCTCGATCACGTTCAGGCGATAAAACAGGTCTTCGCGGAAGGTGCCGGCGCGGATCATGGCGGACAAGTCCGCATTCGTGGCGCTGATCACGCGCACCTTGACTTGCCGCTCGCGGTTCGAGCCGAGCCGCTCGAAGCGGCCCGTCTCCAGCACCCTTAACAGCTTCATCTGCCCGGCCGGCGGCAGGTTCCCGATCTCGTCGAGAAACAGGGTGCCGCCGTCGGCCGCTTCGAATTTGCCTTCGCGCGCGCGCGACGCGCCGGTGTAGGCGCCGGCCTCGGCCCCGAACAGCTCCGCCTCGATCAGTTCCGAGGGCAGGGCGCCGCAATTCAGTACCACGAAGGGGCCGTTCGCCACCTGCGAGTTGGCCTGGATGATCTCGGCGATGCGTTCCTTGCCGGTGCCGTTCGGGCCGGTGATCAGCACCGGCACGTCGGCGCGCGCCACCTGGCAGGCCAGCTGCAGCACGCGCTCGGTGGCCGGGTCGGCCCAGACCAGGTTGCGCAGGTCGTACTGCCGTTCCAGTTCTCTCCGTTCGCGCCGCTCGCGTCCCATCCGCTGCTGCAGGGCGCGGTTGGCCTGGCCGAGTTCGACCAGGTTCGTCACCGTCGCCAGCAGACGCTCGTCGTTCCAGGGTTTCGGCAGGTAGTCGGCGGCGCCCGCTTTCACCAGGTCGACCGCCGCATCGAGGTGGGTCCAGGCGGTGAGCAGGATCACGGGCAGGTCCGGATACAGCCCGCGGATCTGGCGGAACAGCGCCACCCCTTCTTCGCCCGAGGTCGTCTCAAGCGTGAAGTTCATGTCCTGGATGACCAGGTCGACCGGCGCGCGCGCCAGCACGGCCAGCCCTTCTTCGGGCGACGCCGCATGCAGCGCCGCGATGTCGTGCAGGGAAAACAGCACGTCGAGGGCGAGGCCGACGGCGGCGTTGTCGTCAATGATGAGTACAGTTGGCATGGGCGTCAGGATAGCACTGCTCTCAAGCGCTGCGGGTGGCCAGCGCCGGAGAAGTGCTCGCCGCGCGCCAGGCCGGCCCGTACACCGCGATCACGCCCAGCATCCAGAACACCAGGCTGCCGCCCGCCAGGTAGCCCAGCGGCAGGCGCGCCATCTCGAGTTTACTCACCAGCAGCTGGTTCAACGCCACGCCGAGCAGCACGCCGCCGAACACGCCGGCGCTGGTGATCATGAAGTTCTCGGTGACGAAATAGCGCAGGATGTCGGCCCTGCGCGCACCCAGCGCCCGGCGTACCCCGATCTGTTTGCGGCGTTGCGTGACCCACAGGCTGGCCATGCCGACGATGCCGCTGGCGGTAATCAGGAGCAGCAGCACGCTCACGGTCACCAGCATCCACGACAGCGCCAGGTCGGCGCGATAGCGGTCCGCGCGGTGCTTGTCGAGCGTGGTCGACTCCAGGATCACCGGCGTCGGCGAGGCCTTGCGCAGCGCCGCTTCGACGTCGCGGATCACGCGCTCGCGCTGGCCCGGTTCGGCGCGGATGGTGTACAGCGCGCCTGGATAGCCGCCGTACATGCGCATCGGTGCGATGCTGGAGTATTCGCCGCGTGCGGTGACCTGGGCGCTTTGCGTCTGCAGGCGTTCGACGACGCCGACCACGCGCACCTCGATCGCGTCTTCGCCGGTACCGAAGTACATGTTCTTGCCGGTCGCCGGCACGCCCGGCCACATCTTCTCGGCCAGGGCCTTGGTGACGATCACGTGGCGCGGCGTGACGTTGGTGTTGGCGTCGATGTCCATGTATTCGCTGGGCAGGAAGTCGCGTCCCTCGACCAGTTTCAGGCCCCAGACCTTGACCAGCGAATCGGGCGAAAAATAGAACGAGGATGGCGCCGTTTCGTCGACCTGCTTGCGGTCGACCGCGACGCTGTTGTTCCAGCCCGACTGCGACAGCGGGATCTGGTTGACGTTGGCCACCGCGACCACGCCCGGCACGGCGCGCATGACTTCCGCTTCGCGCTTTTGCGTGGCCAGCTGCTGCTCGGGGCCGCCGGAGCTCAGGTTGCGCACGCTGACCGAGAACACCGATTGTTCGTCGGCCACGCCGCTGGGGCGCGCCGCAGCGTGGCGCCGTTCGCTGACGATGTGCAGCGCGTTGGCCAGGATGGCCAAACTCAGCGCCACTTGCAGTGCGACCAGGATCGCACCGGTCTTGTTGCGCAGGAGCGCGGACAGGATAGGACGGATTTCCATGATGGGTCTCTCTCTATACTTTTATTGTGACTTGAGCTGGATGGCCGGCGTGACCTGGCAGGCGCGCCAGGTCGGCAGCAGCCCGGCCAGCACGGCGGCGAACACCGACATGGCGAAGGTAAAGGCAAGCATGGTCAGGTCCATGTGGGCGACCACGGCCACTTCGCTGCTTTGCATCGCGATCAGGGCCAGCGCGCCAAAGGCGAGCACCAGGCCCAGCACGCCGCCGGCCAGGCCGACCACCGCGCTCTCGATCAGGAACTGGCGGAAGATTTCGCGGCGCGAGGCGCCCAGCGCACGGCGGATGCCGACTTCGGCGGCGCGCACCGAGAACTTGGCCAGCAACAGGCCGATCGTGTTCACCAGGCACAGCAGCAGGAAGCCGAAGGCCAGCCAGGCCGACAACTTGGTGTCCTTGCCGACGACTTCGCGTTCTTCCATCCATTCGGTCACGTTGAACAGTTTATTTGGCGCGGCGCGCTTCATGCGCCCGAGTTTGCGCTGCTCGGATGCGTAGTTGTCGATATAGCTTTGCAGCTGGGCGCGCTCGCCGGAGGAGGCGGTTTCGAACCAGAACTGGAGCCAGGTGCAGTTCGAGCGCAGGGTGCCCTGGAAGCCCGGGTCGGATCGTTCGGAACAGTTCATGCCGCCGTTGTGGGTGGTCTCGTGGCGGATCGCGCTGGCCAGGGGAATGAAGAACTCCTCGCCCTTGCCGAACTGCTCGCCGCCGACCAGCTTGTAGTAGCGCGGCTGCGGCGTCCACTTGTCGGTCACGCCGACGATGGTGAAGGGGAAGCCCATCACGTTGATGCGCTGGCCGACCGGGTTGGCTTCGCCGAACAGCTTTTCGGCGATGTCGCGGCTGAGCACGACGACATCGGCGCCGCGTTCGTCATCCTGGACGCTCCAGGCCTGGCCGCGCAGGAAGGGCACGTCGAACATCGCGAAGAAATCGCGCGTCGGCGCCACGCCCTGGGCCGAGAAGGCGGGCAAATCCTTGCGCGGCGGCTCGATCGGCGCCGCGATGCCGTACAGGCCGGTGCGGCGCACGCCCTGGCCGCTTTTCAGGAGGTTCATCACGTCCAGGTAGCTGACCTGGTTTTCGCGCAGTTTCTCGCCCGGATTGTAATTATCCGCCGGCGCGACGTCGAAGATCGGCACGAACAGGCGGTCGCTCTTGTGCGGGATCGGGTCGCCCGACATCATGTGCAGGATGGTGAGCGTGGAGACGCTGGCGGCCACGCCGATGGCCAGGGTGAGCACCATCAGCGCGGTGAGCGCGGGATTGCGGCGCAGGCTGCGCAGACCGAGTTTGAAGTAATAGCTGAACATGAATGTCCCCTCAGGCCACGGTCGCGCCAGCCGCATTGCTGCCTACCGCGGCGAGCGTCGGCCCCTTGCGCACCAGGTCCGACACCTGGCCGTCGATGATGTGCACGTTGCGCGTGGTGCGCACGGCCAGTTCCGGATCGTGGGTGACCATCAGGATGGTGGTGCCGGCGGCATTGATCTCTTCCAGCAGCTCCATCACGCCGCGCGCCATTTGCGTATCCAGGTTGCCGGTCGGTTCATCGGCCAGCAGCAGTTTCGGGGAACCGGCCAGCGCGCGCGCGATCGCCACGCGCTGCTGCTGGCCGCCGGACAGTTCGGCCGGGAAGTGCTTCATGCGCGAGGCCAGGCCGACTTTCGCCAGCGCGTCCTCGATACGCTCCTTGCGCTCGGCCGCATTGAAGCCGCGGTAGCGCAGCGGCACGTCGACGTTGTCGAACAGGCTCAAATCCGGGATCAAATTAAAACCCTGGAAGATGAAGCCGAGCTTTTCGTTGCGCAGGCGCGAGCGCGCGTCGTCGTTCATGCCCTTCACGTTGACGCCGTCGAGCACGTATTCGCCGCTGGTGAATTCCTCCAGCAGGCCGGCGATGTTGAGGAAGCTGGTTTTGCCGGAACCCGAAGGGCCGGTGACGGTGACGAATTCGCCCTTGTTGACCTGGATCTCGAAACCGCGCAGCGCGTGGGTCTCGATCATGTGGGTGCGGTACACCTTGGAGAGGTTGGTCATGCGCAGCATGGGATGTCCTTTCAGGGAGGTTGTTGTTAGTTGATCGAGACGCGAGGCGCGTTCTCGAAGGTGTCGGTGCCGGCGACGACGACCTTGTCGCCGGGTCTTAATCCTGAGACGATTTCGACGGCGGAGATGCTGGTGGCGCCCAGCTTGATCGGGGTGCGCACGGCGACCCCGTTCTCGACGCGGTAGGCGAAGCGTCCGCCTTCGCTTTCCACGAACGGGCCACGCGGCAGCATGACGACGTTCGGCTTTTCTTCGATCAGGAGGCGCGCCGTGAGGCGCTGGCTCTGGCGCAGGCCCTTCGGCTGGACGCCATCGAAGCGTACCCGCGCCAGCACCTGGTTTTTCACCACTTCCGGCGACAGCGCCACCAGCTTGCCGGTCGCGCTACCGGCAGGCAGGGCGATTTCGGCCGTCATGCCGATGCCCATGTCGGACACGTAGGTTTCCGGTACTTCGAGTTCGACTTCCAGGCGCGACAGGTCGACCAGGGTCATCAGCGGCGCATTTGCCGCGACCACCATCCGGTTCTGCACGTTCAGGGTGCCGATGAAGCCGTCGACCGGGGCGCGCACGGTCAGCTCGTCGACGCGGCGCTGGGCGTTCGCCATCGACAGGCGGGCGCGTTCCATCTCGTTGGTCTTGGTGCGGATCGCGAGGGCGACGTCGTCGCCTTCCAGGCTGGCGGCCTGGGTCGCATGCTTGGCGCGGATGCCGGCCGAGTTCAGCGCATCCTTCGCCTTTTGATAGTCGATCTTGGCGATGATGCCGACTTGCGCGACGCTTTCGTAGCGCTCCAGCGTGCGCTGGGCCGACAGGCGGTCGATCTCGGCGACGTCGGCTTCGCGCTGGGCCAGCAGCTTCTGCTTGCGCGACAGGATCTGCTGGCGCGCGACTTCGGCCTTTAATTGTTCGTAGGTCGACTGTTCGCGTTTCAGGGCGTCGGACAGGTCGGGCGATTCGAGCACGGCGAGCACGTCGCCTTTTTTGACGGTGTCGCCGGCCGCCACTTTTAAATTGACGGTGGCGGGGGCGGTCGAGAACAGGGTCGGGCTGACGGCGGCGACCACGCGGCCGTTGACGGACGCGTCGCGCACCAGGGTGCCGCGGCCGACTTCGGCGATGCGCAGGCGGCTCGCGCTGACGGAATGGGCGCTGCTGCTCCAGTTCGAGAACAGCAGGGCGGCCACGGCGGCCACTGCGACGGCGCCGCCGATGAGGAGGGCGCGGCGCTTGGTTTTTTGTCCTGGCGGGGCGGTCAGGACGGCGTCTTGTGAGGAGGTATCGCGGATCATGGTGGTTTCAGTAACGACGTGGATGCTGTCGTTATTGCACGATCCGTGCCAGCGCTAAGTGCTTGATTCGATTAGGGCGGACGCGTGTCCGGGTGTCCGAACAGAGAGGGGCGTACGTACGCGGACACGGGCGTGTCCGCGTTTTATGGACTACACCTTACTTCTGCGGCTTCTGCTTCTGCCCATACTTCCCGACCACCTCCCCCTTGCCGATCACATGCCCCTGCATCGCCTTGAGCAAGGTATCGCGATCCGACCCGAACGGCACGTCGAGCACCGTATCGAGCGCGTACATCTGGAAGTGATAATGGTGGGCCGGATCGCCCACCGGCGGCTTCGGCCCGTAATAGCCCATCGAACCGTGCGTGTTGCGGCCCTGGAGCACGCCGTCCGGATCGGTCAGGCGCGGCTGCTCCTGCAGGCCTTCGGGCAGGCTCGTCAACGTGGCCGGGATGTTCCAGGCCAGCCAGTGCACGACGGGTGTGACCGGCTTCGCATCCGGATCTTCCATCACGATCGCATACGACTTCGCGTTCGGCACCGCCTTCCAGCGCAAGGCCGGCGACACCCCATCGGCGTACTCGCTGTACTTCTGGTCCATCATCGCGTCATTTTTAAAACTCGGCGAGCTGACCGACAAGGCGCCGGACGACTGGGTCTCGGGCCGCTTGTTCGCCAGCGGCACGCCATTGCCCTTGCTGGCCTGCTCCTTCATCGGTCCCGCAGGCGGCATGGCCGCCGCGCCCGCCGGTGCACTGGCGCTGCCCGTATAGGCGACGCGGTAGATCACGCCGTTCGCATCGTCCGCCATTAACAGGGAGCCATCCTTGGCGAACGCCAGGCCGACCGGGCGCGCGATATGGGTCTTGCCGCCGTCGGTCAGGAAGCCGGTGACGAAGGGTTCGATCCCCTTCGGCTGGCCATTCTCGAACCGCACGCGCACGATTTCGTAGCCGGAGGCCGGGTTGCGGTTCCACGAGCCGCGCATGGTGGCGAAGGCGTCGCCGCGGTATTCCGCCGGGAAGGCGCTTTGATTGGCGAACACGAACTGCATCGGCGCCGCGTGTGCCGTGTAACCCATGACCATCGGCGTGCTGCGGTCGCGCCATTGCTGCTTGGTGATCTCGCCCACCGGCGTGCTTTGCGGGTAGATCTCGTTGGCGCCGTAGACGTGCGGCCAGCCGTACATCTTGCCCATCTCGATCTTGTTCAGCTCTTCCTTCTGCTCGTTATCGCCGAGGAAGTCGATGCCGTGGTCCAGGCCCCAGAGTTCGCCCGTCTGCGGATGCCAGGCATAGCCGATCAGGTTGCGCAGGCCGGAAGCGAAGATGTTGCGCTTCTTGCCGTCGGGGGAAGCACGCAGCAGCGTCGCGTTTTCCGGATTGCTCTCGTTGCAAGTGTTGCAGGTGCTGCCGACGCTAATGTAGAGCATCCCGTCGGGGCCGAAGGCGATCGTGCGGTTCGGGTGCTGGCCGGAATCGGGCAGGTCGCCGATGAGCATCTTCAGTTCGCCGAGGCGGCCGTCGGGCTTGATGTCGGCCGCGAACAATTCTTTCACGGTGATCAGATAGAGCTTGTTGTCGTGGATCGCCAGGCCGTGCGCGCCCGCGCGGTTGGCGACCGTGACCGGGGCGCCGTCGGCGCGGCCGTCGCCGTTCGTGTCGCGCAGCAGCAGCACGTCGCCCTGGTCACGCCGCGACAGGTAGACGTCGCCGTTCGGCGCCACCGCGATGATGCGCGCATTTTTCAGGCCGGTGGCGAAGGGGGTAACCGTGAAGCCAGCGGGCGCCTTGATGCCGCGCATGCGCTCCGGCGTCGCGTCGACTTTATTCGGCTTGAAGATATTGACGCCAAAGGCGACCTGGGTGCCGTCGCCTTGCTGGGCGAGTGCGCCGGAGACGGCCAAGGCCATGACGGATGCTGCGAGCGCGCGTTTCATCGTGCGTTCCTTTCTAGTCAGTGAAATAAAGTAAATGTCAGTTCGATAATCCTGACAGACAGATTCACTGCGGTATGTGAAGGAACGTACATTTCAAAACGATCCGCACGACGTTAACGGGACAGCGTTGATCTGTAGAAAGTGAAACCTTATTTTCGCGGCAGCGGCATCCCCTTGTCGATCACCTCGCGGCAATCGCCGCGCAGCGTCGCATTGTCGTAATCGGCCCACCCATAACTGTCGACATAGCGTTTATGCCGCACCAGTTGGGCGCTGGCGATGCTGCGCTCGAGCGTGTCGCCCGGATAGCGGATGTCGCCCAGGTCGACCAGCGTATGAAACATGTTCTCGGTGGAGAGCGGCGCGCCGCGGTGGGCGCGCAACTGGACGATCTTGTCCGGAAAGCGCGCGCCATACGCATCCGAATACCAGGCGAAGGCCGGGACGTGGAATTCGTACTGGGTATTGTGGCCATGAAAAACCTGGCGGCAGGCGCCGTCGAACAGGGTCTGGCCGTGATCGGCCACGTACATCAGGGCGGCCGCCTTGTCGCCCGTCTTGAGCTTGCCGACCAGCTGGGCCAGGAACCAGTCGGTGTACAGGATCGAATTGTCGTAGCTGTTGTTGAGCTGCGGTTTGACCGCGGCGTCGGTGAGCACCGGCTTGTCCACGCCCACCAGCGACGGCTTCCACTGGTCGAAGCGCGCCGGATAGCGGTGTGCGTAATTCCAGTGGCTGCCCAGGGTGTGCAGGACGATCAGTTTTTTCTGCGCCGGGTCGGCCAGTGCGCGTGCAAACGGTTGAAAGAGAATTTCGTCGTAATTCGAATTGTCGGTAAAGCCGCCCAGGTTGAGGAATTCGACCCGGTCCGCTTCCTTGGCGAAGACCGATACCGGCGTATCGAATTTGCCGAACGAGATCTGGTTCGACAGCCAGAAGGTTTTATAACCCGCTTCCTTGAACGCGGTGAGGAAGGACTTTTCGCTAAAGCCGTCCTTCAGACTTTGCATCGCCGGTTTGCGCGAAATAATCACCGGCACCGACAGGCGGGTGGCCGAGACCGACGTGATCAGGTCGCGTAGCGCCACCAGGTTCGGCTCCTGCATTAATAAGGGATTGGTCGGGCGTGCATAGCCGTTCAGGCTCCAGCGATCGAAACGGGAGGATTCGCCCAGCACCATGACGATCACGTCCGGCGCTTTGGCCGGATCGGCCTGGAACGCATGAAAACGAAAGGCGGCGCTTTTCCTGTGCAGGTCGGCCAAATACACCCGCTCTTTATAGAAATCGAGCCCGCGCGCCACCACGCCGAAAGGCCAGGACTGGGCAAAGGCCTTGATGTCGAAGGGCGGCTGCGCCCAGTGGGGCAGGCGCGGCAGGGTGGAGGCGGGCAGCAGGGGGGCGGGCGCGGCCAGGCGCGATTTGTCGACCGCGGCCGGTTTGAGCGTGGCGCCGGACACGCCCGCTTTCTGCCCGTAGGCGAACAAGCCGGCGGCGACGGCCAGCAGTGCCAGCACCAGCGGACGCGAGCGGTCGTTCCAGTCGAAGTCGCGCGTCGCCAGCGCCGCCCGGTAGGTTGCCGCCCACCAGGCCACGACGCCGACCATCATGCCAAGGAGCAGCCAGGCGCGCGCGCCCAGGAATTCCAGCGCTTCCAGCGGGCTGGTCTCGGCCATGATGCCCAGGTGGTGGGTCGAGATGCCCTGGCCGTAATATATATACAGGTAGAGTTCGGCCGGCAGCGCAATAAAGGCCGGCAGCAGCAGCCAGTGGAAATACGCCGGGCGCTTGAACAGGGCCCAGACCGCGATCCAGGCGAACACGGCTATACCGGCGAGCTGGGCCGGGCGGGCGACGGGAATGCCCAGGGCCAGCGGAAAGAGGGGAACCGCCGACAGCACCAGGTAAGTGAGCACGAGGGCCAGGTTGGCGGGGCGCAGCAAGGGTCGCATCGAGGAGGAGAGCAGGGTAAAGTCAGCTATTGTGTCACGACTACCACAACAGCAGCGCGCTTCGGCGCTGGGGCTGCTCGTTAAATCAGCAAATCGGTTGACCGCAGTTTGCGACAAGTCTATACTCGCGAGTTCTCGATTTATTCTGCACATCGCTCATGCATTCGCAGCCGCTCCTTTGTTGAGTGGCTTTCGTCGCCGTAGCTAGCAGACGATACGGGACTAGGTTTCAGTCCCCGGGCATGCTTGTCCGGGTTATCAACTGTAGTACTTTGTTGGATTAGGAACGATGCCAACCATCAATCAACTGATTCGCAAGCCGCGCGTTGCCGCGGTTGTGAAGA
>Ga0213834_100358_pt1 | contig 26513 bp, 16 predicted proteins | sample SWPTP12_FD_160580 | JGI IMG/M metagenome (GOLD analysis project Ga0213834, IMG submission 160580) | Coastal seawater microbial communities from Marineland, Florida, United States - SWP TP1 #2 | ecosystem: Environmental > Aquatic > Marine > Coastal | place: USA: Florida | collected 2016-08-06 | reverse complement strand
CCGACGCTGCTGTCGCAAGCCTGCTTCGCGCACTTCCAGTCGGCCAACGCCGCCACCACGTCCTATCCATTCTTGACCATGGGCGCGGCGAACCTGATCGAAAGCTTTGGCAGCGACGAACAGAAAAGCCGCTTTCTGCAGCCCATGATCGAGGGCCGGTTTTTCGGCACCATGGCACTGACAGAACCTCACGCCGGATCATCGCTCTCCGACATTCGGACCCGCGCCGAACCCATGGAAGACGGGACCTATCGCCTGCGCGGCAACAAGATTTTCATCTCCGGAGGCGATCACCCGCTGTCGGAAAACATCGTGCATCTGGTGCTGGCCAAGCTCCCCGACGCGCCACCCGGCGTGAAAGGCATCTCGCTGTTCATCGTGCCGAAATACCTGGTAAACGACGACGGCAGTCTGGGGCCGCGAAACGACGTGTTACTCGCCGGGCTGTTTCACAAGATGGGCTGGCGCGGAACGACGTCCACAGCGCTGAACTTCGGCGACAACGGGCAGTGCGTAGGCTATCTGGTGGGCAAGCCGCATCAGGGGCTCAGCTACATGTTCCAGATGATGAACGAGGCACGGATTGGCGTGGGCATGGGCGCGGTCATGCTCGGCTATGCGGGGTATCTGTATTCGCTGGAATACGCACGCGAGCGTCCGCAGGGTCGGCTGCCCGACAGCAAGAATCCACAGGCCGCGCCGGTATCGATCATTCAGCACGCCGACGTCAGACGCATGCTGCTCACGCAGAAGGCCTATGTCGAAGGCGCCTTTGATTTGGGGCTATACGCTGCGCGCCTGTTCGACGATACCCAGACCGGCGAAAGTGAAGACCAGCGCAAACAGGCCTACGAACTGCTCGACCTGCTGACGCCGATCGTCAAATCCTGGCCTTCGGAGTTCTGCCTCAAGGCCAACGAGCTGGCGATCCAGATTCTCGGCGGTCATGGCTACACCCGGGAATACCCGGTGGAGCAGTACTACCGGGATAACCGGCTGAACCCGATCCACGAGGGGACGCACGGGATTCAGTCGCTCGACTTGCTGGGACGCAAGCTGGCGCAGAATGGAGGCGCAGGCCTCAAGCAGCTGATCAGGCTGATCGCCCACACCTGCGAGCAGGCACAGACGCATGAAGCGCTCGATGCCCTGCGTGAGCCGCTCGAGCAGCTGGTTGCACGCCTTCAAGCCGTCACCATCGGGCTGCTGACCGATCTGGCACAGGGCAAAGTCAACGCCACCCTCGCCAACTCAGCGCTCTACCTGAAAGCGTTCGGCCATACCGTGATTGGCTGGCGCTGGCTGGAGCAAGCGATTCGCGCCCAGGAGGGACTGAACGGGGCGGACGAGTCCGACACGCGTTTTTACAACGGCAAGCTGCAAGCTGCCCGGTACTTTCTGACGTGGGAAGTACCGGGATGTCATCACGAACTGGCGATTCTCGAACGCCGTGACGACGCCTGCCTGTCGATGCAGGATGAGTGGTTTTGACGGCTCGCCGTTAATGGGTGGAAAGGGGGAAGAAGGTGTCGGTCAGCGTTTTCGCGGCGGGTCCAAGAAGGGCTGCAAAATGCTCGCGGCTAAAAGCTTCCCCCGTTCGCAGATCAAGCAGCTTCTTCCCTTCTATCGGCCCTGCGACCTCACGCAATTGCACTTTCATGAATTGATAAAACGTTCCGAGAACGTGTTCGATGCTGTCGATCTGAAAATAATGCCCCGGCAAGAAAATAGACTCGGCCTCCTCTGGGTTCGCTGAAAAGGGCGCGACTGGCACGGCGTTCAGATAATTTTTTTCAGGGAGTACGAACACCACGCTGGTTTCATCGAAGAGAATCGGTGCGGTCGTGGCGCTGGCGTGCATCCCGCCCTGATTACTGGCGAAGGTTCTCGCCATGTAGGGGTTCTCGCTGAACGAGGTGATATCGGTGTTGACCAGCACATCACCTGAGCGAACCTCGCCCGTACGGAAAAAAGCCCCTGATGTGCCTCGCGCGCCGCTGCCACCTCGATACAGTGCGACGTCATTGTTACAACCCACGGTCGCCACATCGGTCGCAAGCCGCTGGAGCATTGCGATCTGTTCAGGATATTTCGGTACACCCGTGCGCAGGAACTGGTTGTACGCGTCGTCTTCCCGGGTGTACTGCCGGATGCTGGATGCGACGTACTCGCCGTCATGAGTGCGAAACACATGATGTCTGGCGCCCCATTCGTCGAAGTGGATATCTTCACCTTCCGAATCGAGGGAAGTGACCTCGTCCGATTCCAGCGGGAACACATCGACCACAGCTTTCTGTCGAGCGAGCGCGTCGCTGGAATGAAGCTGTTCACTGTACAGATCAAGCTGCATGAAACGGTCCCAAAACGCAGATTGCACGGTTGTAAAACGAGGTTGATCGGCGACTGCCGTGACGGCCGCGTCCATCGGCATGCCGCCAGACAACCCGGCCCGTGGCAGGCGCTGCCATTGACCATCCGGGTTCAGTCGCAGCGGGCAGCGACCTGCGAAGGCAAACGGATTGCCTGCCTCCACCATCACCCAGGTGCCTAGGCTTTCATCAAACATGACCCGACGCGCCTCGCCGTCAATCAACACCCAGGTCTCGCCATTATTCAACGAGTAGGTTCCTCTGAAGCGGCCTTCTTGCGCCGATGGCACCTGCATTTCAAGAACCCTGTCGCCTTGCATGCCTGACAAGGGATCGGCGGGCAACTCACCCGTCGAAAGGGTGACCCGCGTCGCCGCCGACCTGACGCCCCCGCCCATCTGCAGCAGAAATGGCAGGTTGAAGAACAAGTAAATCGCGCTATTGATCGCGCTCTGGATACCCGCCCGGCGCTGCGGCGCCGAAGTGCCGTTGACCGCCTGATCGATACTCAGACCGAGACTGATTGCGCTCGCGCCGACAACCGCCAGGGCCATCGGCCAGGCCAGCGGCGCCAGATTGCCAAAGACTGAAAGAAACGCGTTCAGATAGCCGAGCCAGATGCGTTTGCGCAGATCGCTATTGCTGATCAGCAGCGTGTCAGCATCCTCACGCATTTCGCGGCGCGCCAGATCCCGGAGGTGAACGAACGGGTCGCCCGGTATGCGCACATGCCCCGGATTGACGAGCTGGTCGGGTCCCTCAGGGTCCTGTGCTCGACTTAACAATTGCGCCACGTTGCGCTGGAACGCCTCGCGATGCACCTGCCAGTCCCCAGTCGAGTGAAGAAACCGGGCGCAGATCGCAGGCCGCGTTCGTGCTGACAGAAATTGTGCTTTCAGCCACTCATACAAGTGCTGGTGCGAATCAAAGCATCGGAACGGCGCTGCATCTCCACTCAGATACACAATCTGCCGATCGCCCGCGCCGACTATTCGCAGGACATCTCGCGCCTTGAACTCGCCCAGCTCCAGATAAAAGACCGAGTTGCCTTGCGCTGCTGGCGCTCGCAGGTGTGCCAGGGTTGGCACCGGATCAGTCGTGACGATGCTTCGCAACAGCTGGAAATCGGCGAGGGAAAGAAGATTCTGTCCAAAACTCGCCGCCGCGCAGGCCAGAAATCTGGCTTTGCCCAGCACGCAAAAATTGTCGCTGTGTCGAGCCCAGAACCGGTCCATCCTGCGCCGATAGCCCGCGCTGAAATCCAATGCCCAGAAATCCCGAAGCACATCTTCTGGCCGCATCCGGACTTCATTGCGTTCGTCGAAGCACTCATGGCTGGCGTCATCCGTGTAGAAACCGCTGTACGGCCCCAGCTCATCCGCAGACTGCTGGTCACTGACATTGAAACGATGAATCATCAGCTCGATCATCGTCATCGACTGCACCGGAGCGCTGCCGTGCCTCCAGCCGTTGAAAGACAGCGGACTGCTGCTGGCCGATGAAAACCTGTGCCAGTACACGCGAGCGGGATCGAGGTGCTTGCCCGTGTGGCTGAAAATAATCTTCTGCGCTGCGGATCTGGCCAGTTCGTGGAGATCGGGGTAATCGGCGACGTAGCGACTTGCTGTTCGCTTGAGCTGTTTTTCGTCTGACTCGGTTGTTACGACTGCGTTTGAAACATGCATGGAGCGGATCGCTTCTTCCTGAATAAACGCAAGACGTAATCAGAATTCAGGGTGCTATCTGCCATACATAGTTATGGGGCCTCGCGACGCTCCCCAGGTACGCGCGCAGACACTGATCCGCCGAACTGCACCGGCCGCAGCCCGGTGACCCGTCGATTCCACCCGCCCCAAGTGCCTGGCCTTGCGCAATTACGCTTTGACAGCCAACCAATTCAACAGGTTAAATCCCTTGGCACGCGGACTGCATGGTCAGTTCACGGATGCATTTATCACTTTCGTCTGGAGTACCGCACTTGGATGCCACGACCATCAACAGCCTGTTCCTGATCGGCGCGTTGCTGGTGGGTGCGAGTATTCTGGTCAGCTCGCTGTCATCGCGACTCGGCATTCCGATTCTGGTGATCATCCTGGCGGTCGGCATGACCGCCGGTGTCGACGGCGGCGGCATCATCTTCGATAACTACCCCACGGCTTATCTGGTCGGCAACCTGGCGCTGGCGGTCATCCTCCTCGATGGCGGCTTGCGTACTCGGGTCGCCAGTTTCCGCGTGGCGCTCTGGCCGGCGTTGTCGCTGGCAACCGTCGGCGTGTTGATCACCACGGGGCTGACCGGCATGGTCGCGGCCTGGCTGTTCGACCTGAACATCATCCAGGGACTGCTCATTGGCGCCATCGTCGGTTCCACGGACGCAGCGGCGGTGTTCTCGCTGCTCGGCGGCAAAGGCCTGAACGAACGGGTCACCGCCAGCCTGGAAATCGAATCCGGCAGCAACGATCCAATGGCGGTGTTCCTGACCGTAACGCTGATCGACATGATCGCGAGCGGCCAGACCGGCTTGCACTGGAGCCTGTTGGGCCATCTGATTCAAGAGTTCGGCATCGGCGCAATTATCGGGTTGGGCGGCGGCTGGCTGATGCTGCAGCTGGTCAACCGGATCAATCTGGCCAACGGCTTGTATCCGATTCTGGTCATCGCAGGCGGTCTGGCGGTTTTCGCCCTGACCAACGCCATCCACGGCAGCGGCTTCCTGGCGGTTTATCTGTGCGGCCTGGTGCTGGGCAACAAGCCTATCCGCAGCCGCCACGGCATTCTGCACATGCTCGACGGCATGGCCTGGCTGGCGCAGATCGGCATGTTCCTCGTGCTCGGGTTGCTGGTCACGCCACACGATCTGCTGCCAATCGCGCTGCCCGCGCTGGGGCTGGCGCTGTGGATGATTCTGGTCGCCCGTCCACTGTCGGTGGTTGCCGGGCTGCTCCCGTTCAAGGTCTTCCACGGACGTGAGAAAGCCTTCATTGCCTGGGTGGGACTGCGCGGCGCGGTGCCGATCATTCTGGCGGTGTTCCCGTTGATGGCGGGCCTGCCCCATGCTCAGCTGTACTTCAATCTCGCGTTCTTCATCGTGCTGGTCTCGCTGCTGGTTCAAGGCACGAGCTTGCCCTGGGTCGCCAAACTGCTGAAAGTGACGGTTCCACCCGATCCGGCGCCTATTTCCCGTGCGGCGCTTGAGGTGCACGTCACCAGTGAGTGGGAGCTGTTCGTGTATCGCCTCGGCGCAGAAAAATGGTGCATCGGCGCGGCCCTGCGAGAGCTGAAAATGCCGGAAGGCACGCGGATCGCTGCGCTGTTCAGGGGGCAGCAACTGCTCCATCCGTCGGGTAGTACGGTGCTGGAAGTGGGTGACCTGCTGTGCGTGATCGGGCATGAACACGACCTTCCAGCCCTCGGAAAACTGTTCAGTCAGGCACCACAACGCGGCCTGGATCTGCGCTTCTTCGGTGACTTCGTTCTGGAGGGAGACGCTCAGCTCGGGGCTGTCGCGGCGTTGTACGGTCTGAAGCTCGACGGGCTGGATTCAAATATGCCGCTGAGCCAGTTCATCATTCAGAAAAATCGCGGCGCGCCGATTGTGGGCGACCAGGTCGAATGGAACGGAACTATTTGGACAGTTGCGGTTATGGAGGGGAACAAGATCCTCAAAGTGGGCGTCAGATTCCCCGAAGGAAGCCGCCCGGGTCCCGGGTTGTTCCTCTAAACTGCTCCTCATTCCTGATCGCTCGACCCGGTGTCTATGTTCACGCTGCGTACTTTTTTTGCCTCGGCCCTGCTTGGGCTATGCCTGTCGTCTGTTCCGGCGCTCGCCGCCGATACGCCTCCACCTTCCAGCGAAGCCGTCCAGCAGAGCCTGGACAAAATCGCCGACCGCAAGCTCTCGGCCGATGATCAGAAAGCGCTGCAGCAAGTTCTGGAACAGACCCTCACGTTCATCGCCGCGCAGAAAGACAATCAGCAAAAGCTCGATGATCTGAAGAAACAGCTGACCGATGCGCCGCGGCAGACCAGCGAAAACCAGCACGAGCTGGCCAAGCTCAAAGCCAGTAAACCGATGCCGGTCGCTCAGCGCTATGCCAATCTCGATGTGCCGCAGCTCGAGCAGATCCTCAGCCAGCGCAGCACTCAGCAGTCCGATCTGCAAAAAGCGCTGAACGATGCCAACAGCCTGACCATCACCGCGCAGACACGCCCCGAACGGGCTCAGGCCGAAATCAGCAGCGCGCAGACGCGTATTCAGACGATCAACAGCATCCTCAAGTCAGGCAAGGACGGTGGCAAGGCGATCAACGCCGATCAGCGCAACCAGTTCAACGCCGAGCTTGCTTCTATCAACGCGCTGATCGCCCTGCGTCGTCAGGAACTGGCCGGTAACAGCCAGCTTCAAGACCTGGGCGGCAGCCAGCACGATCTGCTCACCGAAAAGGTCAGTCGTCAGGATCAGGAAATCCAGGACCTGCAGACGTTGATCAACGACAAACGCCGCGCACAGTCCCAGGAGACCGTGACGCAGCTGTCGATCGAGGCGCAGAAAGCGGGCGGCAGTAGCCTGCTGGCCACCGAGAGCGCCGCGAACCTCAAGCTGTCCGATTACCTGCTGCGCGGCACGGACCGGCTCAACGAGCTGACCCAGCAGAACCTCAAGACCAAGACTCAGCTCGATGCCCTCACCCAGACCGATCAAGCGCTGGATGAGCAGATCAACGTGCTCAGCGGCAGCTTGCTGCTCTCCAAGATTCTCTACAAACAGAAGCAATCGCTGCCCAAGCTGAAGCTCGACAGCGGCCTGGCGGACGAGATCGCCGATATCCGGCTGTATCAGTTCGAGGTCAATCAACAACGCGAGCAGATGAGTAGCCCGAGCGCCTATGTTGAAACGTTGCTCGCGACGCAGAAGCCGGAAGACGTCACCCCCGCCCTGCGCAAAACGTTGTTGGACCTGGCGACCACACGCAGCGATCTGCTCGAGCGCCTGAATCGCGAGTTGAGTGCGCTGCTCAATGAATCCATCACCCTGCAGCTCAATCAGAAGCAGCTCGTCAGCACAGCGATCAGCCTGCGCGAAACGCTGGATGAGCAAATGTTCTGGATTCCCAGCAACAAACCGCTGGACCTCGAGTGGTTCGAGCGTGTTCAGCCGCGCCTGATGAAACAGCTCACGACGCTGCCGTGGACCTCCAGCATCAGCGAATTGAAAGATGGGCTGACTCAGCGTCCGCTGATCTTCCTGCCGTTGTTGCTGGTGATCGGCGCGCTGATGTGGAAACGCAAAGCGCTGTACGACAAGCTCAACCGCCTGCATGGCGACATCGGCCATTTCAAGCGTGACCGGCAATGGCAGACGCCGCTGGCCATCCTCATCAACATCCTGCTGGCCATGCCCCTGTCACTCGCCCTCGCGCTCTGCGCCTTTGCGCTGCAAATCGACGCCCGCGGGCAGAACATTAACCTGGGCGCCGCCCTGCTGCAGGTCTCGCTCGCCTGGCTCGTGTTTTATACCGCCTATCGCATCCTCGCACCGGGTGGCGTCGCGCAGCTGCACTTCCGCTGGGACAAACCTCAGGTCGAGTTCCTCCGTGGCTGGATTCGACGCCTCGGTCTGGTGGTCCTTGCGCTGGTAACCGTCGTCGCCGTCGCCGAGCACGAACCTTCGGCGTTGGCCGACGATGTCATCGGTATCGCGGTGGTGCTCACCTGTTACGCGATGATGACCTGGCTGCTCGGGCGCTTGCTGCTGACCAGTCCGGCGCACCAGAACGCATCGCTGTTCCGCCGCGCTGTCGGCCTTGCGTTCACGGCGCTGCCGGTCGCGCTGTTTCTGGCGGTGTGTTTCGGCTACTACTACACCGCGCTCAAGCTCAGTGATCGGCTGATCGATACGCTTTATCTGCTGATGCTCTGGCTCGTCATCGAGGCGGCATTCGTCCGCGGGCTCAGCGTTGCCGCCCGTCGCCTCGCGTATCAGCGCGCGCTGAGCAAACGTCAGGCGGCCAAGGAAGCGGGCGAAGGTGAAACGCTGATCGAAGAACCGACGCTGGACATCGAGCAGGTCAACCAGCAATCGCTGCGACTGATCCGACTCGCGTTGATTGGGGGCTTCATCGGCGCGCTGTATTTCGTCTGGGCCGACCTGATCACCGTCTTCTCGTATCTGGACAACATCACGCTCTACGAGTACACCAGCGGCACCGGTCCCACCATGAGCATGGTGCCCATCAGCCTCGGCGACCTGATCGGCGCGCTGGTGATCATCGGTATCACCTTCGTACTGGCCGGCAACCTGCCCGGCCTGCTTGAAGTGCTGGTGCTGTCGAAGCTGAACCTCAAGCAGGGCAGCTCATACGCCACCACGACGCTGCTGTCCTACACGATTGCCGGCGTGGGTTTCGTCTCGACGCTCTCTGCGCTGGGCGTCAGTTGGGACAAACTGCAATGGCTGGTGGCGGCGCTGTCGGTCGGCCTGGGTTTCGGCATGCAGGAGATCTTCGCCAACTTCATCTCCGGCATCATGATCCTGTTCGAGCGTCCGGTCCGAATCGGCGACACTATCACCATCGGTAACCTGTCCGGCACCGTCAGCAAGATCCGCATTCGCGCCACGACAATCACCGACTTTGATCGCAAGGACATCATTGTCCCGAACAAGACGTTCATCACCGGTCAGCTCATCAACTGGTCGCTGACCGACACCATCACTCGCGTCACGCTGAAGCTGGGTGTGGATTACGGCTCGGACCTTGACCTGGTGCGCAGCCTGCTGCTCAAAGCCGCGAACGAGAACCCTCGCGTGCTGAAAGAGCCGGCGCCTATCGTGTACTTCCTGAATTTCGGCGAAAGCACGCTGGACCACGAACTGCGCATGCACGTGCGCGACCTGGGCGACCGAAACCCGGTGCTCGATGAGATCAACCGGTTCATCAACAAGGAATTCAAGAAGCAGCACATCAACATCTCGTTCCGGCAAATGGAGGTTTACCTCAAGAACATGCAGGGGCAGGAGTACAAGATGGTGCCGATCGAGCAGGAGCACAAAACCCTCTCAGCACCCGCCCCGGTGCCTGCCGCTCCCAAGGACGTGCCCGAGCCGCCGGACGTCAGGCTCGACTGACATCGGTAATGCCAGCAGAATGGCTGAACATTCTGCTGGAGGCATCCCTTGAAAGCCCTCGACGAGCTGACCTTCGACAACCGCTTTGCCCGCCTGGGCGACGCGTTTTCCACGTCCGTGCTGCCCGAGCCGATCGCCGAACCCCGACTGGTGGTGGCCAGCGATGCGGCGCTGGCACTGCTGGATCTGGATCCTTCGCAAGCCGAAGAGCCGGTGTTTGCCGAACTCTTCAGCGGTCACAAGCTCTGGGCCGAAGCCGACCCTCGCGCAATGGTCTATTCCGGTCATCAGTTCGGCTCCTACAACCCGCGCCTTGGCGACGGTCGAGGCCTGCTGCTCGGCGAGGTGTACAACGATGCCGGCGAGCATTGGGATCTGCACCTGAAGGGCGCCGGTCAGACGCCTTACTCACGCATGGGCGATGGTCGCGCGGTGTTGCGTTCTTCCATTCGTGAGTTCCTGGCCTCCGAAGCGCTGCACGCGCTGGGCATTCCCAGCAGTCGCGCGGCCTGCGTAATAGGCTCGAGCACGCCGGTCTGGCGCGAGACCCAGGAGCGCGCCGCGATGGTGCTGCGCCTCGCGCAGAGTCATGTACGCTTCGGCAGCCTGGAGTATTTCTTCTACACCAAGCAGAACGAACAACTCAAAGAACTGACCGATCACGTGCTGGCGTTGCACTACCCCGAGTGCCGTGAACAGCCTGAACCGTATCTGGCGATGTTTCGTACGATTGTCGAGCGTCAGGCCGAATTGATCGCCAAATGGCAGGCCTACGGCTTCTGTCATGGCGTGATGAATACCGACAACATGTCGATTCTGGGCATCACCTTCGACTTCGGCCCGTTCGCCTTCCTCGACGACTTCGACCAGCACTTCATCTGCAACCATTCCGATCACGAAGGTCGCTATTCCTTCAGCAATCAGGTGCCGATCGGACAGTGGAACCTCAGCGCGCTGGCTCAGGCACTCACGCCGTTCATCAGCGTCGAAGCCTTGCGTGAAGCGCTGGGCCTGTTCCTGCCGCTGTACCAGGCACATTACCTTGACCTGATGCGCCGTCGCCTGGGGCTGACGACCGCCGAAGAAGACGACGCGGACCTGATCGCACGCCTGCTGCAACTGATGCAGAACAGTGGCGTCGACTACAGCCTGTTCTTCCGCCGCCTGGGAGACGAATCCGCTGAGCTCGCCGTGAGCCGACTGCGCGACGACTTCGTCGACATGCTGGGTTTCGATGCCTGGGCCGACGCCTACAAAGCGCGCAGTGCGCGGGAGCCGGCCTCCAGCGAGGAAGAACGCCGCACGCGCATGCACGCCGTCAACCCGCTGTACATCCTGCGTAACTACCTGGCCCAGCGTGCCATCGAAGCCGCCGAACAAGGCGACTACAGCGAAGTCCGCCGCCTCCATCAGGTGCTGTGCAAACCGTTCGAAGAGCAGGCCGGAATGGACAGCTATGCACAGCGTCCACCGGATTGGGGCAAGCATCTGGAGATCAGTTGTTCGTCGTGAGTGCCGCTGATCCGGTCTTGTTGGCGGGTGCAGGCTGCAAGGCGGCGGGAGTGCTCTGGCTACCCGCTACCGCTGGCTGAAGGGCCGGCTTCGCCGCCGCTTTCACGACTTCCTTACTGAGGAATTTTTCGGTCCAGCTCGTGGCGACCGGTGAGGTTCTCGGGCTGAATTTCTTCGTGTGAACCGGGTTTGCAGCATCGGTTTTCTTGTCCCTGGAAGCGTCAACGATGCCCGCGAGAATGTCGTACAGCGTCAATTTGCGATCCGCGGCTTGTCGCAGCGAGGTTCCCGGCAGGGCTGGCAGTATCTTGTCGTCCTTGATGCGCGCCTCAAGGATTGCCTCGGCATCTTTGGGGTAATCGACTGCTTTCTCGATCGCGGGCAATGCCTTGAAGTAGCTCAATGCCTCTTTGTAAAACCTCGACGCTTTGCCGGTGCGCGTCTGCTCGATGACGCCTTCGGGAATCGCAACCTTGCGCCAGGCCTCGTCCAGCTTTTGCACGCCATGCCACGCCGCGCGTCGCTCGTTGAGGGTGAAGGTGGCGCTGTCGTCAAAGGCAATCAGGTTCAGTTGTTCGCGCGAGAGATTTTCAAACGGGCTCTTGGCGTTCTTGTCACCGGCCAGTGTCCGGGTCACGAACGCACTGGCCTCGCGCGCACGGTCCAGCAACTCGGGGTCATTCGTCTTCGGCACTTCCATGGCGCGGGTGCCGCTGTTGACGGTGCGGCTTTCGATCAGGAACTCACTGATGCGATTGCGCCCGTATTGCCCCAGTTCGGCGTGGGTCATCCCGGCATCCCGTTTGGCTGCTCGCGCGGCGCAGTCGTTGAGCTGACTGGCCAGCGTGGAAAAGCTCGCCTTGTCGGCGGCTGCCGGCTCTGTCTTATCCACAGCAGGTTGATCACTTTTCTGCCCAGCTGACAGCGCTGGCGTTTTACTCGAGATGATGGCGGAAACGGCGGCCTGAATCTGGCTGATCATCGACGACTCCCTGACAATGAATGGACAGGGGCGATGGTTTCAAGCGACTGCAACGCCCCTGAGCGTGAAGCTATGCGGGGCCGATGCCTGCGGCTAGCTGGCCAATCAGGGCGTTCTATTGGATAAAAAGTCAGGCGGCAGGGCCGCGGATCACGATAAACAGGCGTAATCAGCGGACGAATTGAGGAATGGGCTCGGCCTTCACGTGTGAGTGAATCTGCGATCTGGTGATCGGATGGGTGGACTCGCGCCCAGTGAAACTAGCCCCGCGAAGATACCGCCAATGCTGTGGGAAATAACTTCATCACCCTTTCAACAACCATGTCAGCCCCATCGCCACGTGCTCCTCGGTGCTGTCGACCAGCGGCAAAGGGCTTTGCACGCCATCCAGCAGCAGGCCGATCTCGGTGCAGCCAAGAATCGCAGCCTGAGCGCCCTGCTCGCGAAGCTGTTCGAGTACGCCCAGATAGAAGGCGCGAGCAGGCGGGTGAAACTGGCCCAGGCAGAGCTCGGCGAAGATGATGCGGTCGACTTCTGCCATGGCATCCGGGTCCGGCAATACCACTTCAATACCGAAGCGCTCGGACAGGCGACGTTTGTAGAAGTCTTCCTGCATCGTGAAGCGCGTGCCGAGCAGCGCGGCGCACGTCACGTTTTTACCCTGCAGGGCCTGGCCAACGGCATCGCCGATGTGCAGCAACGGGATGTCGACCGCACCTTCGATTGCGGTCGCGACTTTGTGCATGGTGTTCGTCGCCAGCAAGATCGCGCCCGCTCCGGCGCGTTCGAGCCCTCTGGACGCTTCGGCCAATTGCTCGCCCGCCAGCTCCCACTGACCTGACTTCTGCAGCGCGGCGATGCCGGCAAAATCCACGGAGTGCAGGAGCAATGGTGCCGAATGAAGCCCGCCCAGCTCATTGCGCACGCCTTCATTGAGCCATTTGTAATAGGTGGCGGTGGATTCCCAGCTCATTCCGCCCAATACACCCAAGGTTTTCATGCAGGCCTCCCGTCAAAGTCACAGCAGCAGGCTAGGCCCGAACCTGCCGCCAGGCCAGTGACAGAAACGCTTGAAGCTTGCGGTACAGTCTGGCGTCACCCAGCTTGATAAAGCCGCCTGCCGGCTCCACTTATCGGTCACTAGCCCATCTCCAGGTGTCTGTCATGTCCGACTCATTGTTGATCCCGTGCCCGCATTGCAATGGCCTGAACCGCATTCCCGCCGACCGGTTGAGCGATCAGCCCAAGTGCGGCCGCTGCAAACAGGCCGTTCTGCTGAGCAAACCCTTCAACCTGACTCAAGGCGATTATGCGAGCCAGATCAAAGGCGATCTGCCGTTGCTGGTGGATGTCTGGGCGGACTGGTGCGGGCCGTGCAAGTCCTTCGCCCCGACGTTCGAACAAGCAGCATTGCAGTTGAGTGGCCGCCTCCGCCTGGCCAAACTGGACAGTGAGGCAAACCCGCAACTGTCGGCGCAACTGGCCATTCGATCGATTCCCAGCCTGATTCTGTTCAAGAACGGCCGCGAAGTCGCTCGACAAAGCGGCGCCATGCCGCTCCAGCAACTGACCGCCTGGCTAAGCAGCCAAGGGATTTGAAAGCCGTTTCTACAAGGTTCGCAGCGTCCGACAGCGCGTGGCGTAGGCTTCTTCTGAAACGACCCCGAGCCCGAAAAAACATCGAAAACCGCGTCTAGGGTTACCGCTCACACCGGCACCCTGGAGCGACAAGCGATGACATTCGTGATCAGAGAAGGCGATTCGACTACGACAGGCGGCACCGTACTCAAGGCATCAGGAACATTGACGTGCGAAGGTCGACAGCTCGCGCGCATGGGCGACCCGGTGTGGTGCCCGACATGCGAACAGGTCGGGTTCATCTGCGAAGGCAACCCGACGTTCATTGATGCATTGATCGCAGTGGCGACCCACGCACAGGCTGTGAAATGTGGCTGTTGCGAAGGTATCAATCGACTGATCGCCAGCCAGGACCAACTGGTGGCTGATATGGACGCCGCCATTTCCATTCCCAAGGATGAGGCAGATCAGGCGCGTAAGCGGGCGAAGCGCCTGGCTAAATCCATCCAGCCTGACCTCCCATCGGCACCTCTCTAGCACTGTTGCAGAGCATCAGCCTTTGCGACTTTCCCTACACGCTAACGCGAAGGAACTGACAGCACCAGAACATGGCGCTGCGTACCGTCATCGAGTCGGATTTCGAGTATTCGGCAAATGCTGTGTGGATGCCACAGGCAATTATCGACGGGAGTTTCAATGCCTTTTCACGGACGATTCATAATTAACAACGCAGAGTCTTCCTCCTTAGCCATTTATGGTGTTGGCAGCTTCATGGCTTTCTCTGGCAACGGCATCTACCGGAATCGGGGCGGCTGTTTCGCCATCCCAGATAACGGTCCATTGCCTCCGGGGAAATACTGGATCGTTGATCGACCAGGAGGAGGATTCTTGAGCAGGGTTTACACATTGGCTAAAGACATTCCGACCTGGATGACTGATACACCCACCGATCATAGCGAATGGTTGGCGCTGTATAGGGATGACGGAAAGATTGACGACTTCACATGGGTCAACGGCGTCACACGAGGAAGCTTTCGTCTGCACCCAATCGGACCTCTAGGTATTTCACAAGGCTGCATAACGCTTCAGCATCATTCCGACTTCACGATGATCCGCAACGCGTTCGCCAGCACCAACAAAATTCCCGTGAGATCCACAGGATTACAGGCTTATGGGTGGATAGAGGTCATTGCACATGCAAGCAGTTGCCCGTAAAGCGTGCAGGGTTTTACTATTTTTAACCTTGCTGACATCAGCGATTCTATTTCTGCATACGTATCCATATCCCATGCCGTTGGCACAACTCGAATACTGGATGCATGCGGCGAATCTTCTGGGTATATCCAACCCGGAAAACCTCTATTTTCCCACCATGTGGTTGATTGACCTAGTCGCCGCGGCCATTGCATATCGCGTGATTATCAGGCTCTTCAGGCGATTGCGCGCCCGAGAGCCACACTAGCGAGAAGACACCCAGTCGGGCATCGAGGACTCTGAAATCCGGGCACTTGATCGCGGTCTCAATGCGCAGTGTTGCTCTCCAGCAAATGGTGTAATTCAACGAATTGCTGGCTCAGCTTATGCCGGGGATCCAGATGGATCAGCGGCATATTGGCCTGATGAGACTCGCGCATTTTGACCGAACTGTTGAGATAAACCGGCAGGACCGGCAGCCCCTCGGCGATCAGTTCGTCGAGAATCTGCTGCGGCAGGCTGGCACGTGACTGGAACTGGTTGACGATAATGCCCTCCACCTCCAGGCCTTCGTTGTGGTCTTCCTTGAGTTCTTCCACTTCTTTCAGGAGGCCATACAGGGCCTGGCGGGAAAAGCTGTCGCAATCGAAGGGAATCAGCACGCGATCGGCGGCAATGAGCGCGGAAACGGCGTAGAAATTTAACGCTGGAGGCGTGTCCAGATAGATGCGGTCGTAGTCTTCGTCGAGCTCGTCGAGCAGCTTTCGCAGTTTGTTGATCTTGTGCTTGGCCTCAAGTTTGGGCTGCAGATCAGCCAACTCCGCCGTGGCCGTCACCACGTGCAGGTTCTCGAAGGGCGTCTCGTAGATGTCCACCTGGTTCTTTTTGGAAAAGGGTCCCGAAGACAGCGTGTGCTTGAAGAAGTCGGCGATGCCCATCGGGATTTCCTCGCCGGTCAGCCCCGTGAGGTATTGCGTCGAGTTTGCCTGAGCATCCAGGTCGATCAGCAGCGTACGGTAACCCTCATGGGCACTGACTGCCGCCAGATTGCAGGCGATGCTGGATTTTCCGACGCCGCCTTTCTGATTGAACACCACACGCCGCATGTAGGAACTCCCTGTCGTTGTCTTGCCATGAAGGGTCGCCCGGCGACCGCATGAATGGTCCCGAGTCTAGGCAATCCGGGCAACAAGGGCGAGTGTCCAGGAGAAATCGGATAACCGGACGACAACTGCAGCGGGCAAACGGCGGAAGGCTCCATCACGGTATCGCCTTGCGTGACCATGATTTGCCTGTATGCGGTAACGGCCCGATAATGACGGCCGCTGCGCCCGCCTGCCATGTGCCGATTGCGCAAACGCTGGCGGCGCCCTTCAAAATCGTAGGTAAGTCGATGATCCGAAACCTGTTATTGGCCAGCATGCTGTTGCTGCTGGGCGCGTGCGCTGACCGAGAAACGCTGCCGGCGCAGGTGCCTCATTTGAAGCTGCCAATTGTCCTGCATGCCCAACATCAGCCGGATGACGGACAACAAGCCCCACTGCTGGAAATCAAGAAACGAGACCACGGCGTGCGCTTCACCCTGACCGGTGCATCCGGAACGCTGCTCGCCAAACAGGACCTCACGAACGACGGTTGGCAAGACAGAGCCAAATCGGATGCCGACTACGATGCACGGGATTTATTCGGCGCAGTCCTGTTCGCGCTGACCTCCGTGCAAGAAGTGCGGTTCGTCTACCCGGGCGTTGCACTGCAACCTTATGAAAGAAGCCTTGAGGGACGTTGGCAGGTCAGCTACGCCTCTGAGGGCTTTTTCCGTGTGACGCTGTCTGATGGCACGAGCTATCTGCTGAGCCCTGCAAGAGGCAAGGCAAGCCGCTGACTCCGCGCCGCGCAAGCCAGCGATATGTCGAGACCTCACCCGGCCTTGCGCGTCACCAGCTCGATGAAAGCCTTGGCCATCGGCGATTTCTGATCCCGGCGTTGCACCAGCCAGACCGCTGACGTGGCGTCCGGGTCGAGCAAAGTCCTGTACACCACACCGTCGATGCGCATGCGCTGATACGAGGCCGGCAGGACGGTGACTCCCAGCCCTGCCGCCACCAGCCCGATGATGGTCATCGCTTCGCCTGCTTCCTGCGTGAACAAAGGACTGAAGCCTGCCTCTCGAGCAAGACTCAGCAACTGCGCATACAGCCCGCTGCCATAGGTACGTGGAAAAAACACGAACGGCTCGCTCGCCAGCTCCCTGAGCTGGATGCCCTCAGCGCTGCCCTCGGCCAGCGGATGATCGGAGCGCAGAATCGCCACCAGCGGCTCGCGCAACAATTCGACCGCAACCAGTGAGTCCGGCAACGGCAATGGCCGCATGATACCCACCTGCATCGACTCTTCTTCCAGTCGCTCCGCGACTTCCTTGCTGCTCATTTCCTGCAACGCCAAGTGCACGGCGGGGTAACGCTGGCGAAAGGCAAAGATGGCCTTGGGGATGCTCGAGGTGAAAGGCGCCGACGCGGTGAAGCCGATTTTGAGCTCGCCCAGCTCGCCGAGTTGCGCTCTTCGCGCAACGTCAGAGGCCTTTTCGACCTGCGCCAGCACCAGGCGCGCCTCATCGAGGAACAGTCGGCCGGCTTCGCTGAGCGCCACGCGTCGATTGGTGCGTTCGAACAGACGCGCCCCCAGTTCCTGCTCAAGTGCCTGAATCTGCTGGCTGAGGGGCGGCTGAGAGATCCCGAGGGATTCAGCGGCGCGCCCGAAATGCAGCTCTTCAGCCACCGCGATGAAGTAGCGCAGATGGCGTAATTCCATGGCAATCTCATTAGGTCGTAGAAGCTATCAAACAGGTCGAACAATATATTGGAAAGGATCGTTAGCTGGCTATATGCTTTTTCCCATCGCCGCACTGCTCCCCTTTTGAGGTCACCTGTGAATACTGCTGCATCTGCCGCCGCGCCCGCTTCCGAGGTCATCGAAGCCGCCATCCCGCTCGGCGACGCCTACATTGAAAAAGACACCCCCGCATTCATTCGCACCGTACTGGCACTGTTTTCCGGCGGATTCGCGACGTTTGCCCTGCTCTACTGCGTCCAGCCCATGATGCCGGTGTTGTCTCGCGATTTTTCCATCAATGCTGCGCAGAGCAGCATGATCCTCTCCGTGTCCACCGCGATGCTCGCCATCGGCCTGCTGATCACCGGACCGATCTCTGACCGGCTGGGGCGCAAGTCAGTGATGGTCTTCTCGTTGTTTTCGGCCGCGATCTTCACCATCGCCAGCGCGATCATGCCAACCTGGGAAGGCGTGCTGTTCATGCGCGCGCTGGTCGGATTATCGTTGAGCGGGCTGGCTGCCGTGGCAATGACCTACCTGAGCGAAGAAATCCATCCGCAACACATCGGCCTGGCGATGGGCCTGTACATCGGAGGCAACGCGATTGGCGGCATGAGCGGTCGCGTGATCACCGGTGTATTGAGCGACTTCGTCAGTTGGCATGCATCGCTGTCGATCATGGGCGTCATCGCGCTGGCGGCCGCCTGTGTGTTCTGGAAGATTCTGCCGCCGTCGCGCAATTTCCGCGCTCGTCCACTCAACGGTCGCAATCTGCTGGACGGCTTCCTCTTGCAGTTTCGCGATGCCGGCCTGCCGTGGCTGTTTCTGGAGGGTTTCCTGTTGATGGGCGCCTTCGTCACGCTGTTCAACTACATCGGCTACCGACTGCTCGCAGATCCGTACAACCTGAGTCAGGCGGTCGTTGGCCTGTTCTCTGTCGTGTACCTGTCGGGCATCTACAGCTCCGCGAAAATCGGTGCGCTCGCCGATCAACTGGGCCGCCGCAACGTGCTGTGGGCCGTGATTCTGTTGATGCTCGTGGGCGTGACACTCACCCTCTTCAGCCCATTGGCGATCGTCATCGTCGGCGTGTTGATGTTTACCTTCGGGTTCTTCGGCGCTCACTCCGTCGCCAGCAGCTGGATCGGCCGCCGCGCCATCAAGGCCAAGGGCCAGGCATCATCGCTGTACCTGTTCAGCTACTACGTCGGCTCCAGCGTCGCCGGCACCGGCGGCGGCGTCTTCTGGCATTACGCGGGCTGGAATGGCATCGGCATCTTCATCGGCATCCTGCTGCTGGTTGCCTTGGGCGCCGCGCTGAAACTCGCGAAAGTGCCACCATTGGCAGTGAACGTGAAGGTTTGAGTCTGTCCTACAAACCCTGGATTCGTTTCACATCTTCCGCATCCACATGGCCTGGCAGTAAGGCGTGAATATTTGATTCACGCTTTACTCCTATCACGATCTCGACAACTGCTGACAGGATCTACACGCCGTGGGAATTCCAAGCAGCATGACCCCACCCAAATGAAAACGCCCGGCAAGTCCGGGCGTTTTATAGGTGAGGTTCAGCGCTTACTGGTGGTATTTCGCTGACAGCTCGTGCACGGCTTCGATGAAGGCACCTGCGTTGGCAGGGTCGACCTCAGGCGTGATGCCGTGGCCGAGGTTGAAGACGTGGCCCGTGCCGCTGCCGTAGCTGGCGAGGATGTTCGAGACTTCCTGGCGAATGGCCTCCGGACGCGCATACAGCACGGTCGGGTCCATGTTGCCTTGCAGTGCGACTTTGCCGCCCACGCGACGACGGGCTTCGCCGATGTCACAGGTCCAGTCCAGACCCAACGCATCGGCGCCAGCGTCGGCGATGCTTTCCAGCCACAGGCCGCCGCCTTTGGTGAAGAGAATCACCGGCACCTTGCGCCCGTCGTGCTCACGGATCAGGCCGTTGACGATTTTCCGCATGTAGGCCAGGGAAAACTCCTGATACGCCGCCGCCGAGAGGCTGCCACCCCAGCTGTCGAAGATCTGCACGGCTTGCGCCCCTGCCAGGATCTGGCCGTTCAGGTAAGCGGTGACCGACTGCGCCAGCTTGTCCAGCAACAGGTGCATGGCCTGCGGATTGTCGTAGAGCATGGCCTTGGACTTGCGGAAGTCCTTGGACGAGCCGCCTTCGACCATGTAAGTCGCCAGTGTCCACGGACTTCCCGAGAAGCCGATCAACGGCACGCGGCCGTTGAGTTCGCGGCGAATGGTGCTGACCGCATCCATGACGTAGCCCAGGTCCTTTTGCGCATCCGGAATCGGCAGCGCCTCGATATCGGCCAGTGTGGTGACGGTTTTTTTGAAGCGCGGCCCTTCGCCCGTTTCGAAGTACAGGCCCAGGCCCATCGCATCGGGAATGGTGAGGATGTCCGAAAACAGGATCGCCGCGTCCAGCGGGTAACGCTCCAGCGGTTGCAGGGTGACCTCACAGGCGAACGCCGGATTCATGCACAGGCTCATGAAGTCCCCGGCCTTGGCGCGGCTGGCGCGGTATTCCGGAAGGTAGCGACCCGCCTGACGCATCATCCATACCGGCGTGACGTCTACGGGTTGCTTGAGCAGGGCGCGAAGGAAACGGTCGTTCTTCAGGGCAGTCATGGCGGCATCCGGAAAAAAAGTGCGGGCATTTTCTCAGACACCAACGCAAAAGGCACGGTCAGTACCGTGCCTTTTATTTATCGGGTCGATTTGTCGCATGGGGCCAGCCACAAGCGGCAAGCTTCAAGCCACAAGTAAAAGCCGGACCGCTTTCAACTCAAGGCTTTCAACCTGTCTCTGAACTGCTTTGATCTTCAACGCAGTCTCAAGCCAAGAGCGGCAAGCTGATCCAACCGGGTCTGCTTGCCGCTTGCAGCTTATAACTTGCCACTGGCGTCGTCAGACGCCCAGGTAATCCAGAATCCCTTCAGCCGCATTACGGCCTTCGAAGATGGCAGTCACCACCAGATCGGAACCGCGGACCATGTCGCCACCGGCGAAGATCTTGGGGTTGCTGGTCTGGTGCTTGAACTTGCCTTGCTCCGGCGCTACCACGCGGCCCTGGCTGTCAGTCTCGATGCTGTGCTGCTCGAACCACGACGCCGGGCTTGGGCGGAAACCGAAGGCGATGACCACGGCATCAGCCGGGATGATCTCTTCGGAGCCTGGAATCGGCTCAGGGCTGCGGCGACCGCGCGCGTCGGGCTCACCCAGACGCGTCTCGACAACCTTCACGCCCTCGACCTTGTCTTCACCGACAATGGCAATGGGCTGGCGGTTGTAGAGGAATTTCACGCCTTCTTCCTTGGCGTTCTTCACTTCCTTGCGCGAGCCCGGCATGTTTTCTTCGTCACGACGGTACGCACAGGTAACCGACTTGGCGCCCTGACGGATCGACGTGCGGTTGCAGTCCATCGCGGTGTCGCCACCGCCCAGTACCACGACCTTCTTGCCCTTCATGTCGACAAACGCTTCCGGCGACTTTTCAAAGCCCAGGTTGCGATTGACGTTGGCGATCAGGAAATCCAGCGCGTCGTGCACGCCCGGCAGGTCCTCACCCGGGAAGCCGCCCTTCATGTAGGTGTAAGTGCCCATGCCCATGAAAACGGCATCGTACTCTTCCAGCAACTGGTCAACGGTGACATCTTTGCCGACTTCGGTGTTGAGGCGGAACTCGATCCCCATGCCGGTGAACACTTCACGACGGTTGCTCAGCACGCTCTTCTCGAGCTTGAACTCCGGGATACCGAAGGTCAGCAGGCCGCCGATCTCGGGGTTCTTGTCGAACACGACCGGGGTCACGCCGCCGCGCACCAGTACATCGGCGCAGCCCAGACCCGCAGGGCCGGCACCGATGATCGCAACGCGCTTGCCGGTCGGTACGACACGGGACATGTCCGGACGCCAGCCCATGGCGAACGCGGTATCGGTGATGTACTTCTCCACCGAACCAATGGTGACCGCGCCAAAACCGTCGTTCAGCGTGCACGCGCCCTCACACAGACGGTCCTGCGGGCACACGCGACCGCAGACTTCCGGCAGGGTGTTGGTCTGGTGCGACAGCTCGGCAGCCGCAAGGATGTTGCCTTCGGACACCAGCTTGAGCCAGTTGGGAATGAAGTTGTGCACCGGGCACTTCCATTCACAGTAGGGGTTACCGCAGCCCAGGCAGCGGTGGGCCTGATCGGCCGATTGCTGGGGTTTGAAGGGTTCGTAGATTTCCACGAACTCTTTCTTGCGTTGCCGCAACAGTTTCTTCTTCGGGTCTTTACGCCCGACATCGATGAACTGGAAGTCGTTACTCAGACGTTCAGCCATTCTCTAGAACCTCTACACAACGGCTGCAGGTCACACACCTGCAGCCGTAAGAACCATGTTCGCAGGCAAATCACGCACTGCCGTTAACTTGCGGCTTGAAGCTTGTAGCTTGCTGCTGCTTCACTGCGGATTTGCGCGGGTGCTGGACAACAGCGACTTCAGGTTGGCGGCCTTGGGCTTGACCAGCCAGAAGCGGCGCAGGTAGTCATCCAGGTTTTCCCAGAGATTACGGCCCCACTCGCTGTCGGTTTCCGTCACGTATTCGGCCAAAACGCGCTCCAGGTGGCTGCGATAGGCTTCCATCGCTTCGCCGCTGATGCGCTGAATTTCAACCAGCTCGTGATTGACCCGGTCAACGAAGGTGTTGTCCTGATCCAGCACGTAAGCGAAACCACCGGTCATGCCCGAACCAAAGTTGTAGCCGGTCTTGCCCAGCACGCAGACGAAACCGCCGGTCATGTATTCGCAGCAGTGGTCGCCAGTGCCTTCCACAACGGTGTGGGCGCCAGAGTTACGGACCGCGAAACGCTCGCCTGCGGTGCCAGCGGCAAACAGCTTGCCGCCCGTGGCGCCGTACAGACAGGTGTTGCCGATGATGGCGCTGTCCTGGGTTTTGAACGGGCTGCCCTTGGGCGGTACGATGACCAGCTTGCCGCCGGTCATGCCTTTGCCCACGTAGTCGTTGGCGTCGCCTTCCAGGTACATGTTCAGGCCACCGGCGTTCCATACGCCAAAGCTCTGACCCGCCGTGCCCTTGAAGCGGAAGGTGACCGGAGCGTCTTTCATGCCCTGGTTACCGTGCAGCTTGGCGATTTCACCGGAAATCCGCGCGCCGATGGAACGGTCGCAGTTGCAGATATCCAGTTCGTACTCGCCGCCGGTTTTACCCTCGATAGCCGATTTGGCCAACTCCACCATCTTCTCGGCCAGCAGGCCTTTGTCGAACGGCGGGTTGCGGTCTACCAGGCTGAACTGCGGCTTGTCAGCCGGCACATGGTCGCTGCCCAGCAGAGGCGTCAGGTCCAGGTGCTGCTGCTTGGCGGTTTCGCCCGGCAGGATGTCGAGCAGGTCGGTACGGCCGATCAGCTCTTCCAGCGAGCGGACACCCAGTTTCGCCAGCCACTCACGCGTCTCCTCCGCCACGTACGTGAAGAAGTTGATCACCATGTCGACGGTGCCGATGTAGTGATCCTTGCGCAGCTTGTCGTTTTGAGTCGCCACGCCGGTGGCGCAGTTGTTCAGGTGGCAGATGCGCAGGTATTTGCAACCCAGTGCGATCATCGGCGCGGTGCCGAAGCCGAAGCTTTCGGCGCCGAGAATCGCGGCCTTGATCACATCCAGACCGGTTTTCAGACCACCGTCGGTCTGCACCCGGACCTTGCCGCGCAGGTCGTTGCCGCGCAGGGTCTGATGGGTTTCGGCCAGACCGATTTCCCATGGCGCGCCGGCGTACTTGATCGACGACAGAGGCGAGGCGCCCGTGCCGCCGTCGTAGCCGGAAATGGTGATCAGGTCAGCGTAGGCCTTCGCCACACCCGCGGCGATGGTGCCCACGCCCGCTTCCGCTACCAGCTTCACCGAAACCAGCGCCGCCGGGTTGACCTGTTTGAGGTCGAAAATCAGCTGCGACAAGTCTTCGATCGAGTAGATGTCATGGTGGGGCGGAGGCGAAATCAGCGTCACGCCCGGCACTGCGTAACGCAGCTTGGCAATCAGGCCGTTGACCTTGCCGCCTGGCAATTGACCGCCCTCGCCCGGCTTGGCGCCCTGCGCGACCTTGATCTGCAGGACGTCAGCGTTGACCAGGTATTCAGGGGTCACGCCGAAACGACCGGTCGCGATCTGCTTGATCTTGGAGCTGCGGATAGTGCCGTAACGCGACGGATCTTCGCCGCCCTCGCCCGAGTTGGAACGCGCGCCGAGACGGTTCATCGCCTCCGCCAGCGCTTCGTGCGCTTCGGGCGACAACGCACCCAGCGAAATGCCGGCCGAGTCAAAGCGCTTGAGGATCGCTTCCAGCGGCTCGACTTCGTCGATGCTCATTGGCGTGTCGAGCTCCTTGACCTTGAACAGGTCGCGGATCATCGACACCGGACGATTGTCCACCAGCGCCGTGTATTCCTTGAATTTGCTGTAGTCGCCCTGTTGCACGGCCGCTTGCAGCGTCGCCACGACGTCAGGGTTGTAAGCGTGGTACTCGCCGCCGTACACGAACTTCAGCAGCCCGCCCTGCTGGATCGGCTTGCGTGGGCTCCAGGCTTCGCCGGCCAGCGCTTTCTGCTCGTCTTCGATGTCGATGAAACGCGCGCCCTTGATGCGGCTCGGCACGCCACGGAAGCTGAGTTCGCAGACTTCCTCGGACAGGCCGATGGCTTCGAACAGTTGGGCGCCACGGTACGAGGCGATGGTCGAGATGCCCATCTTCGACAGGATCTTGAGCAGGCCCTTAGTGATGCCTTTGCGGTAGTTCTTGAAGACTTCGTACAGATCGCCCAGCACTTCACCGGTGCGGATCAGGTCGCCAAGGACTTCGTAAGCCAGGAACGGGTAGACCGCCGAAGCGCCGAAGCCGATCAGTACAGCGAAGTGATGCGGATCGCGAGCGGTCGCGGTTTCGACCAGGATGTTGCTGTCGCAGCGCAGGCCTTTTTCGGTCAGGCGGTGGTGAACCGCGCCAGTGGCCAGCGACGCATGGATCGGCAACTTGCCCGGCGCAATATGACGGTCGCTCAGCACGATCTGGGTACGACCGGCGCGAACGGCCTCTTCGGCCTGATCGGCAACGTTACGCACAGCGGCCTCAAGGCCCATGCTCTCGTCGTAGTTCAGGTCGATGATCGCGCGATCGAAGCCTGGACGATCCAGGTTCATCAGCGAGCGCCATTTGGCCGGCGAAATGACCGGCGAGCTGAGGATCACGCGGGAAGCGTGCTCTGGCGACTCCTGGAAGATGTTGCGCTCGGCACCGAGGCAGACTTCCAGCGACATCACGATCGCTTCGCGCAGCGGGTCGATCGGCGGGTTAGTGACCTGCGCGAACTGCTGACGGAAATAGTCGTACGGCGTGCGCACGCGGCGCGACAGCACGGCCATTGGCGTGTCGTCGCCCATCGAACCTACCGCTTCCTGACCTTGCTCGCCCAGCGGACGCAGCACCTGATCGCGCTCCTCGAACGTGACCTGGAACATCTTCATGTACTGCTTGAGCTGATCAGGGTTGTAGAACGCAGAACCGTGGTCGTGATCTTCCAGGGTCGCCTGAATGCGCAGCGCGTTCTTGCGCAGCCACTGCTTGTACGGATGGCGCGACTTCAGGCGGCTGTCGATGGCGTCAGTGTCGAGGATCTGGCCGGTTTCGGTGTCCACGGCGAAGATCTGCCCCGGTCCTACGCGACCCTTGGCGATGACGTCTTGCGGGGTGTAGTTCCACACACCGATCTCGGAAGCCAGGGTGATGTAGCCATTCTTGGTGGTGACCCAGCGCGCCGGACGCAGACCGTTACGGTCGAGCAGGCAGACCGCGTGGCGACCTTCGGTCATCACGATACCGGCCGGGCCATCCCACGGCTCCATGTGCATGGAGTTGAATTCATAGAACGCACGCAGATCCGGGTCCATGGTTTCAACGTTCTGCCATGCAGGCGGCACGAGCATGCGCACGCCGCGGAACAGGTCGATGCCGCCGGTCACCATCAACTCCAGCATGTTGTCCATGCTCGAAGAGTCGGAACCCACGCGGTTCACCAGCGGGCCCAACTCGTCCAGGTCCATCAGGTCGTTGCTGAACTTGGTACGACGGGCCTGCGCCCAGTTCCGGTTGCCGGTAATGGTGTTGATCTCGCCGTTGTGGGCGAGGAACCGGAATGGCTGAGCAAGCGGCCACTTGGGCAGGGTGTTGGTCGAGAAGCGCTGGTGGAACACGCAAATCGCGGTCTGCAGGCGCTCGTCGTTGAGGTCTGGATAGAATGCCGTGAGGTCACGCGGCATCATCAGGCCTTTATAGATGATGGTTTTGTGCGAAAAGCTGCAGATGTAGTGATCGGTGTCGGCGGCGTTGGATACCGACGAACGGCGACGGGCGCAGAATAGCTTGATCGCGAATTCCTGATCGCTCAGGCCTTCACCACCGATGAACACTTGCTCGATCTTGGGCAGACGCTCCAGCGCCAGACGGCCCAGCACGCTGGTGTCGATCGGCACTTCGCGCCAGCCGATCAACGTAAGGCCTTCGGCGAGGATTTCACGGTTCATGTTTTCGCGGGCGGCCTGAGCCTTGGCGTCGTCCTGATTGAGGAAGACCATGCCCACGCAATATTGGCGCGGCAGCTCGACGCTGAAGTGCTCTTTAGCCACAGCGCGCAGGAACATGTTGGGTTTTTGAATCAACAGCCCGCAACCGTCACCGGTCTTGCCGTCGGCGTTGATCCCACCACGGTGGGTCATGCAGGTCAGGGCTTCGATAGCCGTCTGCAACAGGTGATGACTGGGCTCGCCTTGCATATGGGCGATCAGGCCGAAACCACAGTTATCCTTGAATTCTTCTGGATGGTACAGACCTGCTTTCATAGACACATTCTCACCAGGC
>Ga0213834_100353_pt1 | contig 26685 bp, 22 predicted proteins | sample SWPTP12_FD_160580 | JGI IMG/M metagenome (GOLD analysis project Ga0213834, IMG submission 160580) | Coastal seawater microbial communities from Marineland, Florida, United States - SWP TP1 #2 | ecosystem: Environmental > Aquatic > Marine > Coastal | place: USA: Florida | collected 2016-08-06 | reverse complement strand
CCACGAACAGGAATTCGGCCGAGAACACGTGGTAGCCGAAGGCTTGCTCGCGGTTCACGCCGTCGAGCGAATACTGCAGGCGCGCCTGCTGCTCGAGTTCGCGCCGCGCCTGCTCCATCCAGGCGCCCGACGCTTTCCAGCAAGGCCAGACCGAGGCGCCGACGAACAGGCCGGCCAGCTCGCCGATCAGGTGGTTGTTGGCCGAGGAATGGCGCGACAGGTTGCGTGCGATGGTGCGGCAGTGGGCGTGAATGCTGTCGAGCCAGTCGGCGCGCAGGCGCTGGCCCGATTCGCCGGCAAACAAGGTGCTCGCCTCGCCGCCCACCAGTTGCCACAGCAGCGCCCAGTTGATCAGGCGGATGCCGAGCTCCATCGGGCAGGTCCAGTTCGGGCCGGAGAGCGGCGGGCACTGGTCGAGCCAGCTGCGCAGCTGCTGTTCGAGCGCGTGCAGCCAGCGCACGTCGCCGGAGACGCTCCAGGCCTGGGCCAGGCGCACGAGGTGCAGGTGGCGGTTCAGTTCCCAGACATGCTTGATGTCGCCGACCTGCTCGGGGTTGTCGATGGCGATGTCGCCGGCAAACACGGCCGGGCCGGTCACGCCGCTGTACGGATCGCGGTTCCAGACGGTGGGCACGCCGACGTCGAAACTGCGGTCGGCGAACAGCACCACGTGGCCGGCGCAGATGCGGTCGGCTTCGGCCAGCAGGGCATCGATTTCAATCGGGCTCAGCGCGGGCGCGCCATGGATGTTGAAGCTGCGTGCCCGCAGCAGCGGTGCGGCGACTGGGGAGGCTACGGCGCGCAAGGCGGCCCCGCGGGCCATTTTGGTGCGCGCCACCTGGCGCATGCGGTAACCGATTTCGGCCACCGACATGCAGCGCAGGCGATTCACCCACCACAGCATCCGTACTGTTGCATTCATCGCGTCCCCGCCAAATCGTTATGGATCGCAGCCCACCGGCCACGGATCGTTTTTGTTGAAGAGTGCCGCTTCAGCGTCGACACCATCTGCCAGTCACAATAACAGGGACTTGCGCGCGCAGCCCGCGTGCGCGGCTACTTGCACATGGACAATCGCGGGACGGGAGCGCCAGGCGGCGCGCCGTCCGCGACCGACCTGATGGCAGTGATCGCGTCCACTGTTCTTGGTAAAGGCACAATATTTCGATCATACATGAGTTGTTGCCATTTTTCGCGCACGGTTCAGCCCTTGGCCACGATGCGAGGAATGTACAACAGGAAATGAATCAGCGGGATCAGGCGGCGAGAGGAAAAGACTGGGCCGCAGGGCACGGCGACAGCGCGGCGCAGGACGCGCCGGCTGTATCAACCCCGGGCGGGAACCCGGGGCTGGCAAACAGGCGCGTTAAGCCGCGCCGCGCGAACGCGCTTCGATCTTTTCCCAGCGCTCGAGGGCGTCGAGCAGCAGGTCGTCGATCTCGGCATAGCGGGCGTTGATGCGGCGCGCGTCGGCCGGGTTGGTCTTGTAGAAGTCCGGGCCGTTGAGCTGGGCGGTAATCGCCGACTGCTCGTCCTCGAGCGAGGCGATCAGCTTCGGCAGCTCGTCCAGCTCGCGCTGTTCCTTGTAGCTGAGCTTGACCTTTTTCGCGCCGGCGTCGGCGGCGGGCGCTTCGGCGGCCTTCGCCGGCGCAGCCTTGGGCGCGGCGACCTGCTGCGGCATGGTCGCCTTGACGCGTTCCCAGTCGGTGTAGCCGCCGACGAATTCGCGCCACTGGCCCTCGCCTTCGGCGACGATCACCTGGGTTACGACATTGTCGAGGAAGGTGCGGTCGTGGCTGACGAGGAAGACGGTGCCGGTGTAATCCTCGAGCAGTTCTTCGAGCAGCTCCAGGGTATCGATGTCGAGGTCGTTGGTCGGTTCGTCGAGCACCAGGCAGTTGGCCGGCTTGGCGAACAGGCGCGCCAGCAGCAGGCGGTTGCGTTCGCCGCCGGACAGCGACTTGACCGGCGACCGGGCGCGCTCGGGCGCGAACAGGAAGTCGTTCAGGTAAGTCATCACGTGCTTGCGCTGGCCGTTGACTTCGACCCAGTCGCTGCCCGGCGCGATGGTGTCGGCCAGGCTCGCCTCTTCGTTGAGCTGGGTGCGCATCTGGTCGAAGTAAGCGACGTTGAGCTTGGTGCCCAGGCGGGTGGTGCCGCTGTCGGCCTTTTCCTCGCCGAGGATGATTTTCAACAGCGTGGTCTTGCCGGCGCCGTTCGCGCCGATCAGGCCGACCTTATCGCCGCGCAGGATGGTGCCGCTGAAGTTCGAGACGATCACCTTCTCGCCATACGACTTCGAGATGTTGTCGAGTTCGGCGACGATCTTGCCGGAACGCTCGCCCATGCCGACATCGAGCTTGATCTGGCCTTGCGTGTCGCGGCGGGCGACGCGCTGTTCGCGCAGCGCTTCCAGGCGGCGTACGCGGCCTTCGTCGCGGGTACGGCGGGCCTGCACGCCCTTGCGGATCCAGACTTCCTCCTGCGCCAGGAATTTGTCGAATTTCGCGTTCTCGACTTCTTCGTTGGCCAGCAGTTCGCTCTTGCGTTCCTGGTAGGTCGTGAAGTTGCCCGGGAAGGACAGCAGGCGGCCGCGGTCGAGTTCGACGATGCGGGTGGCGACGTTGTCGAGGAAGCTGCGGTCGTGGGTAATGAACAGCACCGAGCCGCGGAAATCGCGCAGCAAGCCTTCCAGCCACATGATCGACTTGAAGTCGAGGTGGTTGGTCGGCTCGTCGAGCAGCAGCACGTCGGGCGCCGACACCAGCGCCACGGCCAGCGCGACGCGCTTCTGCATCCCGCCCGACAGCGTTTTCATTTGCGCATCGGCGTTCAGGCCGAGGCGGTCGAGCGTGGTGTCGACCTTGTTGCCGAGGTTCCAGCCGTCGGTGGCGTCGAGCTTGACCTGGATGACGTGCATGCGTTCCATCAGCGCGTCGTCGTCGCCCTGGCCGAACTGGCCGGTCAAGGCTTCGTATTCGGCCAGCATGCCTTGCAGTTCGCCCATGCCGGCGGCGACGGCGTCGAACACGGTCGATTCCGGATCGAAGGTCGGCTCCTGCTCGACATAGGCGATCTTGATACCTTGCTGCATGACGAGCAGGCCATCGTCGAGCTTGAAGCGCCCGGCGATGGTTTTCAGCAGCGAGGACTTACCGGTGCCGTTACGCCCGATCAGACCGACGCGTTCGCCGGTTTCGAGGGAAAAGTCGGCGTGGTCGAGCAGCGCGACGTGACCGAACGCGAGTTGCGCGGACGAGAGGGAAATGACAGCCATAATCTAGTAAGCAGGCCACCCGCGAGGGCCTGGAAGGCGTGCGGTGCAGCGGGAAAGGTGAAAGAAGCCGTCATTGTACCGATTGCGGATGGCGAAAGGGACTTACACGGAATTTTTGAGGCCGGATGGGAACGTGTGGTATCGCCAGCGGGAATCGAACCCACATCTAAGTCTTAGGAGGACCTTGTACTATCCATTGTACGATGGCGACACACGCGCCCCGAATTATACAGCTGCGGCAACTATCGTGGGACTTGCAAGCAGCACAATAAGTTGCACGCCCCGCCCGTGCGAGCCCCTCCCCCCATCCGCGCTATCATCGCCACTCCTGAGCCTGCCTGGAGTGCCCGATGTTCGAGTTCATCATCCATTTCCTGGAAAAAAGCGGCTACCTGGGCGTGTTCGCGCTGATGGCGCTGGAAAACATCTTTCCGCCGATTCCCTCGGAAATGATCATGCCCTTCGCCGGCTTCGTCGTCGCGCGCCACGAACTGAACCTGGTGGGCGTGCTGCTGGCCGGCACCGCCGGTTCGGTCGCGGGCGCCCTGCCCTGGTATTACGCGGCCCGCATCTATGGCTGCCAGCGCCTCAAGCGGCTGGCCGAACGCCATGGGCGCTGGCTGACCCTGTCCGCCGATGAAATCGACACGGCGCTGGCCACGTTCAAGCGGCATGGCCGCAAGACGGTGCTGTTCGGACGCCTGGTGCCGGCGGTGCGCACCCTGATTTCGATTCCCGCGGGGCTGGGCAATATGTCGATGGGACAGTTTTTGCTGTACTCGAGCATCGGCTCGCTCGCATGGGCGGGCCTGCTGACGGCCGCCGGCTTCCTGCTCGAAAATAACTACACGGAGGTGGCGAAGTATGTCGATCCGGTGTCGAAGGTGGTGCTCGGCATCATGCTGGCCTGGTATCTGTACCGCGTGATCAGCTGGCGCGCGCCGGCCGCGTCAAGCAGCCCGGCGCAGGAACACGAAACGCTCTGAGCGCAACGGCTCAGGCGGGCGCGCCGCCTGCCAGCAAGGCCGCCTGGTGCGCCACCGCCGCGCGCGCGGCCGCCAGGGCCTGCGCCACGGCCGGTTCGGCGGGCGCCGCTTCGGCACGCGCCAGCCCGGTTGCCGCACTGTGCAAGCCGAGCATCACGCAGCCTTCGCGCAGGCGTGCCAGGCGCTCGATGGCGGCGCGTGTGTCGCCCTGCGCCAGCGTGGTGCCGAGCGCCGCGGCGGCCTCGGCCAGTTGCCGCTCGAGGCCGCCCAGGTAGAGGGCGAGGCGCGCCGCGTCGATGCCGAGGCGGCGCGCGCTGGCGCCTGGCGCCTCGTCGCTTGCCAGGGCCATCAGGTGCGGACGCAATCCCTCGATCCGGAACGGTTTGACCACATAGCCGTTGGCGCCAAGGGCCTCGGCTTCGCCGATCGTCGCGCCATCGTTCGCCGCCGACACCAGCACGAACGGCAAGCCGGCCAGGCCGGGGACGCCGCGCACACGCGCCAGCAGGTCGGTGCCCGAGAGGTTGGGCATGCGCAAGTCGCAAAAGACGATGGCGGGCAACAGCCCATCCTGAAGCTGGCGCCAGGCGTCGGCGCCGTCCTCGGCTTCGAGGATGTCGTAGTTGCCGCAACTGTCGACCAGATGCATCAACATCATGCGCGACACCACGTCGTCGTCCACCACCAGCACCTTCATTGCCACTCCTGGAAATATGTTGCTCTGGAGAACATTATAGGACGTTTCTCCGGATCAGGCAGGAAGCTGTTCAAACGTGCGCAGCAAGGCGTCGAGTCCCGGCAGTGCGGCGCCGATGTCGGCCTGGGCGCCGCGGTCGGCGGCCGCCTCCAGCGCCGCGCACAGGGCGGCCAGCTCGCCCGCGCCGAGGTGGGCGGCGCTGCCGCGCAAGCCGTGCAGCACGCCTGCCGCGGCCTCCATGTCGCCGCCTTCGACGGCGGCGCGCAGTTCGGCCCGGCGGCGCGGCAGGTCGGCGGCGAAGGCAGCGCGCATGCGCGCCTGCAGCAGGGCGGCGCGGTCCTGCGCCGGTGCAGGCGCCAGGCCCGGGCCGGCGACGCCGAACATTGCGTCCAGTTCGGCCGTGGTCGGTCCGGCGGCGCTCATCAGGGGCAGCTCGATGCCGCGCTGAATCTGACGCTCGATGGCCCGGCTCAATTGGTAATGCAGCTCGGCCTCGTCGATCGGTTTCGCCAGGAAGCCGTCCATGCCGCAGGCCAGGTAGCGGTCGCGGTCTTCGTCGCTGGCGTTGGCGGTGAGCGCGACGATCATCAGGTGCTGGTCGAGCACCGGCGCATCGAGCGTGCCGCCGGCGCGGATCAGGCGGGTGGCGGTGGCGCCGTCGATTTCCGGCATGCGGCCATCCATCAGGATGATGTCGAAACGGGTGCGGGTGCAGGCCGCCACCGCCAGCGCGCCGTTCTCGACCACGTCGATCTGGTGGCCCATTTCCTCGACCATCATGCGGGCGATGATCTGGTTGGTGGCGAAGTCTTCGGCGCACAGCACGCGCAGGCGATGGGTGTGCGGCGTGCGCGGCGCGTGCTCGACCGTCGGCGGCTCGACGCCGTCCGGCAGCGGCAGCACGAAGCTGAAGGTGCTGCCCCTGCCCTCTTGGCTCGTCACGCCGATCGTGCCGCCCATCAGCTCGACCAGCTGGCGGCAGATCGCCAGGCCGAGGCCGGTGCCGCCGTAACGGCGCGTGGTCGTGGTGTCGGCCTGCTCGAATTTCTGGAACAGGCGCGGCAGCGCCCTGGACGCGATACCGATTCCGGTGTCCTGCACCGAAAAACGAATCATGTGCTGCGCCTGGGCGGTCTGGTCCTCGCGCCGCCGTTCGACCCGCAGGCTCACCTGCCCGCTCGGGGTGAACTTGAAGGCGTTGCCGACCAGGTTGATCAGGACCTGGCGCAGGCGCGTCGGGTCGCCCACCACGAAGCGCGGCAAGTCTTCGGCCAGGTCGATCGCAAAGCCGACGCTGTGCGCGGCCGCCTGCTCGGCGAACAGCCCGACCACGTTGTTGACGGCCGCCTCGAACGCGAAGTCGATCCTTTCGATGGTCAGCTTGCCCGCCTCGATCTTCGAGAAGTCGAGCAGGTCGTTGATGATCGCCAGCAGCGACTGGGCGTTCGCCTGGCCGCGCGCGATCTGTTCGCGCGTGTTCTCGCGCATGCCGCCGTCGCGCAGCGCGAAGCCGAGCATGCCGATCACGCCGGCCAGCGGCGTACGCATCTCATGGCTCATGTTGGCCAGGAATTCCGACTTCTGGCGCGCCGCATCCTCGGCGCGCTGCTTGGCCAACTGCAGGCGCTGCTCATTCTCGTACAGGGCGCGGTTGGCCGCGGCCAGTTCGTCCGTGTTGCGCCGCACTTCGCGTTCGCGCTCGCGCAAGGCGAAGGTCTGGCGCTCGAGCAGGCTGTTCTGCGCGGCGATTTCCTCGGTGCGCTCGCCGACCAGGTGCTCGAGATGCGCCTTCTGGCGCGACAGGCGGCGCACCCGCAGCGCGTAGCTGCCGTAGGCGGCGCCCAGCAGCAGCAGCAAGGCGCTGCCGCGGAACCACCAGGTGCCCCAGAACGGCGGCTCGATGGTGATGGCGAGCGTGGCTGCGGTCTTGCTCCAGACGCCGTCCTTGTTGGCGGCGCGCACCCGGAACACGTAGCGGCCGGGGTCGAGGTTGGTGTACGTGGCAAAGCGCTTTTCCGCATCGGCGTCGACCCAGCCCAGGTCGAAGCCCTCGAGCTGGTAGGCGAAGCGGTTGCGGCGCGGCGCGGCATAGTGCAAGGCCGAGAATTCGAGCGAGAACACCGAGTGCTGCGCCGACAGCGTAATGGCTCGCGCGTTTTCCACGGCGCCGTCGAGCAGCTGGGGGTAGGCCTGCTGCACCGGCTGGTTGAAGATCTGGATGCCGGTGATGACCGCGCGCGGCGCGATGCGGTTGTAGCGCAGCGCGTGCGGATCGAAGGCCGTGATGCCGTTGAAGCCGCCGAAATACAGGGCGCCGTCGGGCCCGCGCAAGGCCGAGCCGTCGAAATAGGCGCCGTCGATGGTGCCGTCGGCCGCGGTATAGCTGCGCCATTTGTTGCGGGCCGGGTCGAAACGCGACAGGCCGTTGTTGGTGCTGACCCAGAGGATGCCGTCGCCGTCTTCCAGCATCGCCGCCACCGCATCGTCGACCAGGCCGTCGCGCGTCGTATAGCGCACGAAAGTGACGGATCCGTCGGCCGCGGTCACCATCTTGCACAGCCCGCCCGCGGTGCCGACCCAGACATTGCCGGCCCGGTCTTCGAGCAGCGCATGCACCTCGTCGTGGCTGATGCTGGCCGGGTCGAAGACATCGTGGCGGAAGTGACGGAAGCGCTTGTTGACCCGGTCCATCAGGTCGAGGCCGTTGAAAGTGCCGATCCAGAGCCGGCCGCGCCGGTCTTCGAGCACCGGCCGCACCGTGTTGTCGGCCAGGCTGGCCTGGCGCTGCGGGTCGTGGCGCCAGGTCTCGAGCGCGCCCGTGCGCGGGTCGATGTGGTGCAGGCCGCCGCGGGTGGTGATCCAGATCCCGCCGTCGCGTGCCAGCGCCAGTGCGCGCACATGGTTGGCGTTGGCGTCGCCCGGCGCCAGCACGCGGCGCGTGAAACGGTTGTTGGCGACATCGAAGCGCGTGATCCCGGTGCGCCCGCCGACCCAGACGATGCCGTCGGCGCCGCGCAGGACGGCATTGACCGAGGTGTCGATCAGACTGTTCGGATTGGTCGGTTCGTGGCGCCAGTTGCGGTAGGCGCTAGTGCCGCTCTTCGCCGGATCGTACAGCTGCAGGGTGTCGCCGCTGGCGATCCACAGGCGGCCGCTGCCGTCGTTGTCGATGGCGCGCACCCGGTTGTCGGCGGGTTTGCCCTCGTCGTGCTCGCGCAGCAGGCGCGCGAAGCCGCCGCTGCCGAGGTCGACGCGCGAGACGCCGCCATACCAGGTGCCGACCCAGAAGGTGCCGACGCTGTCGCGAAACAGGGCCGCGATATGGTCGTCCGCCAGGCTGTTCTTGTCGGTGACGCTGCGGCGGTGGGTCTCGAAACGGTCGCGCGCGGCGTCCCAGCGGTACAGGCCGTCGTCGTGCGCGCCGGCCCAGACCTGGCCCTTGGCGTCGTTGTAGAGCACACTGATCCAGACCTGTGGAATGCCGTCCCCGGCGCCGTAGCGGCGCGCGGCGCCCGGTTCGGAACTGCCGAGCTGCATGCGTTCGAGGCCATGGTCGAGCAGGCCGATCCAGAGATTGTCGGCGCCGTCGACCAGCAGGCTGTGCACCGCTTCGACCTTGTTCGAGGACAGGGCATGGTGTTCGAAACGCCGGCGCGCCGGGGCCAGGCTGTCGAGGCCGGCGCCGGTGCCGATCCAGAGACGGCCGCGCTTGTCGAGGACGAGCGCGTTGATCTCGTCGTCGGCCAGGGTATTCGGGTCGCCCGCGACGTGGTGCCAGGTGGTGAAGCGTCCGCTGGCGATGTCGAAATGCTGCAAGCCGTCGCCGGTGCCCAGCCACAGGCCGTCCTTGCCGTCGTTGGCGATGGCCAGCACGTGGCGGTTGCCGTTGCCGCGCCGTGCCGACTCGTCGCCGGGCAGGAAGCGCCGGAACGACTGGGATGCCGGATCGTACAGGGCCAGGCCGCCGTCGGTGCCGATCCACAGGCGTCCCCTACCGTCGACGTGCAGCACGCGAATAAAGTTGCTGCCCAGCGTAGTCGGGTCGCCGATGTTGTTACGGAAATTGATGAACCGGTAGCCGTCGAAGCGCGACAAGCCGTTCTGGGTGCCGAACCACATGAAGCCGTCGCGGTCCTGGGCGATCGCCAGCACGGTTTCCTGGGCCAGTCCGTCCTCGACGTTCAGGTGCTCGAAACGCAGGGTGGGGGCAGGCGCGGCGCTGGCCGGCGCCCCGCAGGCGGCCAGCGCCAGCAGCCAGACGAACAGCAGCGCCTTCATGCGCCGGACGGCGCCGGCGCCGGCAAAGTAGGAAATTGATTGACGGTCCACTTCATCAAGATACCAAATAAAGTGGATCCAAAGGGAAATTATTGCATTAAAGGAAACATTAATCGCCTTTTGCGACCCCTTCGCGTCGCGGATCCGCACCACCGAACCACCACGGCTCGCCGTGGATCGACATGCGCATGATGCCGTGCAGGCCGGAATTCTGTTCGCTCTGGCGTACCGCATGGCCGCGCGCCTTCAGGGCGTCGACCGTCGCCGGCGGGAAACGCCCCGCTTCCAGTTCGGTGGGGCCGTTGCGGCTGCCGAAGTTCGGCAAGGCGATCGCCTGCTGCACGTTCAGGCCCCAGTCGAGGGTCCCGACCAGCACTTTCGCCACGTAATTGATGATGGCCGGGCCGCCGGGCGAACCGACCGCCAGCACCAGCTGCCCGGTTTTCTTGTCGAAGACGACAGTCGGCGACATGGCGCTGCGCGGCCGCTTGCCCGCCTCGACCCGGTTCGCGATCGGTCCGGCGGCGTCCTTCGAATCGAAGGAGAAATCGGTCAGCTGGTTGTTCAGGATGAAGCCGTCGACCATCTGGCGCGAACCGAACGCGTCTTCGACCGTCGTCGTCATCGACAGGCCGGCGCCATGGCTGTCGACCACGACCAGGTGCGAGGTCGACGGCGTTTCGATCGCATTGTCGCGGCCCCAGGCGACGTCCAGTCCGAGCGGATTGCCGGCCGGCGCTTCGCCCATCGAACGCTCGCCGATCAGCGCCGCGCGTTTGGCGAGATAGGCCTTGTCGATCAGGGCCGGCAGGCCGCGTCCGGGCAGCGGCACGAAATCGGTATCGGCCGCGTAGCGGTTGCGGTCGGCATAGGCCAGGCGCCCCACTTCCGAGAACAGGTGCACCGCGTCCGATCCCGGCACGCCATCGACGGGCGCCAGTTTCGCCATGTCGCGCGTCTCGAACATGCCCAGCATTTGCGCCACGGCGATGCCGCCCGAGGACGGCGGCGGCATGCCGCACACGGTATAGCTGCGGTAATCGCTGCAGACCGGCGCGCGCACCTTGGGGCGGTAGTCGGCGATGTCGCGCGCCGTCAGCAGGCCCGGATTAGTCGGATGGGCCTTGACCTTGGCCGCGATGTCGCGCGCGATATGGCCCTTGTAGAAGGCGTCGGCGCCGCCGCGTGCGATCTCGCGCAGGGTTTTCGCCAGCGCGGGATTTTTCAGGATGTAGCCCACCGGCCAGGCCTGGCCGGCCGGATCGTAGAAATAGGCGGCGGCGGTCGGATCCTTGCGGATGTGGGCGTCCCAGGTGAGCAGGCCGTTCAGGCGCGGGCTGACCGCGAAGCCGCGTTCCGACAAGCGGATGGCGGGGTCGAACAGGGTTTTCCATGGCAGCTTGCCGTGCTGCTTGTGGGCCAGCTCCAGCATGCGCAGCACGCCCGGCGCGCCGACCGAGCGCCCGCCCACGACACCGGCGGTACGCGACAGCGGCGTGCCGTCGGGATTCTGGAACAGGTGTTCGTCGGCCGCTTGCGGCGCCGTTTCGCGGCCGTCGAAGGCTTGCACCTGCTTGCCGTCGTAATGCACCAGGAAGGCGCCGCCGCCGATGCCCGAACTTTGCGGCTCGACCAGGGTCAGCACCAGCTGGGTGGCGATCGCGGCATCGATCGCGGTGCCGCCTTTTTTCAGGATCTCGTAACCGGCCTCGACCGCGAGCGGATTGGCCGCGGCCACCATGTATTTCCGGGCAGCCCAGCCGGCCTTGTCGGTGTAGCCGGTGGCGATTTCGGGGGCGCGCTGGGCGACCTCCTGGGCCAGCGTGGTGGCGTGCGGGGCGGCGAGCGCCAGCAGCAGGGCCGCGCCGGCGAAGGTGTTCAACTTGGTCATCGGATCTCCAAAAAGCAAAACGGGCGCGCGACCTGGGTCGCGCGCCCGATACCGTTGGCATCCTACATCAAATTGCCAGATGCTTCAGACCTGAACTTACTTCGGCTGCATGCGGATGGCGCCATCGAGGCGGATGGTTTCGCCGTTGAGCATCACGTTTTCGATGATGGCCTTGGCCAGGTGGGCGTATTCCTTCGGCATGCCGAGGCGCGGTGGGAACGGCACCATCTTGCCCAGCGAGTCGCGCACTTCCTGCGGCATACCCATCAGCATCGGGGTCTCGAAGATGCCAGGGGCGATCGTCATCACGCGGATGCCGCTGCGCGCCAGGTCGCGCGCCATCGGCAGCGTCATGCCGACCACGGCCGCTTTCGAGGAGCCGTAGGCCGCCTGGCCGATCTGGCCGTCGTAGGCCGCGACCGAGGCGGTATTGATGATGACGCCGCGCTCGCCGTATTCTGCACCTTCGGTATTGCCCATCGCTTCGGCGGCCAGGCGCGCCATGTTGAAGGTGCCGACCAGGTTGATGTTGACCGCGCGCTGGAACACGTCCAGCGGATGCGGGCCGTCCTTGCCGACGGTTTTCACGGCCGGCGCCACACCGGCGCAGTTGACCAGGCCGCGCAGCGTGCCGAGGGCCACGGCGGCGGCCACGACCGCCTTGCCGTCTTCCTCCGAGGTGACGTCGCACTTGACGAACTGGCCGCCGAGCTCGGTTGCCAGCGCGGTGCCGGCTTCCACCTGCACGTCGGCCAGCACGACCTTGCCGCCCGCTTCCGTGATCATGCGCGCAGTAGCTGCTCCCAGGCCCGACGCGCCGCCGGTGATGATGAACACATTGTTCTGAATTTGCATGGTTTTTCCCTTATTTTCCTTATCATCGTTCTTTTTTGACGTTTACGTTAACGTCAACCTGCAGGATTGTAGCGAATTTTTGGCCGGAAAAACCAGCCTGGGCTTAAAAGCATTGCATCGTGTTGCCGCTGCGGGTGCACAGGCGGCCCTGGCCATTGACGGCGGCATTGCCGACGCCCGTGTTGTAGGTGGCGCCATTGGTGTCGGTGCAGACGCCGCCCAGGCAACTGTTGATCTGGGCCGGGCCGGGATCGAGCGCCGCCGGCCGGGTGGGCGGCAGCGGCATCGATGCCGCCGGGACGACGGCGACCGGATCGACGCGCAGCGGGGCCGAACGGCGCGCGCTGCGCCTGGCCGCCTGCTTGCCGTCCTTGCGCTGCTGTGACGTGGCGGGATCCTGTGGCGGGGGCGCTTGCGCGGTCTGCGCGGGCTGCACGCCAGGTTCGGCGTTGACCGGCTGCGGGTGCAGCACCGGGCCATAGCTGGGGCCGCTCGGGGCCGGCGCCGGCTTCGCCGCCTGTCCTGCGGCGGTACTGGCCGCAAGCGCCACCAGCAGCGCCAGCGCGATCCGGGCGACGCGCAGCGGTGTCGGGTGTTTCGCGTGCTTCATGTTGCGCCTCCATCTGACGGTTCGCCGATGATGCAATTATCTGCCGCCAGGCCGCGGCATGGCGCGCGTGTCATGTCCGCGTCAGCTTTTCGCGTTAGTCTATAAAAATAAAAAAGGAGACAGGCATGCAGACGGTACAAGCACTTTACGACGCCAGACGCGGCAGCGCCGTGGACGCGCTCGCCCACTTGCGCGACGACGACATGATCATCGTGCCCACCGGCGTGGGCGAACCGCCGGCCCTGCTGACGGCGCTATCAAGCGAGCGCACGCGCTGGCGCGGGATCCGCGTCGCGCAAATCCTGGCCATGCGCAAGTACGGCTATTTTGACCAGGACACGGCCGAGCACGTACGCCACGCCGCCCTGTTCTTCGGCGGCGCCTCGCGCGGCGGCGGCCAGGGCGGCTGGTGCGACTTCATCCCGAACTATTTTTCCGAAATCCCCACCCTGATCGAGCGCGGCCAGATGCCGGCCGACGTCGTCTTCGCCATGGCCTCGTCGATGAACGCGCAAGGCTGGTTCTCGCTCAGCCTGGGCACCGACTACACGATGGCGGCCGTGGCCAAGGCGCGCGTGGTGGTGCTGGAGGTCAATCCCAATGTCCCCTTCGCGCACGGCCAGTGCCATGTACACATTTCGCAGGTCACCAGCCTGGTCGAGAGCGGGGAACCCATCCTCGAAGTCGGCCTGCCCGCCATCGGCCCGGTGCAGGAAGCGATCGGCAAGTATGTGGCCGAGATGATCGAGGACGGCTCGACGCTGCAGATCGGCTACGGCGGCATTCCCGACGCGGTCGTCATGCAGCTGACCCACAAGCAGGACCTGGGCGTGCACACCGAGATGATCGGCGACGGCATCCTCACCCTGGTCGACTGCGGGGCGGTCACCAACCGCAAGAAGACCCTGCTGCCGGGGAAGATGGTGGCGACCTTCGCGCTCGGCTCGCGCCGCCTGTACGACTTCATGCACCACAATCCGATGCTGGAAATGCATCCGTCGAATTTCACCAACGACCCGTATATCGCCGGGCAGAACGACAAGCTGGTGTCGATCAACGCCAGCCTGCAGGTCGACCTGCTCGGCCAGTGCGGCAGCGAGAGCATCGCCCACCTGCCCTACTCCGGCACCGGCGGCCAGGTCGATTTCGTGCGCGCGGCAAACCGTTCGCGCGGCGGCCAGTCCTTCATCGTGCTGCCCTCGACGGCCAAGGACGGCAGCATCTCGCGCATCGTGCCGATGCTCACGCCCGGCACCCACGCCACCACCAGCAAGAACGACGTCAATTACGTCGTCACCGAATACGGCGTGGCCCAATTGCGCGGCAAGTCGGCCAAGCAGCGCGCGCAGGAACTGATCGCGATCGCCCATCCCGATTTCCGCGCCTCGCTGCGTGCGGAGGCGAACCGGATGTGCGTGTTTTGACGGCCGTCGCACGCCAGCCCAGCCGTGGGCAAATCGCCGGACTCGCCGTCGTCTTCCTGTGGTTCTTCATCGGCGGCATCGCGCACTTTGTCGCCACCGCCACCGAGGCGCGCATCGTGCCGCCCTGGTTTCCCTGGCCGGTGGCGGCGGTGCTGGTCAGCGGCGTCTTCGAACTGCTGGGCGCGGCCGGCATCCTGATGGCAAGCACGCGCAGGCCGGCCGGCGTCGGCCTGTTCCTGCTGACGCTGGCGGTCACGCCGGCCCACATCTACATGCTGCAGCGGCCGGAGCTGTTCCCGGTGCCGCTCTGGGCGCTCTGGCTGCGCCTGCCGGTACAGGCGGCGCTCTTGTGGCTGATCCTGTGGAGTACCTGGCGGCCACGCGCACGCTAGAAACCGCCATGCGGTGAACATGTTACGATGCAATTTTTGCAACAATCCATCCATCATGGAACATCACGACAACGGCGCGTCCTTGCAGGTGCAGCTTGACGCCATGGCCGGCATGGAAGCGGGCGCCGCGCTGCGCCGGCTGGTCGCGGCGGGGCTGGACCGCCTGCCCTTCCCCGGACAGGGCGCGACGCTCGAACGCTGGCGCGCACTGGCTGCCGTCGGCGCCCACGACCTGGGCCTGGCCAAGCTCTACGAAGGCCATACCGACGCGCTCGCCATCCTGCATGAAGCGGGCGCCACGCTGGGCGGCCCGGACGCGCTCTGGGGCACCTGGTGCGCCGAGCCGCCGGATGCGCGCCTGCTGTTGGCGAGCACATCCGATGGCGGCGTGGTGCTGAGCGGGCGCAAGGCCTGGTGCTCGGGCGCGCAGTCGGTGTCGCACGCCGTGGTCAGCTGCTGGAACGAACAGGGCGAACCGATGCTGGCCGCGCTCGACCTGCGCCAGGACGGCGTGCGCGTCACCGACGAAGGCTGGCATGCGGTCGGCATGCGGGGTTCGGGCAGCGTCGACGTGCACTTCGACAGCGCCGCCGCCATCCCCCTGGGCGCGCCGGGCTTCTATGTGGCGCGGCCGGGATTCTGGCATGGCGGCGCCGGCGTCGCCGCCTGCTGGTTCGGGGCGGCGACCCGGCTGGCCGAGGCCCTGCGTGCGCGCCTGGCCACGCAAGCCGATCCGCACCGGCTGGCGCAACTGGGCGCTGTGACAATCGCCCTCGGCGCCAGCGCGGCGCGCATGCGCGAAGCGGCGGCGGCGATCGACCGCGCCCCCCTGGATAACGCGATGCTGGCGGCGCTTTCGGTGCGCCTGTGCGTGGAAGCGTCGGCCACGGCGACCCTGGCCGCCGCCGGCCGCGCGCTCGGCGCCGGCCCCCTGTGCAAGGACCCGGCGATCGCACGCCTGTTTGCCGACTTGCCGGTCTTCATGCGCCAAAGCCATGCCGAACGCGACCAGGAAGCGGTCGGACGCATGGTCGCCGCTGCGCTGGAGCCGCCATGGACGCTGTGATCGCCAGCCGCCGCATCGCGGGCGCGGGCACCCCGGCCGCGGCCTGGCGCGGCGACCCGCAACTGGCGCGCGTGCCGGTCGTTGCGCCCGCCCAGCTGCTCGCGCCCTACGCACGGATCGTGGTCGTGGCGCCCCACCCCGACGACGAAATCCTCGCCTGCGGCGGCCTGCTGCAAGCGGCGGCCGAACATGGTCTGGCGCACCTGCTGGTCGCGGTCACCGATGGCGAAGCGAGCCACCCCGGCTCGCGCGACTGGCCGCCGGCGCGCCTGCGCCTGGAGCGCCCGCGCGAGACGCTGGCGGCGCTGGCCTGCCTCGGCATCGCGCAACCCGCCGTGCTGCGGCTGGGCTTCGCCGACGGCGGCGTGGCCGCTTGCGAAGACGCGCTGGCTGTGCGTCTCGGCGCCATTCTGCGGAGCGGCGACCTGCTGCTCACCACCTGGCGCTACGACGCCCATCCCGACCACGAAGCCTGCGCCCGCGCTTGCGCCTCATCAGCGGCGGCCTGCGGCGTCAGCCTGCTCGAGACGCCGGTCTGGGGCTGGCACTGGAGCGCCCCCGGGGACGGCGCCATGCCGCTGGCGCAGGCGCGCAAGCTGGCGCTCACACCGTCCATGCTGGCGCGCAAGCGCGCCGCCTTGACGTGTTTTCACAGCCAGACCGGGGCCGACGGCCGCAGCGACGGACCGGTCCTTCCCGCGCAGGTTATCGAGCGCCTTCTCCACCCTTTCGAACTGGTTTTTCATGACACCGGACCCATCCCTGCAGCAGCGGCACTTTGACGCCCTGTACGCGGCCAGCGACGACCCCTGGAACGTGCGCGAGCGCTGGTACGAGCAACGCAAGCGCGCGCTCCTGCTCGCCTGCCTGGGCAAGCCGCGCTACCGCAGCGCCTTCGAGCCCGGTTGCGGGAATGGCGAACTGACGGCGGCGCTGGCGCCGCGCTGCGGCCAGCTGCTGGCCTGCGACGGTGCGGCGGGCGCGGTCGCGGCGGCGCGCCGCCGGCTTGGCGACGGCCCTGGGTCGACCCGGATCGAACAGCGCAGCCTGCCGTCGGAGTGGCCGGCCGGCGAACGCTTCGACCTGATCGTCATGAGCGAACTCGGGTATTACTTCGACGGCGCGGCGCTCGACGCCATCCTGGCCATGGCGCATGCGAATCTCGTGGACGATGGCGAACTGGTGCTGTGCCACTGGCTGCACGACTTCGACGACCGCCTGCTGCCGACCGCGGCGCTGCATGCCAGGGCCGCCGCCTTGCCTGGCCTGGTGCGCACGGTGCAGCACCAGGAGCGCGACTTCCTGCTCGAGGCCTGGCGCATGACGCCGGCCGCGCCTGGGGCGCAAGCATGATCGGGGTCGCGGTGCCCGCCCACAACGAGCAGGCCACGCTCGGCGCCTGCCTGGCGTCGGTGCTGTGCGCCGCGCGCGACCGCGCCCTGCGAGGCGAGGCGGTCTGCGTGTGCGTGGTGCTCGACGCCTGCGACGACGGCTCGGCCGCGGCCGTGGAGGATCAGCGCGCCGCCTTCGCCGCCGCCGGCGTCGTGCTCGACTGCCTGGCCGTCGGCGCGCGCCAGGTCGGCGTCGCGCGCGCCGCCGGCGCGCGCCAGCTGCTGGCGCGCGGGGCACGCTGGCTGGCCTTCACCGATGCCGACACGCGCGTCTCGCCGCACTGGCTCGGTGCGCAACTGGGCCTCGACGCCGACGTGGTCTGCGGCTCGGTGGCGGTCGACGACTGGTCGCCGCACGCGCACAACGCCGCGGCGCTGCGCGACCACTTCGCGCGCACCTACCAGGACCGCGACGGCCATCGTCATATCCACGGCGCCAATCTCGGCGTCAGCGCGGCGGCCTATACGGCGGCGGGCGGCTTTTCCCCTGTGTCCTGCCACGAGGACGTGTTGCTGGTGAAGGCATTGGAAGCGAACGGCGCGCGTTTCGCCTGGAGCGCGCGGCCGCGCGTCTTCACCAGCGCACGTACGGATGCACGGGCGCGTGGCGGCTTCGGCGACACGCTGCTGGCCGTGGCGGCCGGTGCGGCGCCGCAGCCGGGCACGGCGGCGTGAAGTCGGACACAACGGCGTGAAGCCGGCGGCGGCGGCCGGCTCAGGCCGGCGGCCGGCCTTCGTGCATGACCTGCTTGAGCTGCTGGCGCAGTTCCGGCGTGTCCTGGTGGCGGTGCACGCTGACCGCGTGCTGCACCGCCACGTCCATCAACTCCTGCTCGCTGTCGGCCGCAATCGTGACCGAGCATTTTGTGTCGCTCGGAAACTCGCGGCAGTCGATGTACTTGCGTGCCATGATGAGTTCCTCAGCGGGTGGTTGTTCACCCAGTTTAATGCTTGCCCGCGCCAGTGCAAGCCGCATCGACTATTGGAGAAAGAATGAGCGAGAACCTCAGGATCGACGAGCAAGACCACGTGCGCGGTTCGCGCGACGCCCAGGTGACGCTGGTCGAATACGGCGATTTCCAGTGCCCCTACTGCGCCAGAGCCCATGCGGCGCTCACCGAACTCATGCAGCAGCACGGCGAGCACGTGGCGCTGGTCTACCGCCACCTGCCGCTGACTGACCTGCACCCGTTCGCGGCCCCGGCGGCACTAGCGGCCGAGGCCGCCGGCGCCCAGGATAAATTCTGGGAAATGCACGACGCCCTGTTCGAGAACCAGGGCATGCTCGACGAAGACGCCCTGCCCGCGCTGGCGTCCAGCCTGGGCCTGGACGCGCAGCGTTTCGAGCGCGAACAGGGCGACGGCAGCCACCGCGCCCGGGTCGAGGCCGACGTCGCGCAGGCGGGCGCGCTCGGCGCCCGCGGCACGCCCACCTTCTTCATCAACGGCGAGCGCTATCATGGCGATTCGGACCACGCTTCGCTGGCCTCGGCGCTGAAGAAGGCGCTCGGCGAAGGCTGAAGCGGCGCCGCTTGCCGCGCGGCGCCGTCTGCCTCAGTGCGGCGCGGGCGTGCGCGTCTCCTGCGCCACGGCCGTGCGCGGCGCCGTGCCGGCCGGCGCTCCGGCGGCCGGCGCTCCGGCGGCCGGCGACATGACCGGTTGCGCCACCGGCTTGGCCGACCACTTCAGCTGCGCGATCTGCGGCTCGGACACGGCCACCCAGCCCGCGGCCGGCAGCAGCGGCACCATCAACAGCGCGACAATGTTGATGATCTTGATGAGCGGATTGACGGCCGGCCCCGCCGTGTCCTTGTAGGGGTCGCCGACGGTGTCGCCGGTGACGGCCGCCTTGTGCGTGTCCGAGCCCTTGCCGCCGTAATTCCCGTCCTCGATGTATTTCTTGGCATTGTCCCAGGCGCCGCCGCCGGTCGTCATCGAAATGGCGACGAACAGGCCGGTGATGATGGTGCCCATCAGCAGGCCGCCCAGCGCCGCCGGTCCCAGCAGCATGCCGACGGCAATCGGCACCACCACCGGCAGCAGCGAGGGGATGATCATCTCCTTGATCGCCGACGCGGTCAGCATGTCGACCGCCTTGTGGTACTCCGGTTTGGCGGTGCCGGCCATGATGCCGGCGATCTCGCGGAACTGGCGCCGCACCTCGACCACCACCGCGCCCGCGGCGCGTCCCACCGCTTCCATCGCCATCGCCCCGAACAGGTAGGGAATCAGGCCGCCGATGAACAGGCCCACGATCACCATTGGATTGGACAGCTCGAAGGCCTGCGACATCCCGGCCGTATCGAGCGCGTGCCGGTAGTCGGCGAACAGCACCAGTGCGGCCAGGCCGGCCGAGCCGATCGCATAGCCCTTGGTGACGGCCTTGGTGGTGTTGCCGACCGCGTCGAGCGGGTCGGTAATGGCGCGCACCGAATCGGGCATGCCGCTCATTTCGGCGATGCCGCCCGCGTTGTCGGTGATCGGGCCGTAGGCGTCGAGGGCGACGATGATGCCGGCCATCGACAGCATGGCCGTGGCGGCGATGGCGATCCCGTACAGCTGGCCCAGCTGGTAAGCCACGAGGATGGCGATGCAGACCACCAGCACCGGATAGGCGGTCGACTTCATCGACACGCCCAGGCCGGCGATGATGTTGGTGCCGTGGCCGGTGGTCGAGGCCTGGGCGATGTGGCGCACCGGCTTGAAGTCGGTGCCGGTGTAGTACTCGGTGATGTAGACCATCAGGCCGGTCAGCACGATGCCGACCACGGCGCAGCCGAGCATGCTGCCGCGCATGGCGTCGTCCTGCCAGACCAGCCAGGTGACGACGACGAAGCCCAGCAGCGACAGGCCGGCGGCCCACCACAGGCCCGTGTAGAGGGCCGACATGATCTTGCGGCCGGGACGGTGGCGCACCATCGTGCAGCCGACGATCGAGCCGAGGATGGAGACCGCGCCCAGCAGCAGAGGATAGACGATGGCGGCGCCATTCTCGCCGCCGACCAGCAGCGCGCCGAGCAGCATGGTGGCGATCAGGGTCACGACATAGGTTTCGAACAGGTCGGCCGCCATGCCGGCGCAGTCGCCGACGTTGTCGCCCACGTTGTCGGCGATCACGGCGGGGTTGCGCGGGTCGTCTTCCGGGATGCCGGCCTCGACCTTGCCGACGAGGTCGGCGCCGACGTCGGCGCCCTTGGTGAAGATGCCGCCGCCCAGGCGCGCGAAGATGGAAATGAGCGAGGCGCCGAAGGCCAGGCCGATCAGCGGCTCGATCACCGCGTGGCGGGTCTGGCCGGCCGCGGTGTTGGCTGTGAGGAACCAGTAGAACAGGGTCACGCCCAGCAGGCCCAGGCCGACCACCAGCATGCCGGTGATGGCGCCGCCCTTGAAGGCCACGTTGAGCGCCTCGTTCATGCCGGTGACGGCGGCCTGGGCGGTGCGCACGTTGGCGCGCACCGAGACGTTCATGCCGATGAAGCCGCAGGCCCCGGAAAGCACGGCGCCGGTGAAGAAGCCGAGCGCGGTGAGTGGCCCGAGCAGCGCGTAAATGGCGACCAGCAAGACCAGCCCGACGATGCCGATGGTGCGGTACTGGCGCCCGAGATAGGCCGAAGCGCCTTCCTGGATGGCCTGCGCGATTTCCTGCATGCGCGGGTTGCCGGCGTCTTGCCGGAGGATCCAGGCACGGGACCAGAGCCCGTAGAGTACCGCGATGACGCCGCATGCCACGGCAAACGCGAGATAGTTTCCAGCCATATCGTCCCCTTAGTTTTAGATCAAGTCACAACCACACATTGAAAGAAGCATGCTTTGCCTTGTGGGCGAAGCAGTCTGACTCACTGCGTACTGCAAACCTTTGATGCAAACGAATGGTGCGACGGATGGCGGTGGAGTCATCCGGTCAAAAAAAAAGCGGACATCGCTGTCCGCTTGTTGTCTTACTCCGAGAGGGCCGCGAAGGCCGCGTCGCGGACTTGTTCGACTGGTCCCACGCCGGTGATCTTGCGGTACTTGGGGGCGCCGGGCAGGCCCGACTGGGCCCAGTTGTTGTAATAGCCGAGCAGCACTTCGGTCTGGTTATGGTAGACCGCGAGGCGCTTCATGACGGTTTCTTCCTTGTCGTCGTCGCGCTGCACCAGCGGCTCGCCGGTGTGGTCGTCGGTGTCGGCCACTTTCGGCGGGTTGAACTTGGTGTGGTACACGCGGCCCGAGGCGGCGTGCGAGCGGCGGCCGCTCATGCGTTCGACGATCAGTTCGTCCGGGACGTCGATTTCCAGCACGTAGTCGACGTTGATGCCGTTGTCCTTCATGGCGTCGGCCTGCGCGATGGTGCGCGGGAAACCGTCGAACAGGTAACCGTTGGCGCAATCGGCCGCCTGCAGGCGATCCTTGACCAGCCCGATCATGATGTCGTCCGACACCAGCCCACCTGCGTCCATTACTTTTTTCGCCGCCATGCCCAGCTCGGTGCCGGCCTTGATCGCCGCGCGCAGCATGTCGCCGGTGGAGATTTGCGGGATATTGTATTTTTCCTTGATGAAGTTAGCCTGGGTGCCCTTACCGGCGCCAGGCGCTCCTAACAGAATGAGACGCATGAAAATTTCCTAAGACGGATGTTGAAATTTGTAATGGTGTTGGCAACAAATGTGAATTGATGCATATCTGACTACCTTGGTACGAAACTTACCACAAAAGTAAGCCTCAACGCCAATCACAGCGGATGCACGCTCCGATTATTGATCTTTCACAGAATGTCTGTGATGCAATTTCCAGACAGATCAAGACGGGTAGTGCAAGCGGACCCGCGCCAGGTCTTCCGGCGTGTCGACGCCGGCCTCGGGCGCGCTGTCGGTCACGTGGACGGCGATCGGATAGCCGTGCCACAGCACGCGCAATTGCTCGAGCGCTTCGACCTGTTCCAGCGGCGCCGGCGCCAGGCCCGGATAGGCTTGCAGGAAAGCGTTGCTGTAGGCGTACAGGCCGATGTGGCGCAGCGGCGCATAGCCGGGCGGCAACGCGTCGCGCGTGACGGCGAAGGCGTCGCGGTGCCAGGGGATCGTGGCGCGCGAGAAATACAGCGCCCTGCCCGCCTTGTCGAGCACGACTTTCACGACGTTCGGGTTGAAGACGTCGGCCACATCCTGCAATGGATGGGCGCAGGTCGCCATCGGCACGCCGGCGCCGATGCGGCCGGCGCAGGCGGCCAGCAAGGCCGGGTCGATCAGCGGCTCGTCGCCCTGCAGGTTGACGACGACCTCGTCCATGGCCAGGCCGAGTTCGCGCGCCACCTCGGCAATGCGGTCGGTGCCGGACGGGTGGTCGCTGCGCGTCATGCGGGCGTCGATCCCGTGCGCGGCGCAGGCGGCGAGGATGTCGGGGTGGTCGGTGGCGACGACGATGCGCGCGGCGCCCGATGCGCGGGCGCGCTCGGCGACGCGCACCACCATCGGTTTGCCGCCGAGGTCGGCGAGCGGCTTGTTCGGCAGGCGGGTCGAGGCCAGCCGGGCGGGAATAATTACTGTAAAGCTCATGCCGCCTCGATCTTGCGCGCCTGGTCGGCCCACATGATCGGGATGCCGTCGCGCACCGGGAAGGCCAGGCGGTCGGGGCGGCAGGTCAGTTCCTGCGCCTTCTTATCGTATTCGAGCGGTCCCTTGCACAACGGGCAGACCAGGATATCAAGCAGGCGAGCGTCCACGACATTTCTCCACAATGTGTTCGGCCAGGGCGGCATCGATGCGCGCCGTGACCGGGACCACCCACAAGCGCGGGTCGTCCTTCAGGTTTTCAAGTTGCCCACATTTTACTGCATCCTTCTCCGTGATCAGGATGACATCGGCGTCTACCCCGGCAAACGGGTTCTCGCGGAAATCGTAATGGTCGGCCAGGGGCAGTTCGGCGAACGCCAGGCCGGCGCCGCGCAGCAGGGCGAAAAAGCGGCCCGGGTTGCCGATGCCGGCGGCGGCCAGCACGCGCCGGCCGGCAAACGCGGACAAGGGCTGGCGCTGCGCCGGGTCGCGCAACTGTTCGGCGCTGTCGCCGACCAGCTGCATGCGGAACGGCGCGCCGCCTACCTGCGCCGCCAGCGCGGGGGTGATCCCGGGCGCGTTGACGACCGTGAAATCGCGCCGCCGCGACGGCCCCTCGCGCAAGGGACCCGCCGGCAGCAGCCAGCCGTTGCCCACGCCGCGCCCGTCGAACAGCAGCACTTCGATGTCGCGCGCCAGCGCGTAATGCTGGAGGCCGTCGTCGGTGATCAGGACGTCGACCTCGGGGTAAGCCGCCAGCAGCGCCTTGCCCGCCTCGTAACGCTTGCGCGCCACGACCACCGGCACGCCCGCACGGCGCGCGATCAACAGCGGCTCGTCGCCGACCTCGCGCGTGTTCGAGTCGACCGTTACCGCGCGCGGCGCCTCGCCGTCGGCGCCGTGGCCGCGCGAGATCACGCCGGGTTTAAAGCCGGCCTCGGCCAGGGCCTGGGCCAGCCAGATGGTCAGCGGCGTCTTGCCGGTGCCGCCAATAAAGATATTGCCGACCACGATGACCGGCACCGGCAGGCGCCCCGCCTTCAGGACGCCAAGGCGGTACAGCGCGGCACGCAGGCCGGAGAGCGCCCGGAACAGCAGCGAGAGCGGCCACAGCGCGCACGCCAGCGGACCGCGGCGCAGCCAGGCGCGCGTCATGGTGGATTCGAGGGAATTGTTTTTCGACATAAGAAATGGACGCGGCGCATCGGCGCCGCGCCCCGGGGCGGCTTTATTTCTTGCCGCCGGTCTGGGCTGCGAAGGTCAGCTTGTCGTAGCCGGCCACGCGCGCCGCTTCCAGCACGTTGATCACCATCTGGTGCATCGCGAACTGGTCGGCGTTGACGATGATGACCGGATCCTTCACCGGCTGGCCGTTCGCGCCGGAGCGGGCGGCGGCCTTCAGGTCGTCGGCTAGACCCGCCACGCTGTTGAAGGCGACCGGCGTGTTATTCACCGTGTAATTGCCCTTGGCATCGATCGTGACGTTGATCTCGAAGGCCTTGTCGACCACCTTGTCGGCATCCGCCGTCGGCAAGGTGATCTGCAGCTCGGTGAACTTGCTGTAGGTGGTCGAGACCATCAGGAAGATGAGGACGACCAGCAGCACGTCGATGAACGGGATCAGGTTGATCTCCGGATCCTCGCGCTTGCGGCCGCGGCGGAAATCCATCATTTGCGGGCCCCGTGGACGACGTCGACAAATTTCACGGCCTGCAGTTCCATGTCGATGATGAAGCTGTCGACCAGGGCGCGGAAGTGACGGTAGGCCACCAGGGCCGGCATGGCGATCGCCAGGCCGAAGCCGGTGTTATACAGCGCCACCGAAATACCGTGGGCCAGCTGGGCCGGGTTGGCGCCGCTGGCGTTTTGCGAGCCGAAGATCTCGATCATGCCGACCACCGTGCCGAACAGGCCCATCAGCGGGGCGAGCGAAGCGATGGTGCCGAGGGTGGTGAGGAAACGTTCCAGCACGTGGGCCACGCCGCGGCCGGCCTCTTCGATCGATTCCTTCATCACGTCGCGCGGGGCGTCGACGTTGCGCAGCGCCGCGGCCAGCACGGTGCCGAGGGGCGAATTCTGCTCCAGCGTGTTGATGACTTCGGGGGTGGCCTTCTTGTTGCGGTAGACCTGGATGACTTCGCCGAGCAATTGCTTCGGCAAGATTTTTTCGCGGCGCAGGTAGATCAGGCGTTCGATGATCAAGGCCAGGGCAATGATCGAGGCAATCAGCAATGGCCAGATGGGCCAGCCTGCGGCTTGAAGAATAGCGAACAAGTGAACTCCTGAGGGATGAAAGTAAGGATACAGCGGATGAGAAGCGAATTCGGCAATGTAGCAAGTTGGAAGCAATGCAGCAAGTGCAGTTCTGCACAAGTTCTGTGGATAAAATTGTGTGCAAGGGCTTGTTCCAGATCAAAGAGCGTTGATTCTTAAGGGTATTTTTCCACTGCGCAATTATGTGGCACTGGGAGAAACCTTGCGTTTTTCGGGTCACAACATGCGGACGGGCTCACTGTGGGCATCCCGACTTGTGAACAATTTCTGTGGATAAAATTGTGTGCAAGGCGCATAGGCGGGGCTTAAGTGGTTGATTTATATCAATATTGTGGTGGCGGTTAAAAATGCAGCAGGTTAATTTTTGAGTACGGAAGGCTGTCTCGGCCGTATGTTCTGCACATATTTTGTGGACAAGATTGTGAGCAATGACCTTCATAGACAAGTAAGCACTTGATTTCAAAGAAGAAAACTTTGATGGCGTGAAATTGAGCACCGCCTCTTATTCACAGGCGAATGGCTGGTCGATGCCCTGCATGGCAGACTTCGGCTGCCCGCCTTTGTCGCCCGACAGGTCTTTGCACACTTTCTGTGGAAAAGAATGTGCGCAAGCCTGCTTGTGCTGGCTTAAGTACTTGATTCGATTCGGATTAAAGTGCGTGCTTGTTTTTATGGCAGGCGCGGCGCTCTGCACGCCGGCTTCAACCAACACCTTTGGCTACGACGGCCGCGCTGACTCCGCACACCTGTGCACACAAACTGTGGAAAACAATGTGCGCAAGGTCAGCAACAGTAAGCTAAGCATTTGATTAGAAACAGGAAACCCATGCATGCCCGCTTTCAAGGCAGTGGACAAGTCCTGTAGATGAGTTCCCCACATATTTTGTGGATAACATTGTGTTCAAGTGCATACCCCACCCACTAAGTCATTGATTTAAAACAAATCAGCGCTGCTGCTGTCAAAAAAGGCGGCCCGCCCTCCCCTGCGATTCCGTACAAAAAGCCCTTGTCGTCCCGCCCCGCTTATGCCATAAGCTTTCCGCTCCACTCAATGCCGAATGCCATGCTGAACACCATCGATTCCGACGCGACTTACGCTGCCCCGCCGGTGCTGACCGTCACCGCCCTCAACGCCCAGGTGGCGCGCCTGCTCGAACGTTCCTTTCCCCTCACCTGGATCGGCGGCGAAATCTCGAACTTCACGCGCGCCAGTTCCGGCCACTGGTATTTCACGCTCAAGGACGACGCCGCCCAGGTGCGCGCGGTGATGTTCCGCGGCCGCGCCCAGTACGCCGGCTTCGTGCCGCGCGAAGGCGACAAGGTCGAAGTGCGCGCCCTGGTCACCTTGTACGGCGCGCGCGGCGACTACCAGATCAACGTCGAAGCGATCCGGCGCGCCGGCGTGGGCCAGCTGTACGAAGCCTTCCTGCGCCTGAAGGAAAAGTTGTCAAGCCAGGGCCTGTTCGACCAGCACCGAAAGCGCGCGCTGCCGCTGTTCACGCGCTCGATCGGCATCGTCACCAGTCCCCAGGCCGCCGCCCTGCGCGACATCCTGACGGCATTGAAGCGCCGCGCGCCGCACGTCAACATCGTGCTGTACCCGGCGCCGGTGCAGGGCCAGTTCTCTGCCGAAAAGATCGCGCAAGCGATCATGACGGCCTCGACCCGTGCCGAGGTCGACGTGCTGCTGGTCTGCCGCGGCGGCGGCTCGATCGAAGACCTGTGGAGTTTCAACGAAGAAGTCGTGGCGCGCGCGATCGCCGCCTGCAGCATGCCCGTGATTGCCGGCGTCGGCCACGAGACCGACGTCACCATCGCCGACTTCGCCGCCGACATGCGCGCCGCCACCCCCACGGCCGCGGCCGAGCTGGCGGCCACCCCGCGCGACGACTGGATGGGTTCGCTGGCGGCGGACGCCACCGACCTGCGCCGCGCCATGCGGCGCCAGCTGTCGGAAGCGAACCAGGGTGTGGACAACCTCAGCCGCCGCCTGCTCAGCCCGACGGCGCAGATCGC
>Ga0213834_100351_pt1 | contig 26864 bp, 23 predicted proteins | sample SWPTP12_FD_160580 | JGI IMG/M metagenome (GOLD analysis project Ga0213834, IMG submission 160580) | Coastal seawater microbial communities from Marineland, Florida, United States - SWP TP1 #2 | ecosystem: Environmental > Aquatic > Marine > Coastal | place: USA: Florida | collected 2016-08-06 | reverse complement strand
CGCTGTTCGAGCACGAGCTGATCAAAACTACCCTGCCGAAAGCCAAAGAACTGCGCCGCGTTGCCGAGCCGCTGATCACTCTGGCCAAGGAAGACAGCGTTGCTAACCGTCGTTTGGCTTTCGACCGTACTCGTTCGAAAGAAATCGTCGGCAAGCTGTTCAACGATCTGGGCAAGCGCTATGCAACCCGTCAGGGCGGCTACCTGCGTATCCTGAAGTGCGGCTTCCGCGCTGGCGACAACGCGCCTATGGCGTACGTTGAGCTCGTTGATCGTCCTGTCGGTGGTTCTGTAGAAGCCGCTGAATAAGACGTCAGTCTGTACAAAGAACCGGGCCCAGTGCCCGGTTTTTTGTTTTTTACATGGACGTATAAACGCCAACTCCCACCGTGGTTTGCGGAATTATTGCGCTAATTCTAAGTGATAAACGGAACCCTCCTCATTTACCCGTATTTTCGACACCAAATGTCAGAATTTCGGTTCTTTTCTTCACTTTTTTGCTTTTGGTGAAGTGACCTTCCGGTCATGTTGGTTCAAACTATCGCCTTTAGAGAGGAGATTCACGGCGATGCAAGGCCACCCGGATGTAATTGACTACCTCAACACGCTGCTGACCGGTGAGTTGGCTGCGCGCGACCAATATTTCATCCATTCCCGGATGTATGAGGACTGGGGTTTCAGCAAGCTCTACGAGCGTATCAATCACGAGATGGAAGAAGAGGCACAACACGCTGATGCGTTGATGCGTCGGATTCTGATGCTCGAAGGTACGCCGCGTATGCGCCCGGATGACCTGGACGTGGGCACAACCGTTCCGGAAATGCTCGCCAGCGATCTTCGCCTTGAGTACAAGGTTCGCGCAGCATTGTGCAAAGGCATCGCGTTGTGTGAGCAGCACAAGGATTACGTCAGTCGCGACATCCTGCGCCTGCAACTGGCCGATACCGAGGAAGATCACACTTACTGGCTTGAAAAGCAGCTCGGCTTGATCAAGTCCATCGGCCTGGAAAACTATCTGCAATCGCAGTTCTGATTTCCGCAGCTTAAAAAAAAGCCCCTGCCACGCGAATCGTGACAGGGGCTTTTTTGTTGGCGGGGGTTTACACCATCAGGCGCGATCCCGCTCCAGCAGCGGCTTGAGGTAGTGACCCGTGTAGGACTGCTTCATCTGCGCAACCTGCTCTGGTGTGCCTGTCGCGATGATCTGTCCGCCTTTGGAGCCGCCCTCCGGCCCGAGGTCGACCAGCCAGTCAGCGGTCTTGATCACGTCAAGGTTATGCTCGATCACCACCACGGTGTTGCCGTGGTCTCGCAGACGATGCAACACGTCCAGCAACTGCTGAATGTCGGCGAAATGCAAACCTGTCGTGGGTTCGTCGAGAATGTACAAAGTTTTGCCAGTGTCGCGCTTTGACAGCTCGCGAGAGAGCTTGACCCGCTGCGCTTCGCCGCCAGACAACGTCGTCGCTGACTGACCCAGCTTGATATAGGAAAGCCCTACATCCATCAGCGTCTGCAGCTTGCGCGCGAGGGCGGGGACAGCGTCGAAGAAGGCGCGGGCCTCTTCGATGGTCATCTCCAGCACTTCATGAACGCTCTTGCCCTTGTACTTGATCTCAAGGGTTTCACGGTTGTAGCGCTTGCTCTTGCACACATCGCACGGCACGTAAATGTCCGGCAGGAAGTGCATCTCGACCTTGATCAGGCCGTCGCCCTGACAGGCTTCGCAGCGTCCGCCTTTGACGTTGAACGAGAAACGGCCTGGCCCATAACCCCGCGAACGTGATTCCGGCACGCCGGCGAACAGTTCGCGAATTGGCGTGAACAGCCCGGTATACGTCGCCGGGTTGGAGCGCGGCGTACGACCAATGGGGCTCTGGTCGATGTCGACCACTTTGTCCAGATGCTGCAGCCCGTCGATGCTGTCGTGGGTGGCGGCCTCCAGCGTCGTGGCGCCGTTCAGCTCGGTGGCGCTGAGCGGGAACAGCGTGTTGTTGATCAACGTCGATTTGCCCGACCCCGAAACACCTGTCACGCACGTCAGCAAGCCAATCGGAATCTCCAGATCGACGTTGCGCAGGTTATTGCCCCGCGCGCCTTTGAGCTTCAACGACAGCTTCTTGTTGCGCGGCGTGCGCTTGGCCGGCACCTCGATCTTCACGCGTCCGGAGAGGTACTTGCCGGTCAGCGAGTCAGGATGGTCCATGACTTCCTGCGGCGTACCTTCTGCAACGATGCTGCCGCCATGGACGCCAGCCCCCGGACCGATATCGACCACGTAGTCGGCCAGGCGGATGGCATCTTCGTCATGCTCGACCACGATGACCGTGTTGCCGATGTCCCGCAGATGGCGAAGTGTGTCGAGCAGGCGATCGTTGTCACGCTGGTGCAGGCCGATCGACGGCTCGTCGAGGATATACATCACCCCGACCAGGCCGGCGCCAATCTGACTGGCGAGACGGATACGCTGCGCCTCGCCGCCGGACAGGGTGTCCGCGCTGCGGTCCAGCGTCAGGTAATCCAGTCCGACGTTGACCAGAAACTGGAGTCGCTCGCGAATCTCCTTGAGGATTTTGTCGGCGATCTCGCCACGACGGCCCGTGAGCTTCAGATCACCGAAATAGTCAGTCGCGTCGCCAATCGGCAGGCTGGTCACGGCGGGGAGGGTTTTCTCGCCGACCCAGACATGACGAGCCTCGCGACGCAGACGCGTACCTCGGCAGTCCGGGCACGGCTGCGCGCTCAGGAACTTGGCAAGCTCCTCGCGCACGGTCGTCGACTCAGTTTCGCGGTAGCGGCGCTCAAGGTTCGGCACGATGCCTTCGAACGGGTGAGCCCGCTTTACGATGTCCCCGCGATCGTTGAGATAGCGGAAGTCGACGTTTTGCGTGCCGCTGCCGCTGAGCAGAATTTTCTGCTGATCGGCCGGCAACTCGCGGAACGGCACCTCCAGGCTAAAGCCGTAGTGCTTCGCCAATGACCCGAGCATCTGGAAGTAGTAGACATTACGCCGGTCCCAGCCACGTATGGCGCCCTCGGCGAGGGTCAGTTCGCCATTGACCAGGCGCTTGGTGTCGAAGAACTGTTTTACGCCCAGGCCGTCGCAGGTCGGGCATGCGCCGGCCGGGTTGTTGAAGGAGAACAGCTTGGGCTCGAGTTCGCTGATCGCATGGCCGCAGATCGGGCAGGCAAAGCGCGCCGAAAAGATCATCTCTTCGCCGGGTTCGTCGTCCATTGGTGCAACCAGCGCGATGCCATCGGCCAGCTTGAGCGCGGTCTCGAACGACTCCGCCAGACGCTGCTGGAGGTCGGAGCGCACCTTGAAACGGTCGACGACCACATCAATGGAATGCTTCTTCTGTTTATCCAGTTTTGGCAATTCATCGAGTTCGCACAGTTTTCCGTTGACCCGGGCACGCACGAAGCCTTGCGCACGCAGTTCTTCGAACACCGCAAGATGCTCGCCCTTGCGCTCGCGGACCACGGGTGCGAGGAGCATCAGCTTGCTGCCTTCCGGCTCGGCCAGCACCAGATCAACCATCTGGCTGACCGTTTGCGCTTCCAGCGGGATATCGTGATCCGGGCAGCGCGGCGTGCCCACGCGTGCGTACAGCAGGCGCAGGTAGTCGTAGATTTCAGTGATGGTCCCCACGGTGGACCGCGGGTTGTGGGACGTCGACTTCTGTTCGATGGAGATGGCCGGTGAGAGGCCCTCGATCGTATCGACATCCGGTTTTTCCATCATCGAAAGGAATTGCCGGGCGTAGGCCGACAGCGATTCGACATAGCGGCGCTGGCCTTCGGCGTACAGCGTGTCGAACGCCAGCGACGACTTGCCCGAACCGGATAGCCCGGTGATGACGATCAGTTTGTCGCGTGGCAGGGTGAGGTCGATGTTTTTCAGGTTGTGGGTTCGGGCCCCACGAATCAGGATCTTGTCCAAAGTGGCCTCGCACGGCGGGCGTCGAAAACGTAGCAGTATACGGTCAAATACTGGATGGATGCACACTATCTAATGGGGACGCTCCAGCATCCTTTCAACGGTTGCGGCGACGATGCGCGGCAAAGCGTCGTATGTGCTGTACATCGATGGGACTGGTAGAATCGCCGCCGGTTCATACGAGGTTCTTCCATGCACGATTCTCATAGCGAGCGCATGAGCGGCAGCGAAACCCGCGCGGCGGGCGGTCTGGCGCTGGTGTTCGCGTTCCGTATGCTTGGCATGTTCATGGTTCTGCCGGTCCTGGCTACGTACGGCATGGACCTGGCGGGCGCGAGTCCGGCGCTCATTGGGCTCGCGATTGGTGCATACGGCCTGACCCAGGCTGTCCTGCAGATCCCGTTCGGCATTATTTCCGACCGCATAGGCCGGCGCCCGGTCATTTATCTGGGACTGGTCGTGTTCGCGCTGGGCAGTGTGCTGGCTGCGCAGTCGACATCCATCTGGGGCGTCATTGCCGGTCGCGTCCTGCAGGGCGCCGGCGCAATTTCGGCCGCAGTCATGGCGCTGCTGTCGGACCTGACTCGCGAGCAGCATCGCACCAAGGCAATGGCAATGATCGGCATGACGATCGGTGTCTCGTTCGCCGTCGCGATGGTGGTGGGCCCCATTCTGACCAGCGCGTTCGGATTGTCCGGCCTGTTCCTGGCCACCGGTGCCATGGCGCTGGTCGGCATTGCGATCATCGCGTTCGTGGTGCCCAAATCCACTGTGACCCTTCAGCATCGCGAGTCGGGCCTGGCGCGTCAGGCGCTCGGCGCGACGCTTCGTCACCCGGATCTGCTGCGTCTTGATTTGGGTATCTTCGCGTTGCACGCGATGCTCATGTCCAGTTTCGTCGCATTACCGCTGGCGCTCGTCGAGAAAGCCGGTCTGCCCAAAGAGCAGCACTGGTGGGTCTATCTGACCGCGCTGCTGATTTCCTTCTTCGCCATGATCCCGTTCATCATTTACGGTGAGAAGAAGCGGCAGATGAAGCGTATTCTCCTCGGCGCCGTGATCGTCCTGATGCTCACTGAGCTATTCTTCTGGGAGTTCGGCGACACGCTCAGGGCACTGGTGATTGGCACGGTCGTGTTCTTTACCGCGTTCAATCTGCTGGAGGCGTCGCTGCCTTCGCTGATCAGCAAGGTGTCTCCGGCGGGCGGTAAGGGCACGGCGATGGGGATTTATTCCACCAGTCAGTTCCTCGGTTCTGCGGCTGGCGGGATCCTCGGCGGTTGGCTGTTTCAGCACGGTGGACTGGATGTGGTGTTCCTGGGTGGCGCCGGTCTAGCCGCCCTCTGGTTGGCATTTGCTGTTACCATGCGCGAACCCCCGTATGTAACCAGCCTTCGCTTGCCGCTGTCGCCCGAGGCTCAACGCGACACAGGCCTGGCGGAGCGCGTGTTGGCGATACGCGGAGTAACAGATGCAGTAGTGGTGGCGGATGAAGCCGCCATCTATATCAAATTTGACAAAGAACTGTTGGATCGGGCGTCTTTCGACGAAGTGGTCAATCCAGCGTCGGAAACGTGTGAAGCCTAGGAGAACGTTATGGCCCGTGGGGTTAACAAAGTCATATTGGTCGGCACATGCGGCCAGGATCCCGAAGTTCGTTACATGCCTAACGGTAATGCCGTGACCAACCTGAGTCTGGCGACCAGCGAGCAGTGGACCGACAAGCAGACCGGCCAGAAAGTCGAGAAGACCGAATGGCACCGTGTCTCCATGTTCGGCAAAGTCGCAGAGATCGCCGGTGAGTACCTGCGCAAGGGCTCGCAGGTCTACATCGAGGGCAAGCTGCAGACCCGCGAGTGGGAAAAAGACGGCATCAAGCGTTACACCACTGAAATCATCGTCGACATGCAAGGCACCATGCAGTTGCTGGGGGGTCGTCCGCAAGGCGAAGGCGCTCCACAAGGCCAAGGCGGTGGCGGTTATCAGAATTCCGCACCTCGTCCACAGCAATCGCGTCCGCAGGCTGCTCCTCAGCCACAACGCGAATCGCGTCCAGCTCCACAACAGGCGCCACAACCGGCTCCTGATTTCGACAGCTTCGATGACGATATCCCGTTTTGATCCGCTCCAGTAATCGCAGCTGATCATCGAACGAAAAAGCCCCCGGACAGCTCAGCTGCCGGGGGCTTTTCATTGGGAAGTTTCCTGGAAATTACAGCCCCAGATCCGACAAGCCAGGGTGGTCGTCAGGACGGCGACCCAGTGGCCAGTGGAATTTGCGCTCGGACTCCTTGATCGGCATGTCGTTGATGCACGCGAAACGGTTGGCCATCAGCCCGTCTTCGTTGAATTCCCAGTTTTCGTTGCCGTAGGACCGGAACCAGTTACCTGAGTCGTCGTGCCATTCGTACGCGTAACGGACTGCGATGCGGTTGTCGGTGAATGCCCAGAGCTCTTTGATCAAGCGGTAGTCGAGTTCTTTTGCCCACTTGCGCGTCAGAAAGCCTTTGGCTTCTTCCCGATTGGTGGCGAACTCGGCGCGATTGCGCCATTTGGTGTCGAGCGTGTAGGCCAACGAAACCTTCTCCGGATCGCGGCTGTTCCAGCCATCTTCGGCCAGACGGACCTTTTCGATGGCGGATTCGCGAGTGAAGGGGGGAAGTGGCGGGCGAGTCTGGGCATTGGACGACATGGTTAAGCCTCCAGGAAAGAGTGAGTACAGCGATAATGGAGCGTTCTTGACACGCAGGCCGTTAAAGCAAGGCCTGTTGGAGCAACAGCTGCGCAACATCTCGTGCGCTGTCGGCGGCGCTGTAATCACCCATGACGCGAGCGGTGGTGATGGCGCCTTCCATCAGGATCAGCAACTGTTTAGCCAGCGCTGATGGCTGCTCGATATCCAGCTGCTCGCAAAGCTGCAGCGTGTAGTCGAACAACTTCTGTTTGTGCAGTTTGGCGATCAGGCGAATCGGGTCGTTGGGGTCGCCAATCTCGCCCGCCGTATTGATGAACGCGCAACCGCAAAATCCTTCGGATTCAAACCAGCCCTTGAGCACGGCGAACATATTGAGAATGCGCGCCTCAGGCGTCTGCGCCTTGTCGGTTTCGGTCTTGAACCACTGCATCCAGCGCACGTCACGGGCGTTGAGCGCGGCGGCGGCGACTTCGTCCTTGGTGGCGAAGTAGCGATAAATACTTTTTCGGGCCACGCCGGAGGTCTTCACCAAAAGGTCCATGCCCGTGGCCTGGATGCCGTTTTGGTAGATCAGTTGCTCGGCGGTCGCGAGAATTTTTTCGCGTGTGTCTGTCGTTGATGTGTTCATGCTTTAAAAGGTAGAACGATCGTTCTCCTCGGTCAAGGCACTTTTGAAAATAAAAATATCCGCGGTGTTGAATCGCTGGACGCCGATGAAGGTTGCCGCTGACGGCGAACTTGCCGGACGAAATTCGATCAGTTTCTGTGGGCTTTGATTTCGCCGTCCCTCATGACCGAAGGAGTGACCTGCGTTTTGTCGAATTTCAAATCTGTTCTGCTGTTCTGCCTGGTGTTCTGTCTAGGCAGCATCAACGTCCAGGCTGCCGAGGCACCTGCGCCTGCCACCGCGCAGTCCAGCGCTCCCGCTGATTCCGCCCCTGCAGATGAACCCGCAAAACCCGAAATTCTGGTGAAGGGCGGATTGCTTGGAGCGATCAGTTCCAGCATCGACAGTGTTCAGAACAAGCTCGATCTGGATGCTCACTTGCTCGATTCCTGGCGGTTGCGTGCCGATCGCGCTGCCGATGAGCTGGACGCGCTGGTCAACAAACCGCTGAATCGCTCGCCCTGGAGCATTGTCGGAGACTTCCTGATCCTGTCGGTGGTGTGGATCGGCGCGTTTGTTTTGCTCAACCGCATGGGCGCTTTCCTCGTTTCCCGTCTGTCTCGGCACCGCGCGCTGGCGACTCGCGTGCGTGTGCAAGGCGTGATGAGCTACGTCGTGCCATTCATGATTCCAGCGTTGATCTGCCTGCCGCTGACGCTGTATGTCAGCCACTTCATGCAAGCCTCGATCGGTCGGGCGCTGGCGCTTTGCTTGGCGTATTCGACCAGCAGCGGCATTTTCTCAACGTCCGTGCTGATGTCGGTGGTGGTGCTGTTCAACTCCGGTCACAAGCGCGCCGCGGTGCGCATCATTCGAAATTACGCACCTCATCCACTGTTCATCATCGGTTTCCTCGCGGCATTGAGCGATGCGCTCACCAGCCCACAGATCTCCCGGCAACTGGGCGGCAATGTGACCACCAGCGTCGCGGCATTTACCGGGCTTATGGCGTCGATCATGTTCTGCATCGTGGTGATCAGAATGCGTCGTCCTGTGGCGCACCTGATTCGCAACCGGCCGCTGAGTGCGCGACTGACACGTCCTGCGTTGCAACAGACGCTCAAGATTTTTTCCAGCCTGTGGCACTTGCCGATCCTGTTGATGATTCTGGTCTCGGCGGTGAATCTGATCGGTGCCGGCGAAGACAGTCAGGAGGCGTTGCGCTGCGCGTTGCTTACGACCGTCCTGCTGATCGGTACGGTGTTTCTAAGCACGCTGTTTCAGCACATGTTCAAGCCGGCCGAGGCGCGGACGGGGCGCGTTTACAAGGAACGGCTGCTCAGCCTGTTGCACGCAGTGCTGCGCATCGGCCTGGCGATCGGCTTCATTGAATTGCTTGGCCGTATCTGGGGTTTTTCGCTGTTCGAGTTTGCTCAGCGCAACGCATTGGGCAAGGTGATCAGTGATTCGCTGAGCAGTATCGGACTGATCTTTCTGGTGACGTGGCTGCTGTGGGTCGTGATGGACACGGCGATTCAGGAAGCGCTGAAGCCGCCGGCCAACCATCGCTCGTCGCGTCAGCCAAGCACACGTGTGAAGACGATCCTGCCGCTGCTGCGTAACGCGATCAAGATCATCCTCGTGGTGATCTGCACGATCACCACCATGGCGAATCTGGGGATCAACGTCGCGCCGCTGCTGGCAGGTGCCGGAGTGGTCGGTCTGGCGATCGGCTTCGGTTCGCAGCAACTGGTGCAGGACGTGATCACGGGCCTGTTCATCATCATCGAAGACACCATCTCCATTGGCGATTGGGTAGTGCTGGATTCGGGTCATGCCGGCACTGTCGAGAGCCTGACGATCCGCACCTTGCGCCTGCGCGACGGCAAAGGATTCGTGCACTCGGTGCCGTTCGGGCAGATCAAGGCCGTAACGAACCAGTCGCGGCAATTCGCTTACGCGTTCTTCTCGTTCCAGTTCACTTACGATTCGGACGTGGATTCAGCGACATCGTTGATTCGCGAAGCCGGGCAGGCGATCAGCGATGACTTCCTGCTGGCCAGTAAGCTGCAAGGACCGCTGGAAGTGTTCGGTCTGGATCGCATGGACATGAACGGGATCGTGATCACCGCGCAGTTCCGCACATCATCCGGCGGGCAATATGCGGTCAGCCGAGCGTTCAACGACAAGCTCAAGCGCCTTGTGGATAAGTCTACGGATGTTCGCTTCGCGCAAACTTATCCACAACTGGTGATGAGTCCGCACAATGGGCAATTTCCGGCGATGGATGAGGGCGACGAGCAACAGCCGGTGCCAGGCAAGACGTCGGTGGTCAACAAAGACGGTTCGGAAAGCCCGGTTTGAAATGAGTGTAAGCAAGCGGGGCAGCGTTTACCTGAACAAGCGATCCCGAACCGCCAACATGTTGTGCTCGTCCAGTTCGCCCCAGTATTGCGGCTTGCCCGCGATGATCGCGGCGATCGGTATGCCGTCCCGGTACACGAGGCGATTGCCGACCACTGCTGGCACCTTTGCGCCAGGCAATAGCGTGCCGGCCAGATTCAGCGGATCGACGCCACTGACGCCGATCAGGCTGCCGTCCAGCGGACGTTTGCGGACTTCGCGTAGCAAGGGGATTGCCTCTGGCAGCGCGAATTGTTCGCCCGCGAGCCCCGCAACAAAGCGCCCGCCGCGAATGTCGCCCCGCGCCTCCAGACGATGAAACGTTCTGAGCAATTCGCGCCACGTCGGCAGCCAGTCGGCTTCACGCTCAAGCAGGCGCCAGAACACCACGCCATACCGCCGCAGCAGGGTCATCGCAATGTGCTCCAGCGTGTCGGCATCGAGCGTCTGCCTGGCTGTGGTCACACCGGCCGGCGCCCGGCGCAGCAGTGCCCACCGACCGGCATCGTCCATGCCGCCGATGAATGCTCCGCGATTGCGCCTGCCGGTGTGGGCCGCGCGTTTGCTGGCGGGAGTGATCAGCGCCCGCAGCCCGGCAAAGCTGTCGGCGTTTACCAGCCCGGCGCCGACCAGTTCCTGCAGCGCAGTTTCCAGTTCAGTGCGCAGCAAGTGAGCCTCGCCGGTGAGTTCGTCGAAAAACATGGCTCCGTGGGCCGACAACACTTCGTGGACTTTCTGGGCACGCAACGACAATTCACTCGGCGCCGGTTGTTCGGTCAGCCCGCTCCACAGCCGGACTTGCGTGCGGGGCAACAGCACAATAGGCGTGCTGCGCAATGCAGCCGTGCTGGCTTTGTTGCGGCTGCTCAAGCGCATCCATACCACTTTGCCGGAGCGACACAGGTCGTCCAGCCAGCTTTGGGAATAGTCCTTCAGCCGTGCCGGAAGAATATCGCTGTCCCAGGCGCCCGCGGCTGACGAAAACCCTTCCAGTTGATCGACGACCTCTGGCAATGCCGCTTTGCCCTGACTCTGTGTCGTGGCAGACAGGTGCTGCCAGTCGAACAGGAAGCGGATGAAATCCTGAAGCGAGACCGGCTCGATTTCCCGGCGCAGACGTTTGACGGTGTAGCGATGAATGCGTGACAGCAGGTGGCGCTCGCACCACTGCTCCTCGCTGGCGCCGGGATCGAAACGCCCGCGCAGAACGTAACCTTCGGCCTCCAGATGAGCGAGCGCCTGAGTCACCTCGCCGGGTGAAAGCGCCATCGGGGCGGCGATTGCTGGCAGGGTGAGCGGCCCGAAGCCGCTGAGGCGTGCGCGCACAAGCTCGATGCGCGCCTGATCTTCATCCCATGTTTCATCGAAACCCGGCAGCGCCGCCAAAGGCGGATGCATTTCGGCGGCCGGATAAATCGTCTGCAGACAGGTCAGCCGCTCAAGCGCGATCCACAGCGCTTGATCGGGGTTGACCTGCAGTCGCGTCGCTCGTCCGGAGCGGGCCAGACTCTCAAGCCAACTCATCCACTCGCCATGCTCGCGCGCCTCGGCGCCACTGACGCAGCCCAGGGTCATCAGCGCCTCATGCATCTCATCGGCGTTGTGTGGCTGCGGCCAGGCTTCTTCGGCCACTGCCATGATTGCATCGACGTCCAACGCACCCAGATCATCGGCAGACTCCGGATCGCTCCAGCGACGATTGAGCACGGCCTGAGTGCGGCGCTCTTCCAACGGTGCGTCGTCGAGAAACGTATACGGTTTGGCGTTGAGAATCTCTGCCGCCAGCGGAGATGGCGCGGGCAAATCCCGGCTGATCAGGCGCACCTTGCCGTTTTCCATTCGCCTCAGCAGCGTCAGCCAGCCATCTGCATCCATCGCTTCATGCAGGCAATCGTCCAGCGTTTGCTCGACCAGCGGATGTTCAGGCACCTCACGCTCGCCGACCAGATTTTCAAGGCAGGCAATCTGGTCCGGGAAAACGGTAGCGATCAGGTCTTCGCTCTTCATGCGTTGCAGTTGCGGCGCGACCTTGCGCCCGCCGGTGTAACGCGGCAACGCCAGCGCTACGCCGGCGTTCCAGCGCCAGCGTACGCCGAACAGCGGCGCATCGAGCACGGCCTGAATCAGCAAGTGCTCGGCGCTGTTGGAATGCAGATATCGCCAGACCTCGTCCAGCGCAAAGCTGTGGCTGGTGGACAACGACAGCACGATGGCGTCTTCGCTGGCGGCGGCCTGCAGTTCGAAGTTGAACGTGCGACAGAATCGTTTGCGCAGCGCCAGACCCCAGGCGCGGTTGACCCGGCTTCCGAAAGGCGTGTGGATGACCAGCTGCGTGCCACCGGACTCGTCGAAGAAGCGCTCCATCACCAAGGTGTCTTGCGAGGGCAGGGCGCCGAGGGTCGAGTGCGCGCGAGCCAGATAATCGACGATCTGTTCGGCGCTGGCGCTATCAAGCCCCAGCGTCTGCATCAGCCAGTCGATACACGGGCGGATCTGGCCGGGATGGGCGCTGAGCTGTTGATCGATCTCGGCCTGCAGGCGCGCCACCGCAAATGAAAGCTCGTCGCTGCGCCCCGGCGCTTCTCCCAGCCAGAACGGGATGTTGGGCGGCGCGCCCTGAGCGTCTTCGACCCGCACGCGGCCTGATTCGATACGCAGAATCCGGTAGGACGTATTGCCAAGCTGGAAGATGTCACCGGCGATGCTCTCCACCGCGAAATCTTCGTTCACCGTGCCGATGTTCAGGGCCTGAGGTTCGAGAATCACGCTGTAGTCGGCGTTGTCCGGGATCGTGCCGCCGCTGGTGACAGCAGTGAGCTTACTGCCTCGCCGGCCCCGCAAGGTGCGGGTGACGGCGTCCCGATGCAGGTAGGCCGCACGCACGCCCTGACGCCCGCTGTAACCTTCGGCGAGCATGCCCAGCAGCGATTGATAATGGCCTTCGTCGAGTTCGGCGTAAGGTGAAGCCTGACGGAACAGCGCAAGCAGCGCGTCTTCATGCCATTCCTGGCAACTGACCTCGGCGATGATCTGCTGCGCCAGCACGTCCAGCGGCGCCTTGGGAATCAGCAAGGTGTCCAGCTCACCGCGGCGAACACAGTCCAGCAGCGCCGCGCATTCGATCAGGTCGTCGCGCGACACGGCAAACAGTCGTCCCTTGGGCGTACCACCCACATGGTGACCGGAACGTCCGACACGCTGGAGGAATGCTGCGATAGAGCGCGGCGAACTGATCTGACACACCAGATCGACATCGCCGATATCGATCCCGAGCTCAAGGGACGCGGTCGCGATCAGCACTTGCAGATCGCCGCGCTTGAGCCGCTGTTCGGCATCCAGACGTTGCTCTTTGGCCAGACTGCCGTGATGCGCAGCCACGGCTTCTTTGCCCAGCCGATCGCTCAGATGCCGCGCCATGCGCTCGGCCAGACGTCGCGTGTTGACGAAGATAAGCGTCGTGCGGTGCTCTCGCGCAAGCGCTGCCAGGCGATCGTAGACCAACTGCCAGACATCGTTGGACATCACCGCTGAAAGCGGCACCGGCGGCACTTCGATCGCCAGATCCCGGGGGCGCGCGTGGCCGATATCGATGATGGCGCAAGGGCGGCTGAGCGGGTCGCTGCCCACCAGAAAGCGCGACACCCGCTCGATCGGTTTTTGCGTCGCCGACAGCCCGATGCGCAGCAGCGGCTTTCCGCACAACGCTTGCAGCCGCTCCAGGCTCAATGCCAGATGACTGCCGCGCTTGCTGGCGGCAATGGCGTGGATCTCGTCGACGATGACGGTCTGGGTGCCGGCCAGCATGCGCCGACCCGAATCGGAACCGAGCAGCACATAGAGCGATTCTGGCGTCGTCACCAGGATATGCGGCGCGGTCTTGCGCATCGCGTTGCGCTCTTTCTGTTGGGTATCGCCGGTGCGCACCGCCGTGCTGATGCGCAGCCCTGGCAGGCCTTGGCGGCTCAGTTGCTCGGTGATGCCGCTCAGCGGGTTTTGCAGATTGATCTGGATGTCATTGGACAACGCTTTCAGAGGCGAGATATACACGACGAAGGTCTGGTCGGGCAGCGCGCCGCCAACCGCCAGGCCCTGATGCACCAGGTCATCGATGACCGCGAGGAACGCCGTCAGGGTTTTGCCTGAGCCCGTGGGCGCCGCGATCAGCGTGGATCGACGCTCCTTGATCAGCGGCCATGCCTGCGCCTGAGCCGCAGTAACAGCCGGGAACGTCTGTCTGAACCATGCGGCAACGGCCGGGTGAAAGGCGTCGAGCACCGGATCGTGAGTCTTGAGAAGGTTCATGGACAAATTTATGCGGGCGCCGAGCAGCAGATGCAAGGACCGGTGATCGGCGAGGATGCGGGCCGGCTGATCGCTGCGCGTTCGGTGGGGCACGCTCGCGAAGGCTGCAGGTCAGCCACCAGACCTCTGCCAGCAGGAATGGCCTCTTCCCGGCTGAAGCCGGTCCTACGAACTCTGCAAGCTTTGCGTAGGACCGGCTTTAGCCGGGAAGGGGTCTAGTGTTACGCAATTGGTCGAAGAGGGCGTTGAAAACAGTTGGCTCACTCCCACCAAAAATCGTGCAGTGGCATCGCTCTCGCAAACACCATAAACCCAGTGGGAGCGAGCTTGCTCGCGAAGAGGTTTGTGCATCCGCCGCAGGTGCGTTGCCCGACATCCAGCCTTCGTGAGCAAGCTCAGGTCCACAGGTAACCCGTGCCGTCACAGCATCGCCGGGCCACCTGTTGGGAGTTATTCCACCGACGTGTTATGTTTGCGGGCGTTTTTCACTGAATTTTTCTGAGAGCCTCCTGACTCTATGCGAATGCGCCTTATGCTGTTGGGCGGCGGGAATGCCCTTGGGCAGGCGTTGATTCGTCTGGGTGCCGAGGAAGACATTGGCTTCCTCGCTCCGCGTCCACCGCAAGACGGTTGGGATGCGGCCAGCCTGACGCAACTGCTCGATGACACCCGCCCGGATGCCTTGATCAATCTTGCTTATTATTTCGACTGGTTTCAGGCGCAGAGCGTAAGTGCCGAACGGTTGGAAAGTCAGGAGCGCTCGGTCGAGCGTCTCGCCGAACTGTGCCAGCATCACAACATCATCCTTGTTCAACCTTCCAGCTATCGGGTATTCGACGGTTCGCGGGCTACGGCTTACAGCGAAAAGGACGAGCCGGTGCCGCTCGGCTCCCGGGGCCAGGCACTCTGGCGCATCGAGCAAAGCGTCAGGGCGGCCTGCCCGCAGCACGTGCTGGTGCGCTTCGGCTGGCTGCTCGATAACAGCGCCGACGGCGTGCTTGGACGTTTCCTGACGCGTGCCGAAAAGACCGAAGAGCTTTTGATGGCCGACGATCGACGCGGCAATCCGACCCCGGTCGACGATGCTGCGCGAGTCATCATCTCAGTGCTCAAGCAGCTGGATTGCGCTGCGCCGTTGTGGGGCACCTACCATTACGCAGGTCATGAAGCCACTACGCCGCTGGCGCTGGGCCAGGCCATTCTGACCGAAGCGCGATTGTTGCGTCCGCTGGCCGTGGAAGCACCGACCGCCCAGGCGCACGCCGCGAGCCCGGATGCCGCAGAAGAGCCACAGAACGCCGTGCTGGCCTGCAAGAAAATCCTTCACACTTTTGGTATCAAGCCTCGCGCATGGCGTGCCGGTTTGCCCAGCTTATTGGACCGCTACTACCGACATGTCTGATGCTCCTGTCCTCATTACCGGCGGCGCCGGTTTCATCGGCTCACACCTGACCGACGCATTGCTCGCCAAAGGTTACGCCGTGCGCATCCTCGACGATCTGTCGACGGGCAAGCGCAGCAACCTGCCGCTGGACAATCCCCGGCTCGAGCTGATCGAAGGCGATGTCGCCGATGCGGCACTGGTCGCACGTGCCGCGCTGGGCTGCCGGGCCGTTGCGCATCTGGCGGCGGTCGCGTCGGTGCAGGCGTCGGTGGACGATCCGGTGAAAACCCACCAGAGCAACTTCATCGGCACGCTGAACGTGTGCGAAGCCATGCGTCAGGCCGGCATCAAGCGTGTGGTGTTTGCCTCCAGTGCGGCGGTCTATGGAAATAACGGTGAAGGCCAGCCCATTGTCGAAGACACGCCCAAGGCACCGTTGACGCCCTACGCTTCGGACAAACTGGCAAGCGAGTACTACCTGGATTTTTACCGTCGCCAGCACGGTCTGGAGTCGGTGGTGTTTCGCTTCTTCAATATCTTCGGCCCGCGCCAGGATCCGTCGTCGCCGTATTCAGGTGTGATCAGCATCTTCGCCGAGCGTGCAGAGAAAGGCCTGCCGATCTCGGTGTTCGGCGATGGCGAGCAAACCCGCGATTTCTTTTACGTCGAGGATCTGGTCGATCTCGTGGTGCAGGGTTTTGAGAAGCCGGTCGTGGAGGAGGGCGCGGTCAACGTCGGTCTGAACGCCACCACCTCGCTGAATGAGTTGCTCGCGGCGTTCGAGCACGTGGTTGGCAGTCTGCCTGCGATCACCTATCTGCCGCCGCGATCGGGTGACATCAAGCATTCCCGGGCCAACAACCAGCGGCTGCTCGAGCGCTTCACAGTGCCGGCACCGACCCCGCTGAAAGTGGGCCTGGCACGGTTGCTGGGGCGCTGAGCTGCACAATGCAAAAAGGCACCTTCAAGGTGCCTTTTTTTGTGCCCGGCGTAACCGTCAGAACTTGTAGCCAAAGCCAAGCATGTAAACCCACGGATCGACGTCCACGTTGACCTTCGTGCGTCCGACGCCCAACGCTGACGGGCCGTCCAGCGTAGCCTGGGTGTCGATGTCCACGTACCACACGGCGGCGTTGACCATCACCTTGTCAGTGAGCATGTAGTCCATGCCCACTTGTCCGGCCCAGCCCCACGAGTTCTTGATGCGCAGGTTATTCATGCCTTGCGCTTTGCGGTCACTGGCCAGATTTTCGTCGTAGAACCAGGTGTAGTTCACACCCAGGCCTGCGTACGGCTGGAATTTTGAGTGAGCATCCATCGGGTAGTACTGCAGCGACAGCGTTGGCGGCAGTTGTTTCACGTCAGCCAGCTTGCCGTCCAGCCCTGCGCCCAGGCCCTTGACCGCAACGGTGTGCTGGAAGGGTGTTGAGGCCAGCAGCTCGAGGCCGACATGATCGGTCAGCATGTAGGCGAAGGTCAGGCCCAGTTGGGTGTCGCTGTCCAGTGTTGCCTTGGTGCCCGGCGCCTTGACGCCATCGAATTTCAGGTTGCCGCTGTCCTCGTTAGGCGCGGTGGTGGCCGCGCCCGCACGAACGATGATGTCACCGGCCTGATGGGCCTGGGCGGCGAGTGGGGCACCAAGTGCGAGCGCGAAAAGCGACGCGCCGAGCAAGGACTTGTTCATGAGGGCTCCGTAAAGGCATTTAAAAGGAATACCTCATGTTACGAAGCGTCTACTGCGCGGGTTTTGACACAGCTCAATGGATGAGTAGTTAAATGAAAAGAATCTGTGGGCGTGAGCCAACTGTCTTCGACGCCCCCTTCGATCTGCGGCGTAACACCCGACGCCTTCCCGGCTAAGGCCGTTCCTACTGAAAGCCTGCCGCGTCTGTAGGACCGGCTTCAGCCGGGAAGAGGCTGGTGCAGGCTGTAGAAATGCAGTGGTTGGAAACCAGCCTTCCGATGGCGGCCCAGAGCAAGCGCGCTCCTAAAGGGACTTGTGTTGCTCGTTGAGTGTTTATTGATCCGACAGTTCGTACACCAGGATTTTGTCCGCTTCCATCTGGTACCCGGCATCAGCCAGTTCGCTGGTAGAGGATTTGACCTGCATCGGCCCTTCGATCCAGTACGGCTGATAAAGCTCGTCGACTTTCACTCCCAGTTCGCTGGTGACGTGAACAATCTGATTCGGCGGCGGGGGCGGAACGTGGATACAGGCGCCGAAATACGGCACCAGCAGAAACTCCGTGACGCGGCCTTCCTCGCTGACCTCAAGTGGCACGATGTAGCCAGGCAAACGCACCATCTGGCCGTCCAGTGACTTGACCACTGGTGCATCGGGCGCCAACTGGTGAGCGGCAGGTGCCGACTCCACCGACAAGGTATCCGCCATGCTGGACAGGTTATGAATGGGGGCGGTGATCAGCTTCACCGGTGGCGCGTCGGGCGGAATCATTTCCTGCCAGGTCAGCACCCGCAGGTCTTGCGCCCAGATCGGCGTCGCGACCAGTAACCAAATCAGCATCCACAGCGCGCGCATCACGACGTCCTCATAAACGAATCGACAGGCCATCGGCCAACGACTGGCGATAGGCACGCCACGCCGGGACGGTCCCCATCAGCAGCGCTGCGCCTAGGATGCCGCCCAGCAGCGTCCATTCGTAACTGCTCGGCAGCGACAACGGCAGATACAAACCGTAGTTGGCCTGGACATAACCCTGAGCCGCAGCGATGCCAATGTACAGCAGCGCAAGTCCGCAGACTGAGCCGGCCAGCGCCAGCGCAAACGCTTCCAGCACCAACAGGCTGGCGATATGCCAGGGCCGCGCACCTACCGAGCGCAGAATCGCCATTTCGCGGCGACGCTCGTTGAGGCTGGTGAGAATCGCCGTGAGCATGCCGATCAGTCCGGTCAGTACCACGAACAGCGAGATCACGAACAAGGCTTTCTCGGCCGTGCCCATCAAGCTCCACAGCTCCTGCAGGGCAACGCCGGGAAGAATGGCCAGCATCGGCTCGCCCCGGAATTCGTTGATCTCGCGTTGCAGCGCGAACGTGGAAATCTTGCTGTTCAGACCCAGCATGAACGCTGTGATCGCGGTGGGCGTCAGGTCCATGTTGCGTGCCTGATCGGCGCTGATCCGGCCAGCGCCCTGAGCCGGCACGCCGTTGTGCCAATCGATGTGAATGGCCTCCATGCCGCCCAGGCTGATGTGCAGCGTGCGGTCCACGGGTGTGCCGGTGCGCTTGAGAATGCCGACCACGGTAAACGGTTTGTCATCGTGCTTGACCAGGCTCACGGTCGCCACGCCGTGAGCCAGCACCAGTTTGTCGCCTAGCTTGTAATGCAGCGCGTCGGCCACCTCGGCACCCAGCACCACCTCGAAAGGATCCGTGTCGAACGGCCGTCCATCGGCCATCTCCAGATGTTGCTGACGACCGTACTGGTAATGCTCGAAATACGATTCATTGGTGCCCATCACTCGGTAGCCGCGATGGCTGTCGCCGAGGGAAATGGGGATCGCCCACTTGACCTGTCGGCTAGTGGCGAAGTGCTCGAAACTGTCCCAGCGAATGTTGTTGGTTGCGTTACCGATGCGGAACACCGAGTAGAGCAGCAGATTGACCGAGCCCGAACGCGCGCCGACGATCAGGTCGGTGCCGCTGATGGTGCTGGCGAAGCTGGCGCGTGCTTCGGTGCGCACACGCTCGACAGCCAGCAACAGGCAGACCGACAACGCGATGGCGAAGGCGGTGAGAAAGGCAGTGAAACGGCGATTGGCGAGGCTCGCCAGCGCCAGGCGAAGAAGATACATCTCAGACCTCGGGAGCGACGGCAGCGCGATTGAGTTCGGCCAGCGACAGGTTGCGATCGAAAAGCGCCGCCAGACTCTGGTCATGGCTGACGAACAACAGGCTGGCACCGGCTTCCCGACATTCCGCGAACAGCAGTTGAATGAACGCCTCGCGGGCGTCGGCATCGAGCGCGGAAGTGGGCTCGTCGGCGATGACCAGTTCCGGTTGACCGATCAGCGCGCGCGCCGCGGCCACCCGTTGCTGTTGGCCGATGGACAACGCGTCGGCGCGCCGCCCCAGCAGTTGCGGGTCCTTCAGACCCAAGTGGGCGAGCAGCGTCGCTGCGGCCTGCGCAACGCTGCCGTGGCGTTGGGTCGCTCGGGTGGCGCGCACGGCCGAGAAGTGGCAGGGCAGCTCGACGTTTTCTCGCACCGACAGAAAAGGCAGCAAGTTGAACTGCTGAAAAATGTAGCCGGTGTGGTCCACCCGAAAACGGTCACGGGCACCTGCTGACAGTTGCGTCAGGTCTTGCCCCAACAGGCGGATAGTGCCGCGACCGGGCTTTTGCACGCCGCCGAGCAGACCCAACAGCGTGGTTTTTCCGCTGCCACTGGGGCCTTTGAGGAACAGGGTTTCGCCACGCTCAAGGCGAAACTCCGGGATGTCCAGCAACAGCGGATGGCCCGGCCAGTTGAAGCCCAGGTCCGAGAGTTCGATGAGTGCTTGCGTCATGGCCTGAATCACATCTTGAGGTGAATGACCGGGAAGTCCCGGTCGCGTGTGCATCGAGGCTGGTCAGAACTTGACCACAGGATTGCTCGGGCGCACTTCGGCACCCATCTGACGCTTCGGCGTCACCAGTTGGACCTGCACGGTCTGGGTCGCCGGGAAGCTCTTGAACAGCTGGGTCAGATCAAGTTTGTTCAGCACGTTTGGCACGCTGCAAGTGAGCTGATAGTGACCGTGGATTTCGGCGTGATCGTGGTCGTCACCATCGCCGTGGTCATGCTCGTCGTCTTTGTCGCCAAACAGCGGGCTGTTGAGCTGCTGCTTGACCACGGTGCATCCCGCCGCTTCAGGAATACTGAACAGGCCATGCGGCTTGAGCAGGGTTTCGCGCGCCAGTGCGAGCTTCATTTTGTCTGCATCGGTGGTGGCCACGTGCTCGAAGCCGACGATGTTCATCGCCGGCGTATCCAGCTCAAGCTCCAGGGTGCGGCCGTCCAGCGCCAGGTCCAGTCGCGCCACGCCATGGACGTGAGCGCCGAGGCTGCCATGTTCATGGTCGTGGTCATGTTCATCGGCCGCGTGGGTCATGGCCAAAGGAAGCAGCGCGAGGGGCAAAGCGAGAAGCAGACGACGCATGTGAGAGGGCTCCGCAGGAAAGTCTGAAATTTGTTATGTGATCTTATAACAATAATGCTCGCCCGTTCTTAAATTTTTCGCCGGGATTCCATGAGCGTGACCTGTCCCCGGATTGCGTCGGGTCAGCCAGCCTGGCGCTGCCCGGCACATCTGGGATGTGGTGTCCGTGTCAGGGGATTACGTGCGACGCGGATAATCCTGTGGGACCATGCCGCTCAGTCAACCAGAGGACACACATCATGCTGCGAATCCGTGGAACCGTTGGCGACCTGCCTGTGGACCTGACCGTGGAAATGGACGAAAGCGACTGGGCTCGACTGGGCGCTCAACTCGGCGTGCCAGCGCAGGAGAGCCAACCGGTCAGCGAGTCAGCAGCCAGACCGGTCGCCAGCCGTAACGATGCAGTCTGGGACATTGCGCAGGACCTGCTGCGCAAAGCCGGGCAACTGAGCGGGCCAGATCTGCTGGGGCAACTGGAGGGGCTGGCGGGCAGCACGGCGGCAGGCAAGCGTTTGATGGTGCGCATGCGCCACAGCGCCAACGTCAAAGTCGAAAGCCATGGCGATGCGCCGGTGTATCACTGGATCGAGTGACGCTCAGATGATTGCCTGACACAGAGCGGTCAGGCGGATCGTCAAACCCGAGGGACCCGAGTGAGGTCAGTAAAGCGCAGCAAACAACTTGCGACGGTAGGTCGTGACCAGTGGGTGATCATTGCCCAGCAGGTCAAACACCTGCAGCAACGTCTTGTGCGGCTGGCCTTCGTTGAAGTTGCGGTTGCGGATGAACAGCTTGAGCAAGCCCTCCAGTGCTGCGTCGTACTGCTGACGCGACAACTGATGGATCGCCAACTGATGCGCAGCCTCATCGTCCTGTGGATTCTGCGCCAGACGCGTCTTCAGGTCTGCGACATCCGGCAGCGCTGCGGCATCACCCAGGAAGGTCAATTGCGCCTTTGCACCGGCCAACGCCGCTTTGTGTTCGTCGCCTTTCACGGCATCCAGCACGGCACGCGCCTCGGTCAGCTCGCCACGTTCAGCCAGGCAGCGGGCATACAGAATCAGCGCGGCGGCGTTGGTGTTGTCCTCGGCCAGAATGGTCTGCAGAACAGCTTCAGCCTCTGCGAAATGACTCGCGGCGAACATCTCCTGAGCGGTCTGCAGTGGGTCGGCTGCAGCGGGCGGCGGCATTTGCACGTGCGGCTCGAGCAACGCGCGAATCTGGGATTCAGGCTGCGCGCCGGCAAACCCGTCCACCGGCTGGCCGTCCTTGAACAGCACGACGGTCGGCAGGCTGCGAATTCCGAAGCGGGCGACGATGTCTTGCTCGGCGTCGCAATCGACCTTGGCCAGCAGCAGTTCGCCCTGGTAGCTCTCGGCAATCTGCTTGAGCAGCGGCATCAGCACTTTGCACGGCGCACACCACTCAGCCCAGAAATCCACGAGCACCGGTTTATGGAAGGAATTTTCGATGACCAACTGATCGAACGTAGCGGTGGTCGCATCGAAGATGTACGGCGTTTCCTGGCTCATCACAAATCTCGAAATAGGCGCTAATGACGCCAACTATAAAGGGCTGCGGGGATTGTCGGAAGCGGGGTCACTGGCGCGACGGAAATCTCGCCCCGGCAGAGCGTTCATCATTGAGTCGCCAGTCAGCGCGCCGCGTGATACAGACTCACTTTGCGAAACTCCCAGGGCTCAGCCAGATCGGGCAGTGTCAGCGCCTCGAGAATGCCCAGCCGTCGGTACAGCGGATGCTGAAAATCCCGTACCCGCGAATCCGCGACCAGCGCTTGCCTGCCGCGGGTCAGGAACTGGTCGAGCAGAGGCAGATTCGCCCGGTCGTACAGAACATCAGCCACCAGAATCAGATCGAAACGATCGGTCTCGGCGAAAAAGTCCGTCGAATACCCCAGCTGCACGTCATTGAGTTCGGCGTTGGCCTGGCAAGCGGCGAGGGCGATCGGATCAAGATCGCAGGCCACCACTTCGAGCGCGCCAGCCTTCACTGCCGCGATGCCGGCCACGCCTGAACCTGCGCCGAAATCCAGCACGCGCTTGCCCTCGACCCAGTGAGGGTGTTCAGCGAGGAACCGGGCCATTGCCAGCCCGCTTGCCCAACAGAAACTCCAGTACGGCGGCTCTTCGAGAATTCGTCGGGTTTCTTCGGGGCTGAACGCGCGATCCATGTTGTCGGCGTCGATCAGCCACAGTTTCAGATCGGTGCCGGGCAGCGTTTCGGCCACCAGACGTGCGTCACCCAACAGATCGCTCAGTGCAGCCTGAAGGTGAGACGGCGCAGTCATGGCGCCGGGGCGAACTGCAACTGGCCCAGCGCCTGAGTCGTCGGCTGAGTGATCAGCACCGACGGCAGATGCAGGATCAATTGCCCGGACTGGCTGGCCCGTCCACGTAACTCGACGCGGGCGCCTTGGGGAAACGCTTCGGGATTGAAGCGCAACTGAAACGGCAGGGATTGATTGTTGCCCGTGAGCTTGGTGCTGCTCAGCAGTTTTTGCGGGCGATTGCGATCATCGATCACCAACAACGCCAGCTCCACCTCGGCGCCTGCCGGAACACCGAGCAACTGGCCGCTCAATTCCCGCTGATAAGGCAGCAAGGGCCCCGGACTGTCCGGCAGTTTGATGGCGTTGATTGCAGGTTTGGCCGGGGCGGCGGGCTTGGGCGGCTCAGCGGTGCTACAGGCAGCCAGCAGGCCGACCAGGCTGATTACAGCAAGCGTACGTAGCGTCATGAACAGCTCCAGCAAAACAAAATACGGGTGGGCATCAGCAGTATCGCCGAGGGCGGCGACTTTGGCTGCAGCGAATGCGCGTCTGTATACCTCAAAGGCCCGGACTTGTCTTGCCAGCGGGATGCGCTACCATGGCCCTCCCTTTTTTTGTTGCCTGCCACCATGCACTGTCCCTTTTGCGGTGCCAACGACACCAAAGTCATTGACTCGCGCCTCGTTGCCGAAGGCGATCAGGTTCGCCGACGTCGCGAATGCGTCGCCTGCGGCGAGCGTTTCACCACGTTTGAAACCGCCGAGCTGGTCCTGCCGCGTCTGATCAAGCAAGACGGCAGCCGTCAGCCATTCGACGAAGAAAAGCTGCGCGCCGGTATGCAGCGCGCGCTGGAAAAGCGCCCTGTAAGCGTCGAACGTCTCGAAGCGGCCCTGGCCCACATCAAGAGCAAGTTGCGTGCGACCGGCGAGCGCGAGGTCAAGTCGCTGATCGTCGGTGAGCTGGTGATGGGCGAACTGCAGAAACTCGACGAAGTGGCGTATATCCGCTTTGCTTCGGTGTATCGACGGTTCCAGGACCTCAACGAATTCCGCGAAGAAATCGACCGACTGGCCCGCGAGCCGGTTAAAGAGTGAGCATGTCCCCCACAGAGCAGAGCGTGCTCGACGCCGCTTATATGGCGCGAGCGCTGGAGCTGGCGCGCAAGGGCGTCTACTCGACGCACCCCAATCCGCGCGTCGGTTGCGTGATCGTGCGTGACGGCGAGATTGTCGGCGAAGGCTGGCACGTGCGTGCGGGCGAGCCCCATGCCGAGGTCTACGCGCTGCGTCATGCGGGGGAAAAAGCCAGGGGCGCCACTGCCTACGTCACCCTTGAGCCGTGCAGCCATCATGGCCGCACCCCGCCGTGCGCGGACGCGCTGGTCAATGCAGGCGTCGCGCGTGTCGTTGCCGCGATGCAGGACCCCAACCCGGATGTCGCCGGTCGAGGGCTTCTGCGCCTGATGAGCGCGGGCATCGCCGTGCAGAGCGGCGTGCTGGAGGGTGAAGCGCGGGCGATCAACAAAGGCTTTCTCAAACGCATGGAACACGGCTTGCCCTACGTGCGGGTCAAGCTGGCGATGAGTCTGGACGGCCGCACGGCCATGGCCAGCGGCGAGAGCCAGTGGATCACAGGACCTCAAGCGCGTTCGGCGGTGCAGCGTCTTCGGGCGCAATCGAGCGTGGTGCTGACGGGCGCCGACACGGTGCTGGCCGACCACGCGCGTCTCACCGTTCGGCCCGACGAGCTGGGCCTCAGCGCGGAATTGACGGCGCTGGCGGTCACTCGTCCGCCGCTGCGCGTGTTGGTTGACGGGCGTCTGCGCGTGCCGCTCGATGCGCCCTTTTTCAAGGCCGGCAGCGCGCTGGTCGTCACGTGCGCGGCGGCTTCGGCGCGCGAGCGGTATCACGAAGAAGGCCACGAAATGCTCGCACTGGCGAGCAGTGGGGGGCATGTCGATCTACGCAAGTTGCTGGTCGAACTGGCGTCCCGTGGCGTCAACGACGTGCTGGTAGAAGCGGGCCCCAGACTCGCGGGCGCGTTCACCCGTCTGGGTCTGGTCGACGAGTTCCAGATTTTCGTCGCCGGCAAGTTCATGGGCTCATCGGCCCGCCCGTTACTGGACCTGCCACTGGCGCAGATGAGCGAGGCGCTGGAACTGAAAATCATCGAAATGCGCGCGGTCGGTAATGACTGGCGAGTCATTGCGATACCTGCTCACGGCCCGAGCGTATAATTCCGGCTTTCGCTTTCTGCGCTGGCCCTGTTCTCCCGGAGGACCCATGTTTACCGGCATTATCGAATCCATCGGCAGCATCCGCGCCATTACTCCTAAAGGCGGCGATGTCCGCGTTTATGTAGAGACCGGCAAACTCGACCTTTCCGACGTCAAGCTCGGCGACAGCATCGCGGTCAACGGCGTTTGCCTGACCGCGGTCGAACTGCCAGGCGATGGCTTCTGGGCCGACGTCAGCCGCGAAACCCTCGATGTGACCGCGTTCGTCGATCTCAAGACCGGCAGCCGCGTCAACCTGGAAAAAGCCCTGACCCCGACCACTCGCCTGGGCGGGCATCTGGTCAGCGGTCATGTCGACGGCGTCGGCGAAGTGCTCTCCCGTGAAGAAAACGCCCGCGCGATTCAATTTCGCATGCGCGCACCCCGCGAGCTGGCCAGGTACATCTCGCACAAAGGCTCGATCACCGTCGACGGCACCAGCCTGACCGTGAACGCCGTTAACGGCGCCGAGTTCGAGTTGACCATCGTTCCCCACACGCTGGCGGAAACCATCATGGGCGACTACCGCCCGGGCCGTAAGATCAATCTGGAAGTCGACCTGCTGGCGCGTTACCTGGAGCGTCTGCTGCTCGGTGACAAGGCCGCCGACCCGACGCCCGCCCAGGGCGGCACCATCACCGAAAGCTTTCTGGCCGCCAACGGCTACCTCAAATCCTGAATCGAAGGGGGTGCCGAGTGGCGCTCAATAGCATCGAAGAACTCGTTGAAGACATTCGCCAAGGCAAGATGGTCATCCTCATGGATGACGAAGATCGCGAAAACGAAGGCGATCTGATCATGGCTTCCGAATGCGTCAAGGCCGAGCACATCAACTTCATGGCCCGTTACGCACGTGGCCTGATCTGCATGCCGATGACTCGCGAGCGCTGCGAAACACTGAAGCTGCCGCTGATGGCGCCGCGCAACGGTTCGGGCTTCGGCACCAAGTTCACTGTTTCCATCGAAGCCGCCGAGGGCGTCACCACCGGTATTTCCGCCGCTGACCGTGCGCGCACCGTGCAGGCCGCAGCCGCCAAGGATGCCAAGGCCGAAGACATCGTCAGCCCCGGCCACATTTTCCCACTGATGGCGCAGGCTGGCGGCACGTTGTCCCGCGCCGGTCACACCGAAGCGGCCTGCGATCTGGCGCGCATGGCCGGATTCGAGCCGACCGGCGTCATCTGTGAAGTGATGAACGACGACGGCACCATGTCCCGTCGTGCGGAACTCGAAGCTTTCGCTGCCGAACACAACATCAAGATCGGCACCATTGCCGACCTGATCCATTACCGGATGATCCACGAACGTACCGTTCAGCGGATTGCCGAACAGCCGCTGGACAGTGAACTGGGCCAGTTCAACCTGGTGACCTACCGCGATTCGGTCGAAGGCGACGTTCACCTGGCGCTGACGCTGGGCAAGATCTGCGCTGAAGAAGCGACGCTTGTCCGGGTTCATAACATGGACCCCGTGCGCGACCTGCTGATGGTCAAGCAGCCCGGCCGCTGGAGCCTGCGGGCTGCGATGACTGCGGTTGCCGACGCGGGAAGCGGTGTCGTTCTGCTGCTGGGGCATCCCCTTGACGGCGATGCCGTTCTGGCCCATGTGCGGGAAACCGCCGGTGGCTCGCCGATCAAGACGCCGACCACTTACAGCACGGTCGGTGCCGGTTCGCAGATCCTTCGCGACCTTGGCGTGCGCAAAATGCGCCTGATGAGTTCGCCAATGAAGTTCAACGCGATATCCGGTTTCGATCTGGAAGTTGTAGAATACGTGCCCTCCGAATAAAGACCGGCAGGTCAGCAGCCG
>Ga0213834_100350_pt1 | contig 27012 bp, 23 predicted proteins | sample SWPTP12_FD_160580 | JGI IMG/M metagenome (GOLD analysis project Ga0213834, IMG submission 160580) | Coastal seawater microbial communities from Marineland, Florida, United States - SWP TP1 #2 | ecosystem: Environmental > Aquatic > Marine > Coastal | place: USA: Florida | collected 2016-08-06 | reverse complement strand
GCCCGAAGACCTGAAGGAAGATTCGTGCACGGCATCAAGCGCCCACACTTATCGGTTGTTTAGTTTTTAAAGAGCAAAAGTCCGAAGACCCGGTCCGTTGACCTAACCCGAAGGCTGAAATTCTCACTGATAACCTCACGCAATTTTGCTTACCAAAACCACCCGCTGTTACCAGACTTGCGCTACTACCGGCATTACCGCGCCGCTTTCGCTGCGCTGCTGTGTCAGCAGCAGAGAAACGAGATTATGAAGGAGTTTTTCAACTTCGTCAAGTCAGCTTTATTTCGCTAATCTGACATTTTCGTGACTGGCGACTTATTCGCAACAACCCACAAAAACCACTTCATAACACCGCTTCATCGCTTGCAGACCGAAGCCCGCAAACCTCACCGATCGACTACTGAACCAGAAGATTTCGCTCCCAATTCGCCGTTCAGCGAAGCCCTCCACTTTAGCACATTTCGCTGAGTTCAGCAACCGGCTTCGCGCCTAACTTGCTTTCGAACATCGCGCTGAAATGACTTCAGTGCCGATCGATCCGCTCACCTCACACCGCCTGAAAACCGAAGTCTTCCGCAACTCGCGTTGCTTGGCCAAAGCTCACTTCCCAACCGTCCCGCACCTGCTTCGAATCGCTTTGTACCCCTTGGGGTTAACCCGCATTTCGCTGCAACTGCCGAGCCAGAGAATATAGCACAGTTTTAAATCGCAGTGCAACTTGGCACCAAAACTTACTGCCCCACATCCCGACCGGAAATCTTCCGATCCTGACCCGCACCAATCGGTCAAAACAACTGACTGCTTGGTGAAGGGGCCGAACTATAGCACAGGTTTTGGGGGGTGCAAGTTGCCGCCGATATAAGGTCGAGCACCCTGGGGGATTTATCAGTACGGGAGGTAAATGATCGCCAGCCGCTTCTAACACTACCGTCTATATAGAGAGAGGAACCTCGGTGGACGGCCGCAGCCGAAAGAGCAATTAGCGATTTCCGGTCCTTCTATAAGTAGAAAGCGTAATCAGCGGTTGCCGCTCCCTCCTTCCCTGTTGGCTCGCCCCGCCGATCCCCCTTCCCGTTAGAACCCACGATTGGCGTCGTCTGCCTAAACCAACCCAGTCATGTAATACACCCCGATCACCCCAAACACGCTTGCCGTGGAAATGACGGTGATCGCGAAAATGTCGCCGTACGACTGCCGGTGGGTCAGGCCGGTAACGGCAAGCAAGGTGATGACCGCGCCGTTATGCGGCAAGGTGTCCATGCCGCCACTGGCCATGGCGGCCACACGATGCAGCACTTCCATCGAGATCCCGGCAGCTTGGGCGCCTTCGATGAACGTGTCGGCCATGGCGGCGAGAGCGATACTCATGCCGCCGGAAGCCGATCCCGTAATGCCGGCCAGCGACGTTACTGCGATAGCCTCGCCGATCAGCGGATCGGGAATGGCCTTCAGCGCCTCGGCCACCAGCAAGAATCCGGGCAATGCGGCGATCACGCCGCCAAAGCCATATTCGGCGGCAGTGTTCATCGAGGCCAGAAGCGCGCCGGACACAGCATCCTTGCTGCCTTCAGCCAGTTGCGATGCGACCTTGCGAAAGGCGAACACGAGGATCGTGAAAATCCCCATCAATAGCGCACCCATCACCGCCCAGATCGCCACATTGGCGTCGACGTTCGTGTCGACCGGGGCGGTCAAGCCTGGCAAGTCGATCCCGTCGACGCCCGCATACCATCCAGGGATCCAACGCGTGAAGAGCAGATTGGATACGCCCACCACGACCAACGGCAGGATGGCAATGAGCGGATGGTAGGCAGTGTCGTCAGGTGGCGCGGCCGGCTCGTTGCGCAGGTCGGTGCCGTAGCCCTCGCCGGCTTTTGCGGCACGGCGGCGACGCCACTCGAGATAGGTCATACCGACGATCAACGTAAAAAACGCCCCGATCAGCCCCAGCCAGGGCGCCGCCCACGTGGTGGTGCCGAAGAAGCTCGTGGGGATGATGTTTTGAATCTGGGGCGTGCCCGGGATCGCAGTCATCGTGAATGTGAAGGCGCCCAATGCGATCACGCCCGGCATCAGACGCTTCGGGATATCGCTCTGGCGAAACATTTCGGCCGCGAAGGGGTAGACGGCAAAGACCACCACAAACAGTGAGACGCCACCATAGGTGAGCAGCGCACACACCATGACGATCGCGAGAATGGCGCGTCTGGCGCCGATCAGTTTGAGCACTGCCCGCACGATGGCGTGTGAGAAACCGGAGAGCTCGATCAGCTTGCCGAACACGGCACCAAGCAAAAACACTGGCAGGTAAAGCTTGGCAAAGCTGACCATCCGCTCCATGAAAAGCCCGGAGAACACCGGCGCGATCGCGATTGGCTGTGTGAGCAGGACGGCAGCCATCGCCGCAATAGGCGCGCACAAGATAACGCTGTAGCCCCGGTAAGCCGCCACCATCAGGAAAACCAATGCGCCAATAACGATCAGTAAATCAACCATCTATCTCCCGCCCTCCCTCATTACGCGCCCCATCGCTCACACTGCGCGCCCGCGCACGCCGCCTGCCGATGGTTGAACTCGTGAAAAACAATGACACCGACATCGGCATTACGCGCGATATCGTCGTTATCTTGGTGTCATCGCCATGATACTTGGCGAATAATGCGAAAAAGCGTCGGCGCGACCTGCCGGGCGTCAACGTTCACAAATAGTCTGTCTTGGACCCTAGAGCGGGCCCCGCCGCGCCGTTGCAGCCGAGCGCCCTGCAAGAAACTCGCGCCACTCCTCGCCTCGCCCCAGCCACATGCTGATATCCAGGCGCTCAAGCTGACCGTCGCCGATGTCCAGTGCAAACGTCGGAAACCCCCGCCCGCCGAGCTGCATCAGGAGGGTGCGGCTGTCACCGATATGCTCGTGAGTCGCCGCGCCGACCAAACGATCGAAGGCCTGCCGAAATGCCGTTGCGTCCATGCCGAGGTCAGTCGCCAATCCGGCGAGGATGGCGGGGTCGGCAATGCGCAGGCCGTCAACATAATGGGCACGCTGTGCCGCTTCGAGCATGTCGAGGCCCCGGCCCCCTAGATCGTCAGCTGCCAGGATCGCGGCGATCGGCTGCGCCGAATCCATGACGGCGCCGATATCACGCAGCAGTCCTTCGAAGTACGCCTCGCCGAAAGGCTGACCGGTCAATTGCGCGATCCGCTTGTCGTGCGGAATGACGTGTTCGCGCCAATCCGGCGTGATGGTGCGCCGGTTAGCGCCGGCGAGCATACCGCCCCCATGCAGCACAAGCTGAAGTTGCGGCACCGTTCGGGCAACGGCCACAAGCGGCGCAGCGGCATAGCACCAGCCGCAAAAGGGATCGTAGATGTAGTGAAGCGTGAGCATGATGTTGGCCTGCATGCGTGCGGATAGGTTGGGCCGTTGGAAACTTGAAGACCGTGGCCGAGGCGACAAGTGTAGAGGGCTCAATGCGCAACAAAAACAGCATAAAGGGCAATTACGTGTTGCATGATCCGAGCTAATGCGTGACTCGGAATCCGTCAGTCAAGGCTTGCGCACTGCCCATTTCGACGTGGTGTCCTGCCGTGGAGCGCAGGCGATCAACGTGGCGTGGGAACGCAAAAATCCAGCAATCGACGCCACGTCCAGCGTCTCTAGCCTACACTTCCATTCGCCCTCGCCCATCCGCAGGCTGGGAGGTTGCTCAACCTGCCAGGTCGGGCATCCAAATCACCCTGAGACTTGCGGCGACGTTGAATTCTGCATCCCTCCTCATTCGCTTCACCCCTTAATCGCCATGACCGCAGCCGCTACATCCCAGCCCCCACGCTTCTCGGGTTATCAGAAGCTTGTCGTAGGCATGTTGGCGTTCTTGCAGTTCGCCGTGATTCTCGATTTCATGATCATGTCGCCGTTGGGTGCTGTGATCATGCCGGCGCTCGATATCGGCCCCACTCAGTTTGGCTTGGTGGTATCCGCGTATGCATTCAGCGCCGCCGCATCCGGATTGTTGACGGCTGGATTCGCCGACCGTTTTGATCGCAAACGGCTGCTCCTCTTCTTCTATACCGGATTCATCCTCGGGACGGTCTGGTGTGGATTGGCGCAGAGCTTCGAGAACTTGCTGGCGGCACGCATAGTGACCGGACTCTTCGGCGGCGTGATCGGATCGGTGGTGCTCGCGATCGCCACCGATTTGTTTCCAGTGCAGATGCGTGGCCGCGTGATGGGCTTCATCCAAACCGCATTCGCTGCCAGCCAGGTGCTGGGAATTCCGATCGGCCTGTTTCTGTCGAACCACTGGAACTGGCATGTCCCTTTTCTGGCCATGGCGGGTCTTGGGCTGGTCGGCGGATTGATCGTCGCCTGGAAAATGCAGCCCGTTGCCGAGCATCTGAAAGCGCCGCGCGAGCACAGTGCATTCCTGCATTTGCGTAATACCGTCACCGAGCCGCGCTATCTGATCGCATTCGCCACGGTCGCGCTGCTCACCACGGGTGGCTTCATGCTGATGCCATTCAGCAGTGCGTTTGCCGTAAATAATCTGGGCATCGGCCTCGATGTCTTGCCAGTGGTCTATCTTGTGACGGGCATCAGCACCATTTTCTTTGGTCCCCTGATTGGACGCACGGCTGATAAATTCGGCAAGTTTCGCGTATTCACCATGGGAACCGCGCTATCGATCCTGATGGTGGTGATCTATACCCATCTTGGTCCGGTCTCGCTCATTACCCTGGTCATCGTCAACGCCGTACTTTTCGTGGGCATCTTCTCACGCATGATTCCGTTTCAAGCGCTGGTATCGACGGTGCCGGCGGCCACGCAACGCGGATCGTTCAACGCCATCAGCGCATCGATACAACAATTGTCGGGTGGCATCGCATCCGTGGTGGCCGGACACATCGTCGTACTTGCCCCTGATGGAAAGCTGCAGCACTTCGAGGTGGTCGGCTATGTCGTCGTGGCCACCTCCATCGGCGCCTGGCTGCTGGTACGACGGCTGAATCGTAATCTCATGGTCGCGGCAACCGAACACGCACCGCGTTGATCTGCATTACTTCCTTATCAATGCCTTCCAAACCGGTAAACGTCCAACCGAATACCAAGCCATCAAACGCCTTGCTGCGTGCAATGTCGTTCACGTTGAATTCGGTGTTGCCGACCGGCGCAGGACGGATCACCGCCATGCGCCAGATCGTCCACGGCTATGCCAGATAGCGCTTGAACCACGCGATCGTGCGGTCCCACGCAAGGTCGGCAGCGGCCTTGTCGTAGCGTGGCGTGGAATCGTTGTGAAAGCCGTGATTGGTGCCGGGGTAAACGTGCGCCTCGTACGTGGTGCCTGCCGCTTTAAGTGCGGCCTCGTACGCCGGCCAGGTGGCATTGACGCCAGGGTCGGTTTCGGCAAAGTGAATGAGCAGCGGCGCCTTGATGCGCACGACGTCTTCGGGTTTGGCCTGCCGGCCATAAAACGGAACGGCCGCCGCCAATTGCGGGTAGGCGACGGCCGCGGCGTGAGATACCCCGCCCCCATAGCAGAAGCCGGTGATACCGACCTTGTCGGTGGTGCCGTCGTCCTTCAGCAGAAAATCCACTGCGGCGAAAAAATCATTCATGAGTTTGGTGGGATCGACCTGCTGCTGCAGCGCCCGCCCCTTCTCATCGTTGCCCGGATAGCCGCCCACCGAGCTCAAGCCATCGGGTGCAAGGGCCACAAACCCGGCTTTCGCGGCGCGGCGCGCGACGTCTTCGATATAGGGATTCAGGCCGCGATTTTCATGCACGACCACAATGCCGGGGAGCGGCCCGGTCATCTTGGCGGGACGCACAAGGTAGCCCCGCACCTCGCCATGCCCATTGGGTGACGGGTACCGGATGTACTCCGCCACGATCTCGGGGTCGGTAAACATCACCTGCTGCGCGAGCGCATAGTTTGGCGTCAGCGAAGCCAGGATCGTCGCCGCCGTAAGTCCGCCAACCGCAAACTTGGCAGCACGATCCAGAAAATCGCGACGGGTAATGCCGCCATGCACATAAAAGTCGTAGAGCTCGAGCAACTCCGGATGGAAATCCTTGGCGGTGAGGCGATCCATGCGTATTCCTGTGAAAGTGGCGTGTTAACCGAGTATCGGCTGCCAGAAGCAAGCATTCCTGTCATCGGCACTTTACGGTGAATGCGCAAACATTGTCGATACGCCATGGCGCATCAGCTTCGCTCACGCAGCATGCCCTTGAGCCACCGGCAGAACTCGCCGGCGATCTGCGCGTGTGCGCTATGGGCGTGCACATAGGCGACATAACTTGCGCCGGAGCCGATCTGCTGCTCATCGACGAGCATCAACGTGCCATCCTTGATCTGGTCTAGCACGAGCCATCGGGGCACGACCAGAAATCCGGCACCTCCTGCGGCCGCCGTGACAGCCAGAAAAAGATGATCGTAGGTTGCGACTACCTCCAGGCTGTCGGCGGCAACGTCGGCGGCGATCGCCCAGGTGGCGATCACATCGGGGCGCGAACGGGCGGCCACCATGGGCCAGCGCTTCAAAGGCTCGGCCCGATTCGTAGACACCAAGCCAGGCGATCCCACACACACGAGCACTTCCCGTGCAAGTTCCCAGCTTTCTGCACCGGGCAGATCCAGATCACGCGTGATCAACACATCGAAATCATCGGACGGCTGCGGCGGCGACAGCGACGTGATCAAGTCGATCTGCACCCCGTGCGCTGCGGTGTAGGTACCCAGCGCCGGGATGACCACGGTCATCGCAAAACTCGGCATCGAGGTTCTCACCTTGAGCCGATCGTGCCGCTGGCCGCGTTGCGCCAGGAGTTGCATCGTGAGTTCGATTGTCGAGACGGCGTCTTTCACCGCCTCATACAGTTGCAGCCCAGCCGCCGTGAAGGCAATCGTCGACCCCCGGCGAATGAACAGCCGGCAATCCGCAAAGGCTTCCAGTGTGGCCACATGGCGGCTGACGGCACTTTGAGTGACGCCCAACGCGGCAGCCGCACGCGTGAAGTTGCCATGCCGGCCCACCGTGACGAATGCCCGCAAGGCGGTCAACGGCACATCTCCGGGTACATCATGAGTATTACTCATCCCAATCCTTACCATCGGAATATTGTCATACAAACACGCTTGTACCGAATTCTGGCATCCATAGAATAGAAACTTCACAAATCAATAACGCGACAAGGGGTCATCTTATGGTCGGCAAACGAATCAAGCTATGTTTTTTACTCATCATGATTCACGCACTGGGTACGGCGGCCTCCGCAGCCGAAGTGGTGCTGTATTCATCCAACAACGTTGAGACGGTGAATCGGGTACTTGATGAGTTCAAGCAGGAACAGCCCAATATTCGCGTTTCGGTTGTGCGCGCGGGAACCGGCGCGTTGATGCAACGTATCAAGGCCGAGGCCGGCAATCCATTGGGTGACCTTTTCTGGTCGGGCGGCCTGTCGACGATCGGCGAATTTCGCAATCAACTGGCGCCATATGTGTCCTCCGAATCGACTGCCGTGGCCCCTGCCTATCGCGGTCCGGATGGTCTGTGGTTTGGGCACGAATACTCATGTGACGGTGCTCATGGCAAATCTGCGGCAAGCACCGGATGGGCAAGCACCGACGGGCTGGGCGGACCTGGCCGATCCCAAGTGGAAGGGCAAGATCGTGATCCCCGATCCCGAGCGCAGCAGCGCGGCGTTCGTCGCGCTGTATGGCCTGCAAGCGCATCTGGGCCGCGAACTCCTCGAGAAGATAGCGCGCAACGCCATCATCGTGGGCACGACATCGGCCGCCTACGAAGGCGTAGCCAAGGGCGAATTCGCGGTTGCGGTAACGATGGAATACGCCGCCTACGAATACGTGGCGGGCGGACTCAAAGAGATCAAGCTCGTATATCCGGTGGAAGGCACGTTTCTGTCGCCCGAAGGGATGGCGCTGATCAAGAACGGCAAGCATCCGGAGGCCGCCCGCACGCTGTACGACTTTCTGGCGTCCAGGCGCACGCAGACCGAGGTCTTCAAAAGTGCCTATCGGCGTCCGCTGCGCACCGACATCGATGTGAGCCAGCTGGCGAATCTGCCTGCGCTTGCCAGCATCAGGATTCTGCCCCTGGACGATGCGCAGATGAGCGATGGCCGCGCGGACTTCATTGCGCAATGGCGCCAATTTGCCAGCGCACGCTGAGCGCCTTGCCACTCAAAGGGAAAGCAACAATGCAAGTTTCGTTCGAGTCGATCACACAACGCTATGGCGGCCACACGCTGTTCGAAGACCTCGATCTCCGATTGCCGAGCGGCAAATTCTTTACTCTCCTGGGGCCGTCGGGTTGCGGCAAGACGACCCTGCTGCGGATGTTGGGTGGGTTCGTGCGACCCGACGCAGGCCGCATCCTTTTCGGTGACGCCGACGTCACGCATGTGCCCGTGCATCGCCGCGGTGTGGGCATGGTGTTTCAAGACTACGCGCTGTTTCCCGACCGCTCGGTGCTGGCGAATGTGTGCTACGGGCTGGCTGCACGCAAGGTGGCCCGCGACGAGGCGGAGCGCCGCGCCCGGGCGATCCTTCACCGCGTGGGCCTGGCCGACTTCGCCGATCGTGCGCCCGCCGCACTCTCGGGCGGTCAACGGCAACGCGTGGCGATGGCGCGGGCGTTGGTGATCGAACCCAGGTTGCTATTGCTCGACGAGCCGCTTTCGGCGCTGGACGTCAAGTTGCGGGTGGAATTGCGCAGCATGATTCGCGAGCTGCAATGCGAGGCCGGCATTACGACGGTGTTCGTCACCCACGACCAGGAAGAGGCCTTGGCGATGTCCGACCTGATTGCGGTGATGAATCGCGGCACGATCGTGCAGATCGGGGCACCGCGTGAGATCTATACCCATCCTCGCACTGCTTTCGCGGCGGACTTCGTGAACGGCGCCAATCTTATTCCGATCGAGCAGGAACTGCCCGGCGAGCCCGACGGCCTGCGCCGCGTGCGCACGCAAGCGGGCGTCATCGCCACGGATTGTCAGTCACCCGTGCAGCACGGGTCTCAGCTCGCCGTGCGCAGCGAGGACATTCGCTTTATCGAGGTGGGATCGGTTGCGGCCGGAGCACTGGCAGGACGGATCGAGCACATTGAATTCCGGGGCAGCACCACCGGCTATCTCGTGCGCACCGATGCGGGGCCGATCAGGGTCGACACCCAGACCGTGCAACACGACCAATCGCGCCGCCGCGGCGACGCCGTGCTGCTCGCGTTGCCGCGCAACGCCTGCATTGTGGGAGCAGCATGATGCTGGGCACCCTCAGACGCGATCCGGCGTGGCTTACCGTGGGCCTCATGGGCATCGGTCTGCTGGGCATTTTCCTCGTATGGCCGCTTGTCGGCATGCTGGGTAAATCGTTTATCAATACGGACGGCACGTTTGGGCTGGGCGGCTACACGCGATTTTTTTCCGATGCGTCGTACCGGGATGTGCTGGTCAACACCTTGATTCTCGGTGTTGCCGTGACGCTGACGTCCATGGTGCTGGGCGGTGGCATGGCGGTGATCGTGGCGCGCTGCCGTTTTCCCCTCGCCGGCCTGGTGACTGCCCTGCCGCTGGTCAAGCTCGTGATCCCCGATGTGGTGGTCGCTGCGGCCTGGCTGTTGATCCTTGGCAAGCAGGGACTGCTCAATACCCTGCTCGCTCCGATCGGCATCGAACTTCCGTCGCTGTACTCGTGGTGGGGCCTCGTTTTCGTGATGACCCTCAACAACTACGTGTATGCCTTCGTTGCCGTGCTGGTCGGCTTGAAATCGATGGATCGGAACCTTGAGGAAGCCGCACAGAGTCTGGGCCGGCCGATCGGGCACGTTCTCGGCGGTGTGACGTTGCCCCTGCTGCTGCCATCCCTCTTCGCGGGCGCGTTGATCGTGTTCACCCATGTGATCGGCAGCTTCGGCGTACCGGCCATCCTCGGCGCGCGCACCCCGGTACTCGCCGTCAAGGCCTACAACGAATTCGTGAGCGAGATGGGCGGCAATCCGCAGATGCAAACCACGATGGCGTCATTGCTCGTCTTTCTTGGCGCCGGGTTGCTCCTGATTCAGAAACTGGTGGTGGAACGGCGCCAGTTCCAAATGGAATCCGGGCGCAGTCCGACGGCCGTTGCCGTCTCGGGATGGCACGCGGCGGTGGCGAGTGGCGCGGTCGTGTGCATGGTGGCACTCTCGCTCCTGCCCGCCGTCGTGGTGGTGATCACGGCATTCACGCCATCAGTGGGTCCGGTGTTGCGCTATGGCGGCTTTACGCTCGCGCATTTGCAGTACGCACTGGTTCGCGCACCGGAGCCTCTGTACAACTCGCTTTTCCTGGCAACCATTGCAACCGTTGCCGGCGTTCTTTTCTCGGTAACGTCGGCGTATCTGATCGTCAAGCGGCGCGCGGCGCTGACGCATCTGCTGGACGTAATGGTGATGCTGCCGTTGACCATTGCGGGGACGGTGCTCGGCATCGCCTTGATCAATACCTTCAATCACGGCTGGCTCGTGCTCACAGGCAGCTGGGTGATCATGGCACTTGCATACTTTCTACGGCGCATGCCGACGAGTGTGCGTGCGGCGGCCGGCCCGCTGCACAACCTCAAGGACTCGATTGAAGAGGCGTCCATGAGTTTGGGCGTGAGCCCATTGCGAAGCTTCGTGCACGTGGTGCTTCCGGTGATCGTGCCCTCCGTGATCGCCGCCGCCGTGCTGATGTGGGTCACCACCCTCTCCGAATTATCAGCCACCGTGGTGCTGTATTTCGGTGGCATGAACACCATGCCCATCGAGATTTTTCAACAGATCGACAGTGGCCGACTGGCGCTGGCATGTGCCTACAGCCTGGTGCTGCTGGTGACGATTTTCATTCCTTTGGCGCTCGCGCGCTGGATCTTTAAGCTCAACGTTGGAACCCTCGAATGACTACCCTGAATGACAGCCGACCGCGCCCCTTTCTGGCCGATCGCGTGCAAAGTGCGAAACCGTCGGCCACCAAGGAAATGACCCGTCTTGCCAATCAGCTCAAACGCGAGGGACGCAGCATCATCACGTTGAGTCAGGGCGAGCCGGACTTTCCCACCCCCGAGCATGTGCGCGCAGCCGGCCGCGCTGCAATCGATCGCAATGAATCGCGCTATACCGATGTGGCCGGCACGCATGCCCTGCGCGAAGCCGTGGTGCGCAAGTTCGCCCGCGACAATGGGTTGACCTTTACGCCGGATCAAATCCAGGTGGGATGCGGCGCCAAGCAGGTGCTCTACAACGCCTTGCAGGCTACGTTGAACGCCGGCGACGAGGTGGTGATCCCCACGCCCGCGTGGGTGTCGTATCCGGAGATGGTGCAATTGGCGGGCGGCACTCCCGTCATCGTGCGCTGCGATGCCAGCACCGGCTTCAAGATCACGCCGCAGCAACTTGAAGAGGCCATCACGCCACACACGAAATGGCTGATGCTCAATTCGCCGTCGAATCCGAGCGGCGCGGTGTACACGTCGGACGAGCTTGCCGCACTGGGCGGAGTGTTGCTGCGCCATCCGCACGTGTGGATCATGGCCGACGATATCTACGAGAAGATTCGCTATGACGACACGCCGTTTGCCACGCCCGCTGCCGTGACCCCCGCGCTGGCGTCACGCACGCTCACCATCAACGGTGTTTCGAAGGCATACGCAATGACCGGATGGCGGGTGGGGTTCGGTGCCGGTCCGCTTGCGCTCATCAAAGCCATGAACCTGATCCAGTCGCAATCGACTTCACATACCAGCTCGATCAGTCAGGCCGCATCCATTGCCGCGCTCGACGGTCCGATGGATTTCCTGCCGCAATTCGTGAGCGCATTTCGCCATCGCCGCAACGTCGTCGTGCAGGCGTTGAACGATATCGAGGGGGTGACGTGCGACCTGCCCCCCGGCGCATTCTATGCTTTCCCGTCATGCCAGGCCTTGCTTGGGCGGCGCGATTCGTCGGGCACCGTGATCGCAAGCGATAGCGATCTCGCCGCTTATCTGCTGCGCGATGGCGGCGTGGCGATCGTGCCGGGCTCGGCGTTCGAACTGCCGGGGCACTTCCGCGTGTCGTATGCGGCGTCCGACGAGGAGCTGTCGGAAGCCATGTCCCGCATTGCCCACGCCTGCGCGCAATTGCGCTGAGCGCAGCCGTTTCCTTCAGGCCTTTCCACCTTTTCGAGAGAAGCACATCCATGACAAAAAACGAGACCCTTCGCGCTGCACTCAAGAACGGCACGCTGTTTACCGCCATGGCGGCACATAACCCACTTGCCGCCAGACTGGCCGAGGAAGCAGGCTTTGGCGGGATTTGGGGCAGCGGCTTCGAGCTTTCGGCCAGCTATGCGGTGCCCGATGCCAATATCCTGTCGATGGGCACGCATCTCGAGATGATTCGCGCCATCTCGTGCACCGTGTCGATCCCCGTGATTGCAGATATCGATACCGGATTCGGCAATGCGGTGAATGTGCACTACATCGTGCCGCAGTACGAGGCCGCCGGGGCGTCGGCGATCGTGATGGAAGACAAGACCTTTCCGAAAGACACGAGTCTGCGGGCGGATGGCCGCCAGGAATTGGTTCGCATCGAAGAATTTCAGGGCAAGATTGCCGCGGCGGCCGCATCGCGCCGGGACAGCAACTTCGTGGTGATCGCCCGCGTCGAGGCACTGATTGCCGGGCTGGGCCAGGAGGAAGCGATCAAGCGTGGCCTGGCCTATGAGGAAGCCGGCGCCGATGCCATCCTGATCCACTCGAAACAGAAAACGCCCGATGAGATCCTTGCTTTCGTCAAGGCGTGGCCGGGCACCGTGCCGTTGGTGCTCGTGCCCACGGCATACCCCCAGCTCACCGAAGCCGATATCGCCGCATTGGGCAAGGTGGGCGTGGTGATTTACGGCAACCACGCCATTCGCGCCGCCGTGGGCGCGATGCGACAGGTGTTTGCGCAAATCCGTAAAGAGGGTGGGATCGCCAGCGTGGACGCCACGTTGCCCACCGTCAAGGAAATCATCGCTCTGCAAGGCGATGCGCACATGCGAAAGATCGAGGCGACGTACTTGAAGTGAGGCGTGGCGGCGCGATGCGCGCGTCATGTCACAAGATCACCTGCAGTCCCGTTGCCTGCGCGGCAAAGGCCCACATGTCCGCATATTCGTCGATTACTTTGTCGGTGGGCTTGCCGCCCCCGTGCCCGGCACGGGTTTCGACCCGTACGAGATGCGGTGCGTCACCCACATCCGCCGCCTGGATTGCCGCGATGTACTTGAAGGTGTGACCCGGCACCACACGATCGTCGGTGTCGGCCGTTGTGGCAAGGATGGCGGGATAGCGGCGACCGGCCTCGATGTTGTGATACGGCGAGTAGGCCCGCAACGTTTGAAAGCTGGCCTCTTCCGCAGGGTCGCCAAACTCCTGCGCCCATAACTGGCCACCGGTGAACTGGTTGAAGCGCAGCATGTCCATCACGCCCACGCCGGGTAACGCGGCGGCAAAAAGATCGGGGCGCTGATTGACGACGGCACCCACCAGAAGCCCACCATTGGACTGCCCCTGAATGGCAAGACCTTCGGGCGAAGTAATGCCTTCAGCATGCAGGTACAGGGCCGCGGCGATGAAGTCGTCGAACACGTTTTGCTTGCGATCGCGACGCCCTGCCTCGTGCCATGCGCGGCCGTACTCGCCACCTCCGCGAATATTGGCGACCGCAAGCGCCCCGCCCTGCTCCAGCCAGGCCAGTTGCACCGGTGAATACACGGGGATGATGTTGATGCCAAAGCCACCATACGCGTACAGCATGGTTGGCACCGGCCCCGTCACATCGCGGCGCCGCACGATGAACATCGGCACGCGCGTCCCATCTTTCGAATCGAAGAAGTGCTGTTCGACGTTGATGGCATCGAGGTCGACGTCTACCTTCGGTTCCGCCCAAACGCTTGTCGTGTTGGTCGCGATGTCGTAGCGGTAGATCGTGGTGGGTGCGTTGAAACTGGTGAAGACGAAGAAGCTCTCGGCGTCATCGGGGCAGCCCCGAAACGCTCCGGCGGTGCCGATGCCCGGCAGGGCCACCTTGCCGTCCGGCTGGCCATCCAGGGTGTAGCGGCGAATGTCCGTTTTTGCATCGGCGAGGTAAGACGCAAGCAACCGCCCGCCGAGCAGCCAGGCGTTGCTCAACACTGCGGACTGCTCGGGCACAAGCTCGTTGAAGCCCCGGCCCAACGCATCGAGATCGATCGTGACGATCCTGCGACGTTCCGCGCCGTGCGTGGTCATGACGAAAAAGGTGGTCCCTACATTTCCGATTACCGACCACTCATCTTCGATGGTGTCGATGACCTCGCGGGGCGTCCAGTGCGGATCCGTGAGATCGATCACGGTTACGGCATTGTTCATCCCGCCGGCCGTGGACGTGATCACCGCATACCGCCCATCGTCCGTGACGCCCGCGAAGTGCAGAAGGTGCGGCTGATCCGGCGTCGCGTAAAGACATTGGTCTCGCGATTGATCGGTGCCCAGCGCATGAAAGTAGACCGCGTGGTTGGCCAAGCCGCCCTGATGAGTAGCGCCCTGCTCCGGCTCGGGATAACGGGCATAGAAGAAGCCCGATCCGTCCTTCGCCCAACTGATTACGGTAAAGCGCGCCCGGTGCACCTCATCCTTGCGCACTTCGCCCGCGTTCACATCGAACACCTTGATGGTGCGCCAATCGGTGCCGCCATCCTGCACCCCGAAGGCCACATAGGCGCCGTCGTCGGATGCCGACCATTCGGACAAGGCCATGGCGCCGTCGTCAGACCACAGATTTGGATTGATGAGCACCCGGTCCGGGCCAGTCACCCCATCCCGGACGTAAAGCGCATCCTGATTTTCGAGACCCGTGTTGCGCGTGTAGAAATATCGGCTGCCGCGCTTGAACGGCGGCATCACCCGCTCGTGATCGAAAAGCGCCGTCAAACGGGTCTTGAAGATTGCCCGCGCGGGAAGCGCGTCAAGGAAGGTTCGTGTGACTTGATTCTGGTCCTCCACCCAGCGGGCAACATCGGGATCGGTTCGAACATCATTTTCAAGCCAGCGATAAGGGTCGGGCACGTCGCGGTTGAAATGCCGGTCCACGACGTCGCCGCGGTGGGAATGGGGATAAGTGATCGTCGTCATCGGTGGCGCCTACTCCTCGTGTGGGGGCACTGCATGTCACTAAGTGACAGCCATTGTGTCACTAAGTGCCACCGCAGTGCAAACCGCCCCTCAGATGATCGGATCGCAGATCGGCAAGGTGCTTGCCGTCCGGATCGCAGCGGCGAGCCGATCGACCACTTCCCCCAATGTGAATTGCTGCGCCTGTTTGACGGCAGCAATGCTGATGTCCTCATCGATCACTCTGATGGCGGCCGTGATCGTGGCGGCGCACAGGTGCAGATCAAACGGGCTGACGGGTTCGCGCATGCGGTCGGCAATGACCTCGACCAATTCCTCCTCCGCCAACTGACACGCCATCAACCAGGCAGTGCGTAACGCGGGCTCGTCGGGCATCAACGCGATGAGACGCACCGCCAAGACCTCGTCCGCAATCTTTTCGGGCGTTTGCGCGGTGGGTTGAATCGCGGCGTGCAGGTAGGTTTCGATCGTGGCATCGCGCGGCCACTGTCTGAGAAGGGTGACGAAGCCTAACGCCGAAGCGGAGAAAAGCGGCTCCACGCAGCTTTCCTTGGTACGAAAGTAGCGCCAGATCGTACGCTTGGAGAGCCCGGATGCGGCAGCGATATCGTCGCCGCTGGTGCCCGCCACGCCGCGTTCCAGAAAGAGCCTGGCGGCGTTGCGGGATACCGCCAGCCGCGTTTCCTCGCGCTCGATTGCCATACTGATGCCTGTTCCATGGGTCAAATGAGCGCCCAGCATACATGGCATGGCCGGAAAGAAAAGCGCCGGGACGGCAATCGTTGCGGCGCAGGCGCGCATCCCGCTTTCACGTCGAAAGACGTTAATTCACCTCGATCTTTGCGGTGGTGATGATGTCTTTCCAGCGCGCCGTTTCCTGGTTGGACAGCTTCTCGAGGTCGCCGCTCGTGCCTGGAAACGGCACCGCGCCCTGCTCGTCCAGCTGCGTGACCAGCGCGGGATCGCGGGCAATGCCCACCACGGTGTCCTGCAGTTTTCGAATGATCTGGGGGTCGGTGCCGGCCGTCGCCATCACGCCGTACCAGGACTCCACGACGGCATCCTTGACGCCGGCCTCGGCCAGCGTGGGCACATCGGGAATCGCCGGACTGCGCTTGTCGCTGGCCACGGCCAACACGCGAATCTGGCCTGACTTTACATAGCTCAGCACGTTGGGCAGGTTGGCGAACAGGATCTGCACTTGCCCCGACAGCAGGTCGGCCGTTGCGGGACCCGCGCCGCGGTACGGTACGTGTTCGAACCTGGCGCCCGACTTGAACATGAACAGCTCGCCCGTCATGTGATTGACCGACCCGATGCCGGCCGACGCCATGTTCAATTTTCCGGGGTTGGCTTTGGCGTAGGCCACCAGCTCCGCCACATTCTTCGCCGGCGTGTTGGCCGACACCGCCAGCACGTTCGGCACCGTTGCAAACAAGGCCACGGGCGCAAAATCCTTGTGCGCATCGTATGGCAGACTTTGCGACAACAGCGGCTGGATCGACTGCTGACCCATCGTCGCCAGAAGCAACGTATAGCCATCAGCCGGCGCCTTGGCCACCATATTGGCGCCGATGCTGCCGCCGCCCCCAGGTTTGTTTTCGACGATCACCGTCTGACGCAGCACTTCCGACATGCGATTGGCCAGCAGGCGCCCCATCAGATTGACGGTACCGCCCGGCGCAAACGGCACAACCAGCGTGACGGGCCTGGCGGGGTAAGTTTGGGCTTGGGCGGTCGCGGCAATTCCCATGGCAGCGGCGAGCACCACAACATATTTCAGCATCATCGACATCCTCGATTCGTGGGTTGAAGGGCTTACTGGGTGCGGATCAGTGCGCGATCGTCTCGCGGGTGGGCAACGCGGCAAGACCGCGAATGCGTTGCTGCAAATTGGCCTGGGCATCGCGTACGCGCTGCCGTGTCGTGTCGATAAGCGCACGACGCTCGGCGAGCAGCCGGTGCTGGTCAGCGATGTGCGCACGCACGCCTTCCGGTGCGGGCCCGCCCAGCGAGCGGCGCGCAGCCACATTGCGTTCGGGATCCAGGCAGGCAGCGATGTCTTCGGCACGCAGGGAAATGGCACGACCAAGTTGCCGTGTGGCCGCGGCATCGATCATGGATGCCGGAATATCCTTGGCCGGCATGCCCGCTTCGAGCGCCTGCCGCACGACGGCACCGATGATGTGATGCGCATCGCGAAAGGTGATGTTCGCCTGGGTGACCAGCAAATCCGCGAGATCGGTGACGGTCGAGAAATCTTCGGCGGCGCGCGCAGCCATGCGGGCACGATTCGGCTCGACGTTTTCAACCAGCAGGATCATCAGTTCAAGCGCCTTGATCGCCTCTTCACACGCTTCCCAGCATGTGCGCGTGCTATCGCGGCTGCTGTCGCCGGAATGTGTGAAATGGGTCGACTTCACGGTGGAGAAAGCAGCTGATGTGAGTCCGATAAGATGTCCCGTTTTTCCCCGCAAATACTCCAGCACCGCCGGATTTTTCTTCTGCGGCATGATGCTCGACGTACTTGCAATGCTGTCGGGGAAGCTTAGATAGCCGAACTCGGGCGTGGACCAGATATAGAAGTCCTGCACCATGCGACTGCAGGTGATCATCATGATCGACAGCGAAGCATTGAGCTCCAGCGCAAAATCGCGCGACGCCACGCCGTCCAGCGCATTGGCCAGCGGACGGCTGAAACCGAGCATCTTGCTGGTCGCCTCGCGGTCGATCGGGAACGACGTCCCGGCCAGCGCGCAAGCACCCAGCGGCGACGCATCGGCGGCCTGCAGCGCATGCACGAGCCGATCGATGTCGCGCGTCCAGGCGTCCACCAATGCCGAGAGATAAAACCCATACGTAATGGGCTGCGCGGCCTGCATGTGCGTATAGCCCGGCATCACATAGGTCGCATACTTATCTGCCTGACCGAGGGCGGTGTCCGCAAGATCGGCAAGCAGCGTGGCGATACGCATGGCGAACTCGCGCGCCCGCATGCGATCGATCGTGGCGCCCATATCGTTGCGGCTGCGCGCCGTATGCAATCGGCCACCCACATCCTGGCCTACCTCCCGAATCAAATGCGCCTCGTAATTGAAGTAGGCCTCTTCGCGCGCCGGATCCAGCGCGACGACATCGGGACCATCGTCCTGCATCTTCACAAGCGCGGCGGCCAGCTGCGTCGACGTGCCCGCCTCAAGGATGCCCTGCGCATGCAGCATCAATACGTGCGCGAAGTTGATTTGGTTGAGCATGTCGAAATTGGCGAAGAATTCGCGGTTCAACCGCGGCAGAAAGATATGTTGAATCACCTTCTGCGCCAGCGGTTGCTTCAGGCGGCTACTGACTTTGGATTCCATGGCGGGGCGTGTCCAGGCTGTAAAACCCTAGTCTCGGTTTTGAGCCAGTCATACGTCAAATCAGATTCTTAGCGCTTCAAATACAAAATTGATATGATTTGGCGAACGACGAGGTGGTCCATGAACTTCAAGCAGGTCGAAGCATTTCGCGCGGTGATGATGACGCGGTCCATGACGACGGCGGCGAGCTTGCTTCACACGTCGCAGCCCAACGTGAGCCGATGGATCGCGCTGCTCGAAACGACGCTGGGATTCGTGCTCTTTCAACGTGTGGGCACACGGCTGATTCCCACGCCGGAGGCCGACGCGTTTTACGCGGATGTGGAACGTGCATTTATCGGCCTAGAATCATTGAACGACAGTGCCAGCTCGATCCGCCGGCGCGGCACGGGATCGATCCGGGTAGGCGCCGTGGGCTCGATCACGCAGTGCATCCTGCCGGACGCCATTCGTCTGTTCAGAGAAAAATTTTCTGATATCCCGGTGGTGGTCAACACGGGCGGATCCGACGTAGTGGCGAAATGGATGGCCACCGGTTTTTGCGACATCTGCTTTTGCTCGATCGAAAGCGACGTGGCGGGGCTGCAATACGAACGCATCAACACGGCCTACGGCGTGGGTATCGTGCACCGGGCGCATCGGCTGGCGCGCAAGCGCGTGCTGAAGCCTGCAGATTTTGCGGACGAGAACTTCATTTCGCTGCCTGCCGGCAGCTTCAATCGGGCCACCATCGATCGTCACTTTCCCGCCGACAAGCGCGTGATCTCCGTCGAGACGCCTTACGCCACGACGATCTGCACGATGGTCGGCAAGGGCCTGGGCGTGTCGATCGTCAACCCGATCGTTTCGCGAGCGCTCGGCATGAGCGATATTCGCGAGATTCCATTCTCGGAGAGGATCGCGTTTCACAGCTACGCGGTCATGTCCGACCATTTCCCGGTCAATACCCTTGCGCGAAAAATGGCAGACTGCGTGAAGGCAACGTTTGCACAGCCTGAGCCGAGAACGTCGTGAGGAAGCGGCATTGGCTGCGCAATGCCGTGCTCTCGACCGAATGCGCACCTGGCGATGGCTTCAATTCTTGCTGGAAGAAAGCGACCCCATGAACGCGATCAATGCGGCGTTCACCGCCTCAGGCCGCTCCTGCGCGGCCCAATGCCCGCACTCGGGCAGCACGATCGGTGGACGCAACCGGGGCACTAATGTCGGCATGGCGTCGATGATGTCCTGCATGCCCGGGATCTTCAAACCGGTATCGCGTTCGCCGATCAGGAACAACGCCGGCACCGTGATGCGTTGACCTTTCGTCGCACGTTGCAGGAGCCAATTTGCATTGAGCGCGCGGTAGTAGTTGAGCCCGCCTTTAAAACCGCTGTGTGAAAAGGCCCGCACGAACGTTTCCAGGTCGGTCTCGGTCAGCCATGCCGGGCGTTCATCAGGATCGGGGAGCGACCCGAGCAAACCAGCGGTGCGCGAGACCATGCCGAAAGGATTGGGCGTGCCGTCGCCCTCGAGCCGAGGTCCTGCGTCACCCGATGCTGCCCAATAGATTTTCCGCAACGTACGCGCGACGTCGCACTCGAATTCGCGCTCAGCAACGCCGGGCGTCTGAAAATACAGGGTGTAGAACAGGGCATCGTCAGTTTGAGGAAAAAGTGATGTGGGAAGTGCCGGCGCTCGATCCATCATCGGCGTGCCCAGGACGGCGACGGCACTGAAGCGATCGGGGCGGGTCAGCGCCGCATGCCAGGCGATCGTGCCGCCCCAGTCACTTCCGACGACGATGGCTGTGTCCACCTTCAATGCATCCATGACGCCGATGAGATCCCCAACGTGCTGATCCAGCGTGTAAAGCAACGGATCGTCGGGTGACTCGGTGCTGCCGTAACCTCGCATGTCCGGCGCAACGACGTGATATCCCGCCTCGGCTAATGCGGGCAGTTGATGCCGCCATGCGTAGGACGTTTCCGGGAAGCCATGACACAGCAAAACGAGCGGCCCCTCGCCTTGCTCAACGATGTGCATGCGCAGACCTGCGGCGTCGATATGGCGTTCGTGCAAATCAGGCATCGTGATCCTCAATAGGTAACTGTTCCAGCTACAATACCGCAATGCTGGAAATTTCGTAACCCCATGAGTTTCCTTTTAGCCGCCAACTCCCAAACGGTGCCGATATGAAAATGGATAACCGTCTCATGCGGATGCTTCATGTTTTGCTGCACATCGCCCTCCATGATGGTGCGGCGACGTCGCAGACGATCGCCAAGATGCTGGGCACGCATCCCGTGGTCGTACGTCGCTCAATGTCGAATCTGCGCGAACAAGGGTATGTGCAGGCGATCAGAGGGCCAGGCGGGGGATGGCGCTTGGCGCGCGCGCTCGAAGAGATCACGATCTTCGATGTGTATGTGACGCTGGGTTTGCCCTCGCTGATCGCTATCGAACGCCATCCGGAGCATCCGACCTGTCCTGTGGAGCGGTCGGTGGCCGCCGCACTCGATGATGTTGCGATGCAGGCCGAAGCGGCGATGCTGGCACGTTTCAAAGCCACGACACTTGCCGATCTGGTGCCGACGAACGTAACGAAGGCCAAGGTCAAGCGTGGGTTGGCCGATATGTCGGCGGGTCACCGTCACTAGCCGGCCGCTTGAACCCATCGCTACCACGAAGACCGTAACAACAACGCCCGTAACAACAACGCGACCGTCGCCCTGCCGGTGCTGCGCCTCGCCCCGCAAGGCAGCGTCGCGTGACGCCCGCCAAACACACCGGTTTCTACATGTCGCTGTGCGCGATCTGGGCACCTGCGCAAACAAGCTCCGTGAGATAGGTGTCGGCATCCCACAGCAGTTCGGGCATGTAGAGCCCGGCGGGCGTTGGCGCTTTGCCATCCAGCCCCAACAAGGCCGCAAGCGCCAGCACCACGCTCACGCCGGTAAGCGCAGCCGTTCCCTCGTCAAACACCAGCGTCGATCGCGATCGGGTGGCACGGCCGCCGGCATCGCCGTCAATCTCGACCATGATCTCGGTCGCGGCACCGCCCCCTGCGCGTCGGCTGGACGACGCCGCCGTCACCAGGTCGAACCGGATATCGGGCGCGCCCGTGGCGGCCTGCAGACTCACCACATCGAATGAAGAAAATGCGCTGCCTTTCAATCGGCGTCCGTCGACGGTTTCGATCTCGCGATTGACGGCGTCGCCGGTGAGCCAGATGCGCTTGCCGTCCTTGAGAGCAAGTGCGGCAGGCGCAGCTTCATGCAGCCTTGCCATGTCTTCCAACGCGGTGGGCCCGACGGAGTCCTGATCGTCCACCAGCGCCCCCATGTGGATCGACCGCACGCGATCGAAGGGTTTTGCCGCTTTGGACGCCAGCATCACCGCCGCCCCGGCCATCCAGTGCGCGGCGATCACGATGGGCGCGGCGTTCGGTCGATGCGTGAAAAGCGCCAACTCGGACGCGACCTCGATCAACCCGCCGCCAATGCTCACATACGGCACGGCCCGATCCTGTGCGAATCTCAAGCCAAGCAGCGCGTTGTCGGGTACCAACATGACCACCGCGCCCACCGCCACGTCGTCTCCGAGCCCAAGTTGCGGCTTATCGAGGTCGATCGCGACGGCCTTGCCCAAGCCGGCTTCCTGCGCAACCTTGTTGGCGGTGTTCAGGTTGCGCCCGCCAACGAGCACGGGCACGTCGGGGTACCGACGGCGAAACCTCGCGATCGTCTTGCGTCCCACACTTCCGGAACCGCCTGCGAAAAGTATCGGTGCTGTGGTCATGATGTGTTTCCTCTCCAGTGATGGATAGATGACGTTCGCCCCTGGCGAATCGCGCGCGGCGCTGCGAATGCGGCCCCAAGCGTTGCAGTCGAGCCGACTCTCAGGTACAACCTACTATGAGTAGGTACATTAACCTACCTTTAGTAGGTTACGCAACAGGACGCCGTATTTTGACGACACACACGCCCCCCGAAATCACCCCGGAGGCGCCCCAGCGCCGGCTCTCCAAGGCGCAGCGGCGACTGCAATTGCTCGAGGTTGCCCTGGCGATCGTGCGCAAGGAAGGTGCGGATCGCTTGACGCTCGGCCACTTGGCGATGTGCGCCGGGGTGTCCAAACCGGTGGTGTACGAACATTTCGGCACCCGATCGGGGCTATTGATCGCGCTGTACCAGGCGATGGATGTGGAGCAATCCAATGCCTTGCGCGAAGCATTGACGACCGGAGACCGCAGCCTCGGAGATGTGGTTGAACGTTTGGCGGCCGCCTACGTGCACTGCGCCGTCGACACCGACGGCGTGTGGCAGGCGGTGGGCGCCGCGCTGGCGGGCAGCGACGAAAAAGGCACCGTGCATCAGGAACTGCTGGATGGTTATGTGCAGCTGTTTGCTACGGTACTGGCGGCGCACAGCCGCTTATCGCGCATTGATCTGGAACGTCGCTGCGTGGGATTTATCGGCGCCGGCGAAGCGCTCTCGGCCGCGATGCTGCGCGGCCAATGCACCGAGGCTGAAGCGGCGCAAACCTTTGCGGCGCTGATGCAGGGCGGCCTGGGTGCGGGTTAGAGCCCTCGCACGCTCAGTACGGCTGCGGCCAGCAATGCGGCGCCGGCCGCGATGAGTGAACTCGTGAACGTTTGCGTCGCATTGAACAAAGCGTTTGCCACGATCGGCCCCACGATCTGCCCCACGCCGTACACCACCGTCATGATGGCGACGAGGTTGCCGCGCCCTTCCCGTGCAATGCGCTGCGCGGCCGGTACCGCGATGGTGACCGTGCCGGTAAATGTGCCACCTACCAGCAAGGCGCTCAGCAGATAGCCGGCGGCGGAAGGCAGGAGCGCAGGCAAGACGACACCGAAAGCTTGTACGACAAGATTGGCGGTAAGTGCTGCGCGTGTGCCGAATCGCTGGTGCGCACTGTGCCACAGAAAGCAGGAGCCGATCGCGCCCACGCCAAACACGGCCCAGACGTGACCGGAATCCAGATCCGGAAGCGCGCTCTTTACGAGCAGCGGCAGATAAGTGGCTGTGATGATGTAGCCGAAGCCCGCCAGGCCATAGATGACGATGAGCGGCAAGGGTTTGACAGGCGCCGCGTTCGGCAACCCCGGTGTGCGCGCAGCCGCGACGGCGGGCGCGGTTTTCGACAGCAGACCCGGCGCTGCCGCGAGACCGATCGCAAGGCTCACCACGCCCAACATGAGCCATAGCCCCTGACTGCTCAAGCCGGCGTGCGCGCCAAGCACCAACAATTCGGCCGACAACGCAATGCCGATGCCAACGCCCGCGTACAGCAGCGGCGCGCGATGCATCTGACCGCGATGCGCCAACAGCCAAAGTGACGCGCCAACCATGGCCAAGGCGCTGAACACCCCGGCGACACCGCGAATGAAGATGATCAATGGAATGGACTCGATCGCGGCGAGCACCGCCAGACACACGGCCGTGCCTACGAAAGACAACACGCAAAGCCGATGCGCGTCTTGCGCACGCATCCGCATCGCCAATAGCGCACCGATCAGGTATCCCGCATAGTTGGCCGACGCCGCAAGGCTGCCGCCATGCAGCGTCAGCAGCCCCTCGTCCACCATATGCGGATACACCGCCGTGAAAGCGAAGCGGCCGAAACCCATGCCCACCGCCATGATGAGTGCGGCATCGAAGGCCGACCGCAATCCGGATCCGGAAGTGCCCACAGCGCGCGTCATGATGCTTGCGCACCGATCTGAGCAAGCAGATTCGAGAATGCCGGCACGTCGTAATCCGTGCGCCACACGAGACAAGTATCCGACCGCCCCGCCTTCAGCGTCTTCAACGAAGACGGGACTTTGGCAAGCTCGAGCACACTTTTGGGCAACAGCGTTACGCATGCCCCTGCTGCCACACAGGCGATCATCGAATGGTACGACCCCATCTCCTGAATCCGCCATTCCGTATTGCCCGCGATCCCGAGGTGTTCCTCCGCAATGGCGCGATAGGTGCATCCCTGCTTGAATGCCGCCAGCGATCGCGTGCGCACCTGAGCCGTGGTGCGTACGCCCGTCTCACTTGCCGGCAACAGCAACAGCAATTCTTCGCGCCACACGGGCTTCATGGATAGTCCAAGATCGGCGAGTGCATCGGTGCCGGCCCAGGCGGTGGGCAGGGCCACGAACGCGCAATCCATCTTGCCGTTGCGCACCTGCTCCAGCAGCATGCGCGAAGGGCCCGTGCTCAGTTCCAGTTGTGTAGTGGGAAAGCCTGCGTGATACGCGGCCAACAGCGCCGGCAACCGGCTGGCCGCCGTGCTTTCCATGGAACCGATACGCAGCGCGCCGCCATCTTCGCCACCCGTCACCACGTGCCGTGCTTCTTCTTCAAGCGCCAGCAGGCGCTGGGCGTAGTCGAGAAAGCGTTCGCCCGCCATCGACAGCGCGATGCGCTTACCGGTACGCACGAAAAGCTCGACGCCCACATCCGCCTCCAGTTGCTGGATGCGGGTGGTGACGTTGGAGGGCGCGCGTCCCAGACGCGCAGAGGCTTGCGTGATACTAAGCTCGGCGGCGACCGCCGTGAAGATCCTGAGCGATTCCATGTCCATGACTATCATTCCTTATTTGAGAACGATGATATCATTTTATTATTCATTAAAGAACGTATATCGCATTGAAACGTTTGGCGGTAAGCCGTGCTGGCATACCGTATCCACAGGTGATCGATCACAGGAGCAGACATGAGTATTTTTGGCGCGTTGGCCGCCCGGCTCGGCATCTACCCCATCATTCAGGCCCCGATGGCGGGTGTGTCCACGCCGCAGTTGGCAGCGGCCGTTTCCAATGCCGGGGGGCTGGGCTCGATCGGCATCGGCGCCAGCGCACCGGCACAGGCGCGCCAAATAATCGACGACACCCGTGCGTTGACGAGCCGCCCCTTCAATGTGAATGTGTTCTGTCATGCGCCGGCAGTGCGCGATGCCGCACGAGAGGCCGCATGGTTGCAGCACTTGTCGCCGTTGTTTGCGGACATCGGTGCCGCAACGCCCACAGCCATCGACGAGATCTACAAGAGCTTCCTGGTCGACGACGAGATGTTCGATATGCTCGTCGATACCGCGCCTGCGGTCGTCAGCTTTCATTTCGGATTGCCGCCCACGCCGCGCATCGCGGCCTTGCGGGCCGCTGGTATTTACACACTCGCCACCGCCACCAACCTGCGCGAAGCCGAACGCATCGAAGCGGCCGGCGTCGATGCCATCGTGGCCCAAGGCATCGAAGCCGGTGGCCATCGCGGGATGTTCGATCCCGACGCTGTCGACGAACGATTAAGTACCGCTGTACTGGTGCGACAACTGGTGCAGCGCACGTCGCTGCCCGTGATCGCGGCCGGCGGCATCATGGACGGCGCCGGCATACGTGCCGCGCTCGACCTGGGCGCCGCCGCGGCGCAACTGGGCACTGCCTTCGTGTTGTGCCCGGAGTCCAGCGCCAATGCGGGCTACCGTGCCGCACTCAGAAGCGAGCGCGCTGAGACCACAAGGCTGACCAGTACGCTCTCGGGCCGCCCCGCCCGCGGCATCGTCAATCGCTTCATCGCGCACGGCGAGGCGGATGGCAGCCCGTTACCGGCGGCGTATCCGGTGGCCTATGATGCCGCCAAGCAATTGATGGCTGCCGCAGCGAAGCTGGACAACCACGACTTTGCCGCGCACTGGGCCGGACAAGGCGCACCGCTCGCGCGCGAACTCCCCGCCGAACTGCTTTTCGCCGCATTGGTGCGGGAGCTGATGGATGCGTCCGGTAAATAAGCCGGCGTGATACGCACCGCATTGCCGTCCGGTGTGCCGTTGCGGTGGCGGGATGCCAGCGCCCCCTGATGCGCGGTGCAGCGCCGCGCCTTGGCCCATCGGTCAACGTGGCGCGAATGACACATTGGCACCGCCTCTACATCGTCGGACGTCTTGACAGCCCGCGCCGTCTGGCGTCAACTTCACTCGTAAATTTAGAACTAAATACGATTCATTCCTTTTTACATCAACATTAACTTCACACCGACCATGCCGCACGCCTTTACGCTGAAGAACGCCAGTCTCGTCGCTGCGCTCGCCCTGCTCCCCATCACTGCGATCGCGCAGGCGCAAGCTCCCGTGACCACCCTGCCCGAGATTCAGGTGCAAGGCGCGACGGAGCAGGAGTCGGCCACCGGCCCCGTGCAAGGCTACACCGCGCACCGCGCGGCGTCGGCGTCAAAGAGCGACACCGCACTGATGGAAACACCGCAGTCGGTAACCGTGATCACCCGTGACCAGATGATCGACCAGGGCGCAACGAGCATTCAGGAGGCACTGGGCTACGCCGCCGGCGTTCGTTCCGACGCCTACGGTATCGACTCGCGCACTGATTCCGTGCGCATCCGCGGCTCCTCACCCGACACGTATCTGGACGGCCTGCGCCAGAATTTCGACTACTACACGAGCACCACCCGCACCGAGCCGTATACG
>Ga0213834_100338_pt1 | contig 27543 bp, 21 predicted proteins | sample SWPTP12_FD_160580 | JGI IMG/M metagenome (GOLD analysis project Ga0213834, IMG submission 160580) | Coastal seawater microbial communities from Marineland, Florida, United States - SWP TP1 #2 | ecosystem: Environmental > Aquatic > Marine > Coastal | place: USA: Florida | collected 2016-08-06 | reverse complement strand
CTCGCGACGCCATCGTCGGCGACTTGTCCGGTCTGACCCGTGATCGCCAGTACGGTGAGGCCAAGTGGCAAGGGCGTACTTATATCCTGATCGACACCGGCGGTATTTCCGGTGACGAACACGGCATGGACGAAAAAATGGCCGAGCAATCCCTGCTCGCCATCGAAGAAGCCGATGTCGTGTTGTTCCTCGTTGACGCCAAGGCAGGCTTCACGGCCGCTGACCAGATGATTGGCGAGCATCTGCGCAAGCGCAACAAGACTTCCTACGTGATCGCCAACAAGGTCGACAACATCGACCCTGACATGGCCCGCGCCGAATTCGCGCCGCTGGGCATGGGCGATGCAATCCCGATCGCGGGTGCACACGGTCGCGGCATCACCCAGATGCTGGAAATCGCGCTGCGCGAATTCCCCAAGGATGCGGATGAAGCCGAAGACGGCGAGGACGAAGACGTCGCCGAGGGTGAAGAAGCCAAGCGTATTCCCGGCCCGAGCGAGAAAGACGGTATCAAGATCGCCATCATCGGGCGTCCCAATGTCGGCAAGTCGACGCTGGTCAACCGCATGCTGGGCGAAGACCGGGTCATCGTCTATGACCAGCCAGGCACGACGCGCGACAGTATCTACATCCCGTTCGAGCGAAACGACGAGAAGTACACGCTGATCGACACCGCAGGTGTGCGCAAGCGCGGCAAGATCCACGAGGAAGTCGAAAAGTTCTCGGTGGTGAAGACCCTCCAGGCGATCAAAGACGCCAACGTGGTGATTTTCGTGATGGACGCCCGCGAAGGGGTCGTCGACCACGACCTGAACCTGCTGGGCTTCGCGCTGGAAGCGGGCCGCGCGCTGGTGATCGCGTTGAACAAGTGGGACGGCATGGAGCCGAGCGAACGTGACTACGTGAAGACCGAACTGCAGCGCAGGCTGTTCTTCGTCGACTTCGCCGACATTCACTTCATTTCGGCACTGCACGGCACCGGCGTCGGCAATCTGTATCAATCGGTGCAGGCGTCGTTCAAGTCCGCCGTCACCCGCTGGCCGACCAGCCGTCTGACCCAGATCCTTGAAGACGCCGTCAGCGAACACCAGCCGCCGATGGTCAACAGTCGCCGGATCAAGCTGCGTTATGCGCATCTGGGTGGCGCAAACCCGCCGCTGATCGTGATCCACGGCAACCAGGTCGAGAAGGTGCCGAAGTCTTACGTGCGCTATTTGGAAAACACCTACCGTCGTGTGCTCAAGCTGGTCGGTACGCCAATCCGCATCGAGTTCAAGGGTGGCGAAAACCCATACGAAGGCAACAAGAACACGCTGACTGATCGTCAGGTCAACAAGAAGCGCCGTTTGATGTCGCACCACAAGAAAGCCGAGAAGAAGCGCAAGGACAAGCGCTGATCCGGTAACGGACTTTCTCGGAAAAAGGCGCCAATGGCGCCTTTTTTTGTGCGCGACATCTGGGCTATCCTGCGGGTCCCCGTGCCGTCAAGGAGCCGGGTGTGGAGCAGGAAAACCCTATGATCACCAGCAAATTGCCGAACGTTGGCACCACCATTTTCACCGTGATGTCCCAGCTTGCCGCGGAAACCGGGGCGATCAATCTGTCTCAGGGTTTTCCCGATTTCGATGGGCCCGACGCGCTGCGTGAAGCCCTCTGCCGTCACACAATGGACGGCCACAATCAATACGCGCCGATGACCGGACTGCCCGCGCTGCGCGAGCAGGTCGCGGCCAAGATCGCGCGCGTTTACGGGCGCAGCGTGAATGCCGACAGCGAGGTCACCATCACACCGGGCGCAACCCATGCCATTTTCTGCGCGATCCAGACCGTGGTTCGGGCGGGCGACGAGGTCATCGTTTTCGATCCGTGCTACGACAGCTACGAACCTTCCGTGGAGCTCGCCGGAGGTCGCTGCGTGCATGTGCAGCTCAAGGATGGCGACTTCTCCATCGATTGGGAGCAACTGACCGCAGCGCTGAGTCCGCGCACCCGCATGATCATCATCAACACGCCGCACAACCCGAGCGGTGCGTTGATCACACGCGCCGAGCTGGATCAGTTGGCAGCGTTGATTCGTGATCGCGACATCTACCTTGTCAGCGACGAGGTCTATGAACACCTGGTGTTCGACGGCGTGAAACATGCGAGCGTGCTGGCGCATGAAGAGCTTTACCAGCGCGCGTTCGTGGTCAGCTCGTTCGGCAAGACCTACCACGTGACCGGCTGGAAAACCGGCTACCTGGTGGCGCCACCCGCGCTGACTGCTGAAATGCGCAAGATTCACCAGTTCGTTGGCTTCTGTGGCGTGACACCGCTGCAATGGGCGCTGGCCGATTTCATGGCGGCCTGCCCTGAGCATGTCGAGGAGTTGCCGGCGTTCTATCAGGCCAAGCGAGACTTTTTCTGTGATCGACTCGAGTCTTCGCGTTTCAGCTTCACCCGCGCGGCCGGCACCTATTTTCAACTGGTCGATTACTCGAATATCCGTCCGGACCTGAACGATGTCGACATGTCGCTGTGGATGACCCGCGAGCATGGCGTGGCGAGCATCCCTGTTTCGGTGTTCTACCAGAACCCGCCTGAAGGCCAGCGCATTATCCGGCTGTGCTTCCCCAAGCGTGAGGAGACGCTGCGTCTGGCAGCGGAAAAACTATGCGCGATCTGAGCAACCTGCCCAATCTGAACATCGCCCTGGTGCAAACCACGCTGGCGTGGCACGACTGCCAGGCCAATCACGCCCACTTCGAGGAGTTGCTGGAGCAGGCGCATGGCGCCGATCTGGTGATTCTTCCGGAGATGTTCACGACGGGTTTCTCGATGGAGTCCGAGCGACTGGCCGAGCCGGAAAACGGTGAGACCAGCGCCTGGATGCTCAATCAGGCCCGGCGACTGGACGCAGTGGTGACAGGCAGCGTGATCATACGTGCCGCCGACGGCAGCCATCGCAATCGCCTGCTGTGGGCGAGGCCGGACGGCGAGTTGTTGCACTACGATAAACGCCATCTGTTTCGCATGGCAGGCGAACACGAGCACTACAGTCCTGGCGAGCGGCAAGTGCAGTTCGAACTCAAGGGCTGGCGGATTCGTCCGTTGATTTGTTACGACCTGCGCTTTCCGGTGTGGAGCCGGGATGCGCAAGACACCGATCTGCTGCTGTACACCGCCAACTGGCCCGGCGCCCGTCGTCAGCATTGGAACCGCTTGTTGCCAGCACGGGCCATCGAGAACCTGTGCTACGTCGCGGCTGTGAACAGGGTCGGCATCGACGGAAAGGGCTTCGCCTATACCGGCGACAGCCAGGTGCTGGACTTCCAAGGCGAGAGCCTGCTCAACATCGGTGAAGCCGATGGCGTGTTCCAGGTCAGTCTGTCTGCGGAAAGCCTGTCAGCGTACCGTCTGAAATTCCCGGCATATCTCGACGCTGATACATTCGAGATACACTAAGTTCATAGAGTTTACGGGGGTTGCGGTCGATAGCGGTGGTACCAAAACAGGAGATCGGTATGACCACCATCAACGCTTCCTCACTCAGCGCTTACTCCAGCACCTTCACCGTTGCTGTCAAAAAAGACACCACGACAGCGACGGCTGACAGCAGCGACGACACCTCGACCACCGCAGCCGCAGCCTCGACGTCGGCATCGAGCGGCGCGGGCGGCGCACCGGCTGCGGGCGGGGCCAGCGGCAGTTCGGATTCCTCCAGCGAGAGCGAGCAGGCGATCGAGAAGCTCGAGCAGCAGATCAAGGAAACCGAGAAACGCCTGCAGGAGCAAGAACAGCAGTTGGCAGCGGCTCAGGCGAGCAAGGGGTCTGACGAGGAAAAGTCGCAGCGCGTCATGGCGATTCAAGGCCAGATCTCGACGACCACCGCCAGCCTCGCCACGCAGGAAGCGGCGCTGGTGCAACTGCAGAAGTCGGGCAGCATCAACACCACCGCCTGATACCTCGCACCGCAACGCGCTCCGTGGCCTGGCCATGGGGCGTTCGCGTGCGCGTCGATCAATGAACTTCAGTTCTGTGTAAGTCCGCCGATACAAAGTGCACTAAACAGGAGTTCATCATGACCACCATCAATACCAGTTCGTTGAGTCCTTACGCGAGTGCCTTCACCGCTGGCTTCAAAAACGATGAGTCGACCAAGACGGACGCAACCACTGCCACTGTGAATCTGCGCGGTAATGTCTACCAGACCCCTGAAGCGTCGGGCGCTGGCAAGGCAGAAGGGGGCGGCACGCCACGCGACCAGATGATCAAGCAGTTGCAAGAGCAGATCAAACAAGCGCAGAAGATGCTGCAGCAACAGCAGCAGCAACTGGCCGCGGTGCACGCCAGCAAGGCGAGCGATCAGGAAAAAGCTCAGCAGGCCATGGCCATCGAGCAGCAGATGGCGAACACCAACGCGCAGATCACCTCGCTCCAGGGTTCGCTCCTTGAATTGATGAAAGGCAGCGTCGACACCACCGCCTGATCGTTCCAGTACAAATGCAAAGGCCCTGAAGTGTTCGCTTCAGGGCCTTTATTTTTCGGGTGCCGCTAACGCGTGGCGAGGCGCGGGATCAAGCCGCCTCAGCCGCTGCTTCGGACTGCAACAGCGCACGGTTCAGGGCGCTGAACAGGGCCTTGAAGCTGGCCGTCGTGATGTTCTCGTCAATGCCGACGCCATGGACGGCGCGCTCGCCGTTGACGCGCAACTCGATGTACGCCGCTGCCTTGGCAGTGGTGCCCGCACCGATGGCGTGCTCGTTGTAGTCCATGATCTCGGCTTTGACCGGCAGGCCGGCAACCAGCGCTTCCAGCGCGCCATTACCGGTGCCTTTCCAGCGCAGATTGTTTTCGCCATCGCCCTTGCCGGTCACTTCCACTTCGACGGCGCTATGGCCGTTTTCTTCCTGAAGACGGTGGCTGACCAGCGCGTACGGCTTATTGGCCTGCAGGTATTCACGCTTGAACAACGAGTAGATCTGCTGCGCGGTCATTTCCAGGCCCAGGCGGTCGGTCTCGCCCTGAACCACTTGGCTGAACTCGATCTGCATGCGGCGCGGCAGGGAGATGCCGTATTCCTGTTCCAGCAGATAGGTGATGCCGCCTTTGCCGGACTGGCTGTTCACACGGATCACCGCTTCGTAGCTGCGACCAATGTCGGCGGGGTCGATCGGCAGGTAAGGGACTTCCCACAGGGCGTCGTCTTTCTGCTGCGCGAAACCCTTGCGGATGGCGTCCTGGTGCGAACCGGAGAAGGCGGTGTGAACCAGATCGCCGACGTAAGGGTGACGTGGGTGAACCGGAATCTGGTTGCACTCTTCGACGACCTTGCGCACGCCGTCGATGTCGGAAAAGTCCAACTGCGGATTCAGGCCTTGGGTGTACATGTTCAGCGCAACCGTCACCAGATCCACGTTGCCGGTGCGTTCGCCGTTGCCGAACAGGCAGCCTTCAACGCGGTCCGCGCCTGCCATCAGGCCCAGCTCAGTGGCTGCAACGCCGGTGCCACGGTCGTTGTGAGTGTGCAGGCTGATGATCACGCTGTCGCGACGGGAGATGTTACGGCAGAACCACTCGATCTGGTCGGCGTAAATGTTCGGCGTGGCGACTTCGACGGTGGCGGGCAGGTTGAGGATCACCTTGTTCTGCGGAGTGGCGTTCCACACTTCGATCACCGCGTCACAGACTTCCTTGGCGAAATCCAGTTCGGTGGCGCTGAAGGTTTCCGGGGAATACTCGAACTGCCATTGGGTTTCAGGCTGCTGCGCGGCGTATTTGACGAACAGCTTGGCGGCATTGACGGCAATTGCCTTGATGCCTTCCTTGTCCTGATTGAACACGATGCGACGGAACGACGGCGACGTGGCGTTATACAGGTGAACGATGGCTTTCTTGGCCCCGCGCAGGGATTCGAACGTGCGTGCGATCAGGTCTTCGCGGCCTTGGGTCAGCACTTGAATCGTCGTATCGTCAGGGATATGGCCGTCTTCGATCAGGGTGCGCACAAAGTCGAAATCGGTTTGCGATGCCGCCGGAAAGGACGCTTCGATTTCTTTGACGCCTACCTGAACGAGGGTCTTCCAGAACCGCAGCTTTTTGACCGAATCCATTGGCTCGATCAGCGATTGGTTGCCGTCACGCAGGTCGGAACTGCACCAGATCGGCACCTCGGTGATGGTCTTGGAAGGCCAGGTGCGGTCGGGCAGGTCGATGACAGGAAACGCGCGGTACTTCGTCGAGGGATCTTTGAGCATGGTCATGTAAATAATCCTTTTTGTACTGAGGGCCGAGAGAAGGCGGCCAGCCGGTTGATGCGAGAGACAGGGCGAGGCACCGCGATTCAGCCAGGCAGTCGTGCGCTGACGAGACTGAGGCAGCGATGTTGACGCAGCAGAATGAGGGTGTGAGAGGTTTTCATGAAGCCAACCGTAACCAATTGGGGTGAAAGGTGGCAAGCAGTTGGGAAAAATTGGGAGGAGTATTCGAATATTCATGTTTTATGAATATTTATGCCTGGATTAGGTACCGCTACAGGATTTTATTGCCGCGTGATTTCGTCCCGCGCAATACATCCCGTTGTAGGAGCGCGCTTGCCCGCGATGGCGTTGTGTCAGTCCCCACATATGGCACTGGCACAACCCGTTCGCGGGCAAGCGCGCTCCTACAGGTTTGTGATGCTACGGCTGGAAGGCGTTGATAAAAATCGCCGGATCGACCCGGGCATCGTTCAGGCTGACGTTCCAGTGCATATGAGGACCTGTGGCCCTGCCCGTTGAACCCACGCGCCCGACCACGCCGCCACGCGGCACCGAATCGCCGACCTTCACGTCGATCTTCGACATATGGCAGAACATGCTGATGAACCCCTGGCCGTGATCGACGAACACCGTGTTGCCATTGAAGAAGTAGTTGCCGATCAGTATCACCTTGCCCGCTGCCGGAGCTTTGATAGGCGTGCCAGCAGGCACGGCGAAGTCCAGACCCGCATGGGGGTTGCGCTCTTCGCCATTGAAAAAGCGGCGTACACCGAATTTGCTGGAAAGCGGCCCGTTGACCGGTTTATCCAGCAGCAGGTTGCTCGGCGTGCCGGGGCTGAAGGAGCGATATGCGCGCACTTGCACATCCAGCTCTTGCTCGATGCGCTTGAGGTCATCCGGGTCTGGATTGACCTGGCGCTGGTTTTTCAGGGTGATGCGCTGCTCGGGGTATTTCTTGCTGCCGACCGTGAATGACAGGTTCCGGCCGCCGCTGTTTACCTGTTGCGACGTGCCAGGTTTGATCGTCAACGGGATGCCGACAATCGCCAGCCAGCGGGCGTCCTGATCCCTGACGACCAATACCGGTTTGCCTTGCCACGTGGCTTTCGGTGCCTGCGCGGCCGGCCCCAGATCGACCACGGCGACGCCGCCGGGAACGGGCTTGTTCAGCAGTCGCGAAATATAGCTGTCGGCGTGGGCCGGCAGCGCCAGGCACAGGGCCAGCGCCGTGCTGGCCAGAGAACGGAGAATAAAAGGCAGCATTGATCAGTCCAGAAGAGAAAGGGTGACGGGCGTCAGGTGGTTGTCTTCGACGCGGACCTGCAATTCGCCCTCAGCAAGCTTTGCGGTCAGGCGCTGGCCGGTGTGGGTCTGTTGCGCCTGGCGAATCGCCTTGCCGCGTTCGTCCAGCAAAATGCTATAGCCACGGCCCAGCGTCGCGAGCGGGCTGACCACGTTCAGCGTCTGGACCTGACTCTGCAATTGCAAGCGGCGGGTCTTGAGGTTTTCCCGGATCGCGCGCGGCAAGCGCTCGGCAAGCACGTCCAGGCGTTGGCGCAGAAATGCCAGCGTGCGTCCCGGATGCTGCGCCGCCAGACGGCTTTCGAGATGGCTGATGCGCACTTGTCGCTTGTGCATCTGCTGTTCGAAGGCCCGACGCATGCGCATGTCCAGATCATCCAGGCGTTGGGCCCGTTGACGCAGACGCTCACCCGGATGGCGCAGACGCCGTGAAATGCCGTCCAGCCGCAGCCGCTCGCGCATCAGGCGGTCCTGCATGCGACTGATGAGCCGGCGCTGCAGGCTGTCGACGCGACGATGCAGGTCGCTGGAGTCTGGCGCCAACAGCTCGGCCGCCGCCGACGGGGTCGGCGCGCGAACGTCAGCGACGAAGTCACTGATCGACACATCGGTTTCGTGGCCGACCGCGCTGACGATGGGCGTGACACACGCGTCGATGGCGCGGGCGACCGCTTCTTCGTTGAAGCACCAGAGGTCTTCCAGCGAGCCGCCGCCGCGCGCCAGGATAAGCGCGTCGAAGCCTCGGCTGTCCGCCAGCTTCAACGCCCGCACGATCTGACCGATCGCTTCGCGGCCCTGAACCGCAGTGGGGATCAGCGTCAGTTCGACCCGCGGTGCGCGACGTCGGAACACGCTGATGATGTCGCGTATGACGGCGCCCGTGGGCGAGCTGATGATGCCGATCCGCTGCGGGTGCAAGGGCAGGGCGACCTTGCGCTCGGCGCTGAACAGCCCCTCGGCACTGAGTTTTTCCTTGAGTGCGTCGAAGGCCAGACGCAGCGCGCCATCGCCCGCAGGCTCCACCGTATCGAGTATCAGCTGATAATCGCCGCGGCCTTCAAACAGCGAAACCTTGCCCCGTACCTTCACCGCCAAACCATCTTTCAGCGCCTGACGCACGCGCGCGGCATTGCTGCGAAACAACGCGCAACGCACTTGGGCGCCGGTGTCCTTGAGCGTGAAATAGACGTGGCCGGATGCCGGGCGAGACAGGTTTGAGATTTCGCCCTCGACCCAGATGCTGGAAAATACATCTTCCAGCAGCACGCGCGCACGGCCGTTGAGCTGGCTGACAGTGAGGACTTCCCGGTCAAGGCCGAGTCTTGCGAAGGGGTCTTTGATCATGACGGGCATGATAAAGGCATTAGCTGGCGATGTCGTGTATCAGCGGCTGGCGCGGACCCTGCAGAAGCAGTCGGCAGCTACGACGGCCGCGAATGCGGTAGGTCAGGCACCTCCTGATTCTCAGGCTCGACACAATCGCGAGCACGCTCGCTCCTGCAGTATGCTGTGCCAACTTTGCCCGGCTACGGAAATACAATGTTCACCACCCTCACCGAGTTGTCGGGTGCCTTCATCGAGTTGGGTTTGAGCCCGACCGACTGGCTCTTTATAGAAGGCGGCGTTATCGCCGCCTATCTGGTGTTCGCCATCGCCGGGTTTGGCACGGCGTTGGTCGCGGGGCCGGTGCTGATTCATTTCATGCCGCTCTCGCGGATCATTCCGCTGCTGGTCATGCTGGATTTCCTGGCCGCGTTCAGCCATTTCCTGCCGTCGCGGCAATCCGTGGTGCGCTCGGAATTGCTGCGCATGGTGCCGTGCATGGCAGTGGGCTGCACCTTGGGCGTGCTGTTCCTGCTCAACCTCAAATCCGATGTTCTGCTTTTGTTGATGGGGCTGTTTCTGGTGAGTTATTCGCTGTACAGCCTGGCGGTGAAGGTGCGCCCCACTCAACTGTCCGCGGGCTGGTCGATTCCGATGGGCACCGTCGGTGGATTGTTTGGCGCCCTGTTCGGCAGCGGCGGATTTCTCTATGCGATTTATCTGAACGGCCGGCTCACCGACAAGAACCAGGCCCGCGCAACGCAGAACGCGCTGATCAGTTGCAGCACCATCGTGCGCCTGAGTCTGTTCGTGATCACGGGCGTCTACGCGCAGCTTTCTCTGTTGCTCCTCGCCGTTTGCCTGCTGCCGGCGATGATCGTCGGGTCCTGGATCGGACGTCGGCTGGTCATGCGCCTGTCGCGTGAGATGTTCGTGCGACTGGTGACCTGGCTGGTGCTGATCAGCGGTATCACGCTCATCGGCCGATACCTCGCCGGTTGAGCGCCACACTTGACGTCGCCGGCAGCGGGATTAAGCTGCCGCCCCCGATCAAACGTCAGACAGGCCTGTCATGAACACGCAGAGCATCATCGTCCCGCAAATTTCCAGCTTTCCCGGGCATGAAGCGAAAGCGCGAGCCATTTTGCGCTGGCTGGTGAAGCGCGAAGTGGTGGAAGAGGCGCTGACGACCTGCGGCCGCAGCTTCAACCGGATGGCCTATGCCATTGCGCCCGGCGCCCGGCGAATCGTCGAAAACCCTGACGCGTTGCCGTATGGCAAGCCGGTCAACGGCCTGGAGATTGTCCTCAAGCGCTGCATCTATACGCCGCAGCAGGGATTCAAGGAGGAGGCCGGTTGCCCCGAGTGCCGCCGCGAGATCGGTGAAGCATTGTTCGACAGCCTGGAAGAATGGATGCCCGGCCATACGGACAATTTCATGTGCCCCGAATGCCGCCACGAAGACGACATCAATGGCTTCATGTTCCTCGACCCGTGCGGGTTTTCCAACCTCGGGTTCATCTTCAACGATTGGCTGGAGGCAGGGTTCAAGGCCAGCTTTCTGGAAGAGTTCGCCGAACGTCTGGATCGCCCGGTGTCCTTCGTCAAAGTCCGGTTATAACTGCACGTTGTGCCGATAGAGCGTGTCGATCAACCTGATTATCAAATTGGCTGATCTTTACATTGAGCAAGGCCACCTGTCTGGGTATAATGGCGCGCTTCCATTTTCCCGCTCGGGAGCCCAGCGATGCTGCGTATCAGCCAAGAAGCCCTTACATTCGACGACATTCTCCTTGTGCCCGGTTATTCCGAGGTGCTTCCCAACGAAGTCAGTCTGAAAACCCGATTGACCCGTGGCATCGAACTGAACATCCCCCTCGTTTCCGCCGCTATGGACACCGTCACTGAAGCCCGTCTGGCCATCGCCATGGCTCAGGAAGGCGGCATCGGCATCATCCACAAGAACATGACCATCGAGCAGCAAGCTGCCGAAGTGCGCAAGGTCAAGAAGTTCGAAGCGGGTGTGGTCAAGGACCCGATCACCATCGAGGCGGATGCCACGGTTCGCGATCTGTTCGAACTGACCCGTCAGCACAACATTTCCGGTGTTCCGGTCCTGCACGACGGCGAGCTCGTCGGCATCGTGACCTCCCGCGACATCCGTTTTGAAAACCGTCTGGACGTGCCCGTCCGCGAAGTGATGACCCCCAAAGAGCGTCTGGTCACTGTCCGCGAAGGTGCCGACAAGTATGAAGTGCGCGATCTTCTGCACAAACACCGTCTTGAAAAAGTCCTGATCGTCGACGACAAGTTCGCGCTCAAGGGCATGATGACCGTCAAGGACATCGAGAAATCCAAAGCCTACCCGCTGGCGAGCAAGGACGACCAGGGTCGTCTTCGCGTCGGCGCTGCAGTCGGCACCGGCAAGGACACCGGCGAGCGCGTCAGTGCGCTGGTCGCCGCCGGCGTTGACGTCATCGTCGTCGACACCGCCCACGGCCATTCCAAAGGCGTGATCGACCGCGTTCGCTGGGTCAAGCAGACTTACCCTGACGTACAGGTCATCGGCGGCAACATCGCCACCGGCGCTGCGGCTCGCGCTCTGGTCGAGGCGGGCGCTGACGGCGTCAAGGTCGGCATCGGCCCTGGCTCCATCTGCACCACCCGTATCGTGGCCGGTGTCGGCGTACCTCAAATCAGCGCCATCGCCAACGTGGCTTCCGCGCTGGAAGGCACTGACGTTCCGCTGATCGCCGACGGCGGCATCCGTTTCTCCGGTGACCTGTCCAAGGCCATCGTTGCCGGTGCGTACTGCGTGATGATGGGGTCGATGTTCGCCGGTACCGAAGAAGCACCGGGGGAAATCGAACTGTTCCAGGGTCGTTCGTACAAGGCGTATCGCGGCATGGGTTCGCTGGGTGCAATGTCCCAGGCGCAAGGCTCCTCCGACCGCTACTTCCAGGATTCCTCGGAAGGCGCCGAGAAGCTGGTTCCGGAAGGCATCGAAGGCCGCGTCGCCTACAAGGGCTCGCTGACTGCCATCGTTCACCAGTTGATGGGCGGCCTGCGCTCCTCGATGGGCTACACCGGCAGCGCCGACATTCAGGAAATGCGCACCAAGCCTGAATTCGTTCGCATCACCGGCGCCGGCATGGCTGAATCCCATGTCCACGACGTGCAGATCACCAAGGAAGCGCCGAACTATCGCGTAGGTTGATCCGGAGTGCGCCGGTTGTCTCGGCGCATTTCAAAGAATTGTGTAGCGGGGCTGTTCAACACAGCCCCGTCTTGTTTCTGATTTTCGACGAGAATGACTTATGGCCCTCGACATTCACGCCCACCGCATCCTGATCCTCGACTTCGGTTCCCAGTACACCCAGTTGATTGCCCGCCGTGTGCGCGAGATCGGGGTTTACTGCGAACTGCATCCGTTCGACATGGACGACGAAGCGATCCGCGAATTTGCGCCAAAAGGCGTCATTCTGGCCGGTGGTCCTGAGTCCGTACACGTCGCCGACAGCCCGCGTTGCCCGCAAGCGGTATTCGATCTGGGCGTCCCGGTCTTTGGTATCTGCTACGGCATGCAGACAATGGCCGAGCAGCTTGGCGGCCGTGTTGAAGGTTCGGACCTGCGCGAGTTCGGTTATGCCCGCGTGGACGTCGTTGGCAAGAGCCGTGTACTGGACGGCATCGAAGACCACGTCGACGCCGATGGCGTCTTCGGTCTGGACGTCTGGATGAGCCACGGCGACAAGGTCACCGAGATTCCGGAAGGCTTCCACGTACTGGCCAGCACCCCAAGCTGCCCGATCGCCGGCATGGCCGACGACACTCGTGGCTACTACGGCGTGCAGTTCCACCCGGAAGTGACCCATACCAAGCAGGGCGGTCGCATCCTGTCGCGCTTCATCCTCGACATCTGCGGCTGCGAAGCCCTGTGGACTCCCTCCAAGATTGCCGAAGACGCCATCGCTCAGGTTCGCGCTCAGGTCGGTACCGACAACGTGCTGCTGGGTCTGTCCGGCGGTGTGGATTCGTCGGTCGTGGCAGCCCTGCTGCACAAGGCCATCGGCGACCAGCTGACCTGCGTGTTCGTCGACAACGGTCTGCTGCGTCTGCACGAAGGCGAGCAAGTGATGGCCATGTTCGCCGAGAACATGGGCGTCAAGGTGATCCGCGCCAACGCCGAAGAGCAGTTCCTCACCAATCTGGCGGGCGAAAGCGATCCGGAGAAAAAGCGCAAGATCATTGGCCGCACGTTCATCGACGTGTTCGACGCCGAATCGAGCAAGCTGCACAACATCAAGTACCTGGCTCAGGGCACCATCTACCCTGACGTGATCGAGTCCGCTGGCGCCAAGAGCGGCAAGGCGCACGTGATCAAGTCGCACCACAACGTGGGCGGCCTGCCGGAAGAGATGAACCTGAAACTGGTCGAGCCCCTGCGTGAGCTGTTCAAGGACGAAGTCCGCCGTCTGGGTCTGGAACTCGGTCTGCCGTACGACATGGTCTACCGCCACCCATTCCCGGGTCCGGGTCTGGGCGTGCGTATCCTCGGCGAAGTGAAAAAGGAATACGCCGACCTGCTGCGTCGTGCCGACCACATCTTCATCGAAGAACTGCGCAAAGCTGACTGGTACCACAAGGTCAGCCAGGCATTCGTCGTGTTCCAGCCGGTGAAATCCGTGGGCGTGGTGGGTGATGGCCGTCGTTACGCCTGGGTCGTCGCCCTGCGCGCTGTCGAAACCATCGACTTCATGACCGCTCGTTGGGCGCACCTGCCTTACGAACTGCTGGAAACCGTCAGCGGCCGCATCATCAACGAAATCGAAGGCATCTCCCGCGTAACCTACGACGTCTCCAGCAAACCGCCTGCGACGATTGAGTGGGAATGATCCCGCGTCTGGCATTGCCCGGCACGATCTAGCAAAAAATGCCCTGAAGCCCGCGCAATTGCGGGCTTTTGGCTTTTTGGGTCTGGCAAATTCTGGCAGCTTTGTGCATCGCCAAGCACCGTGTTTGTATGGCATGGTACGGGGCATTGACTGAGCCAAATGCCATGTTCGGTGCTCGATACCATGTCGCCCTCGTAGGGTAGGGCATGGTATGTCTTGCCTGACCATCGCCCGGGGACTTTTCTTACTCCCGCTAGCGAGCAGCTATTATCGGGATGGCCCAAGGGCGACGATGTTAGCTTGGGTGTGATGAAGTCCTTACTCACGGTGCCTCTGCTGGGAGACTGGCGATGTTCGAAGAAACAATCCGCGCATTAAAAAACCTTAGCGATGAAAAATCTACGGTCGCCATCTCCGCAGACGATGACAACTACTTTGATCGCGAGTGTCCCGCGCCAGAATGCTTAGCTCAGTTCAAGGTACTGATTGCAGATTGGGAGGATAAAGTTAGGGACGAGGAGGTCTTTTGTCCGTTCTGCGGCCATACCGCTAATGCTCGGAGTTGGTGGACCCAAGATCAGCTTAATCATGCGCGGGACGTTGCTCTAGCGAAGGTTCGAGCGGCTTTAGGAGGGGCGCTTCGCGTTGATGCGCAGAGATTTAATCAGAGGCAGTCTAGGGGCGGATTCATCTCAATGAGCATGAAGGTGGACAGCAGACCTCAACATGTTCCAATCCCCTATGCTGCCGCAGCACCCATGCGTCTTAAGATAACCTGTGGCGAATGCGGATGTCGGTATGCCGTTGTAGGGGCGGCATATTTCTGTCCGTCTTGCGGGGCAAATGCTGCGGAACTTGTCTTTGATCTCACTGCCCAGGGTATCCGGCAGTCGCTTGAAGCAGTTGACGCCATCAGAGTTGCTATTACAGACGCAGATACTGCTGAGAACACGTGCCGTCTGATCGTTGAGGGCGCTTTGCAGAATGCGGTGACGGCATTTCAGAGGGTTGCAGAAGCGCTTCATGCGCACACAGCACCGACAGTGCAGATCCGGCGCAACGCATTTCAGAATCTTGCCGAGGGTTCAGCTCTTTGGGCTGTCGCAACAGGAGGCGGTTACGACAAGCATCTTACGGTCGTCGAGATGGAACAACTGACAACGGCCTTCCAGCAGCGTCATTTGCTCGCTCATACACAGGGTATTGTCGATGATGATTACATCCGGAAAACCGGTGACACACGGTATAAATCTGGGCAGCGGTTGGTGATCAAGCGCGAGGCTGTGGCTGAAGCACTTAATCTAGTCGAGCAATTGACGCATGGCATCCGCCAGGACGCCAAAGGTAAAAGATGAGCTCATTAACAGCTGGTTTTGGCGAATGGCGGACGCGCTTAAGAGGCGGCTACCTGCCATAAGCGTACCTTGGATGCATCTCTGAGGGTGGTGACAAGTCAAAGGGATTGGTCCGCGAAATGAGGATGGTCACTGAACTGGCTGCAGTAACTTCCAGCTCTAGGGTGTGGTTGTGTCTGATCTCAGTTCTCACCAGTCCTCGTGTTGGGGTAAGCCACTGTGTAGCGCTTCCGGTAAAGCCTGCAGCATGTCCACATGATTCCGATGGAAAATCATAGCAATCCAGACAAGGAAATGCCTTTTCGAAGCTGGGGATATCCGCTCTACCTCGCATTTATGGCACGCTGTCATTGTGCGCTTGGGCCTGTTCAGCGATGATCAGGTTTTCCTAGTAAACATGGACGTACCAGTGATCTGCGCCTACTGCAAGCAGGAAACCATCCCAACTCGTGAGCATGTGATTCCCGCATTTCTCTATAAATTTCAGAAAGAGTTCGAGTCCAAAGTGGTGGGATGGAACGAGGTGGCCGAGAAAATGGTCGGTGGCGAGCAGACGGTCAGGGATGTGTGCCAAGTGTGTAATGGATTGAAATTGTCGCCTTTGGATGACTACGGTAAGAAGCTTCTAATAGAGAACGGCATTCTTAAGCAAAACTACGACAAGCTGTCCATAGACTTTAACCACAATTATGATTGTCTAGTTAGATGGCTGTTGAAAATCTCATTTAATTCATCACGCACTGACAACGCTCACGCTCCTCTTTTCGAAAAATTCATACCGTTTATGTTGAATGGAAAAAATCCACCAACTAAAAATGAGATAGTAGTCATCGGGTCATTAGCCGCTCCTCTTCTTGTAAATGAATTGAAAGGTGGCTATGAAGTCTTTAAAGATTTGGCTGGTCCTAACGGCCGTATAAATCCATTTTTCGTTCGCATAGGGTACGGGCCAAATTATTCTAAAAATCATATTTTAAGAATTGTGATGTTTGGCCCGTTAATATTTTCGATACTAATTTTTATGCCTGGCACATCCGCAGGAGCTGCATCTATCGAAACCAAGCAACTCCTCAAAAAATCACTTCCAGAGGGTACTTTGCTCTCGCCGAAAAGATCGCGAGTATTGCTAAACTCGGGAAAGGTTACTTGGATTGACTATTATGGTGCACAAGTCATGCGAGCGCGCACTTTAGAAGCGCTAAGAGCAAAGTGAAGACGACAAACGTACCGACGGAATGCGCCGGTGCGCATCTCAATAAAAAATAGGAGTTTCTGTGTCAATCGTTAAATATCTTGACGCCGTAAAAAAACATTATGACTCCGGTCTCGCCAGCGAACATACCTATCGTGGAGATCTAGCAAGTCTAATCAAATCACTATCTCCCTCATCGCACATCACTAACGAGCCAAGCAACGTTACTGAGTGTGGTAACCCAGATTTTGTCGTGACCAGAAAAAATGTACCTGTCGGGTTCATTGAAGCAAAAGACATCGGAAAAAATTTAGACAGCAAACTTTATACGGAGCAGTTTGCGCGCTATAAAAAGGCATTAGACAACCTCATAATAACAGACTATCTAAATTTCCGTTTTTTTCAACGCGGAGAACAGGTCGCAGAGATTAGGATTGCGGAGGTTTATGCGGGTAAAGTTAAGGCTCTGCCAGAAAATTTTGAGAAGTTTACAAACCTTTTAAATGAATTTTGCCTGTATGTTAATCAGACAATTAAGTCACCTAAAGTCCTTGCTCAGATGATGGCGGCAAAGGCTAGGTTACTGGAAAATATATTAGAAAAAGCCGTACTTTCGGATGAAGAGAATGTTCTAGACACCTCTCTAAAACAACAGTATGAAACTTTTAAACAAATATTAATACATGACCTAACTCCGAAAGGGTTTGCGGATATTTACGCTCAAACTCTAGCTTACGGTATGTTCGCGGCTAGACTTCATGATCGTTCGCTAGATACTTTCAATAGGCGTGAAGCCGCGGAGTTGATACCGAAAACAAATCCGTTTTTAAGAAGACTATTTGATCATGTCGCGGGCGTTAACATTGATGAGCGCATAGTGACAACTGTTGACAATCTAGCTGAAGTCTTCAGGGCTACAAATGTAAGTGAACTATTGAAAAACTTTGGTCGCACAATACTGAGTCAAGACCCCGTAATCCATTTTTACGAGACTTTCCTCTCTGAATACGACCCAAGCCTTAGAAAAGCTCGCGGCGTATGGTATACACCTGCTCCAGTGGTTGAGTTTATCCTTAAAGGTGTAGATGACATTCTAAAAACTGAGTTCAAGCTGAAAGATGGCTTAGCAGATACTACCAAAACTACCATAAAGGTTCAGACTGATAAAAAGGATCATCGTACTAAAAGCGGTTATGTTTCTTTGGATAAAGAAATTCACAGGGTTCAGATTTTAGATCCCGCTACGGGTACAGGCACGTTCTTAGCCGAAGCAATCAAGTATATCTATGGGCAAAAATTTAAGAATATGCAGGGCGCATGGAGCAGCTACGTAGAAGATTGCCTAATTCCAAGGCTAAATGGTTTTGAAATTTTGATGGCCTCCTACGCTATGGCCCATCTTAAATTAGATATGCTTCTCACTGAGACAGGGTATAAATCGGTTAAAAATAAACGATTCAATATCTTCTTAACTAACTCACTAGAAGAGCACCACCCAGATACCGGGACCCTGTTCTCATCATGGCTTAGTTCTGAGGCCAATGAGGCTAATAGGATAAAAAAAGACGCTCCAGTAATGGTTGTAATGGGTAATCCTCCATATAGTGGGCTGTCTCAAAATAACGGCGACTGGATATCAAATCTTATAAATGATTACAAGTATATTGATGGCGAGCATTTTGGAGAGAGAAAGCATTGGCTGAATGATGACTATGTTAAATTTATTAGGCTCGGACAGGCGCAGATTGAAAAAACTGGTGAAGGAGTTTTAGCATATATTAACAATCACAGTTTTATAGACAATCCAACTTTTAGAGGGATGCGATGGAATCTTCTTCAAGCCTTTGATGAAATCTTTATACTGGATTTGCAAGGAGATACTAACAAGATTAATCTTGCACCAAAAGAAGCTGGTTCTGACGAAAACGTGTTCGATATCCAGAAAGGTGTGTCTATAAATTTCTTCATCAAGCACAGCTCAAAGAAGGCATCAACAAACGCTAAAGTTAACTATGCAGCTTTATGGGGCGGACGAGAAAATAAATATAAAGTGCTTTCATCAAGTCGCCTGAAAGATATTGAGTTTTTGGAAGTTTTGCCCCAAGCCCCGAATTATTTTTTCTCCCCTGCAGATTACGGATTGCAAGAGCAGTATCTTCAGGGATTCGCAGTCTCAGAACTGTTTCGTGAATATACAATGGGTTTTGCATCCGCGCAGGATAGACTAACAGTATCTTTCGATAGTAATGCATTATGGGATGTTGTGAGTGATTTTAAAAATCTGTCCATCCCTGATCTTCGCGAAAAATATCTCATCAAAAAAGAGTCTCGCGACTGGACTATTGCTTCTGCAAAACAGGATATAGAAAATAACTACTCAAAGAGCCTTATACGAAAGGTTTCGTATCGGCCATTTGACGAAAGATTTACCTACTATACTGGGAATTCACGAGGATTTTACGCAAGCCCTCAGAAGAAAATCATGAGGCATCTAGAGATGGAAGACAATCTTGCATTCATATCTTGTCGTATGAATCGGGATAATAGCGACACTTACTGGGTTGCGGAAAATATAGTTAGCAAAAGCCTTATATCCTCTTTGGATAATTGCTATGTTTTTCCACTTTATCTATATCTCGACAGCGACTCAGATGGAAATATAGCCCGCACTCCAAATTTTAATGAAGATATAGTTAGTGAGCTCGCATCTGCGACAAAATTAAATTTTAGTCCAGAGCCGATTGATTCCAAAGGTTCATTTTCGCCTGTCGACGTGGTGGATTATATATATGCATATCTTCATTGCGAACCTTATCTTAAGCAGTATCGGCCATTTTTAAAGGTTGACTTTCCTAGAGTTCCTTACCCTGAAAGCAAAAAAGATTTTTTCAGTTTCGTTCAGCTTGGTAAGAAATTGCGGACTATCCATCTTATGTCGGATACTGGTGATTGGGATCCAACAGTTTGTTTTTCGCAAGCTGGAAGTGGTTTGATTACGAGAAAAATAGGTGTCAAAGATTTTGAAATAACGGACAAAAAATTAAAGCTTGGGCGTGTATGGATTAATGAAAGCCAGTATTTTTCGGGCGTCCCTGAAACCATTTGGAATTATAATGTTGGAGGTTACAGTCCCGCTCAAAAATGGCTGAAGGATCGAGTTGGGCAGGTGCTCAGTTACGAGGACCTAAGCCACTATCAGCGTATTATTTGCGCTTTAATCAAGGCGCAGAAGGTGATGGAGAAGATAAATTCGGCATATGTCATTTCTGCGACCTGACTACATAAGGATGTCGCCGGTCTCAGCCTTATGTAGCACTCAGTACTAGTCAATTGCGCTGGCTAAACCTGTATTAGCCAGCGCTACACATGGATACTGGTGCGGTCATTAGATCGCCCATTGTTTAGTATTCGTGGACGCTTACAGACCGCTTTTGACCGATTCTGTCAGTCGGACATGCAATACCGGCCAAAGTCAGACGGTTTTGAAGTGGCCTGAGCAGGCTATTCTTGGGGCTTGAGGGCATCTACGATTTAGGGGCGATTGATGAAAGACCGTAGTCACGATGAGGCAATGGCAGAGCTTTTCCGGGCTGATTCGGCGTATGCGGCAGAGCTGCTGGCCGAGGTTGTTTGTGATGGTGATGCGGAAGAGTTGGCCATTCTAGAGCGGCAGCTATCGGCTGCCTTTGCCATGAAAGAGGCAAACCCTATTTCTTGAGCGGGTTGCGGCTGTGTCATGGCATCTTTCATGGTCTTTCTATTACTACACCTCTAGATAATCCTATTTACAGGGGCTTCAGCTGTCCATTGATAATAGAGTGGGAATGATCTGATCCACCCCGACAAAGGCGCCAGCAGGCGCCTTTGTCGTATCTGGCGGACTACAACCTCCATCCCGTTCCACCCGCGCGGTGTGCTCAACCAAAGATGTGGGCCGAGATCAGCTTCGAGATTTCGACGATGGAGGTCTTGCCGGTGAATTCGAATTTCACTTTGCCGAGGGCGGAGAAGTAAATTTCCAGTTCCGAGTCCAGATCGAACGTGCCGGACGTTTCGACCGAGTAAGCCACGATGTTTTTGTATGGCAGCGAAGTGAAGTCTTTCTTGCTGCCGGTGATGCCTTGCACGTTCACGGCGATGATGCGTTTGTTGGTGAAGACCACGCCATCGCGCATGGATTTGTAAGAGTCGATCACGGTCTCGCCGTCCAGCAGCAGGGCAGTGACGCGCTCGGCGTATTCGTCGTTCTGCTTGAGTTTGAAGAAGCCTTTGTTGTTGAAGTCGATCATCCGTGGAATATCCTTTTAGTGGCAATTCATCCCGGTTGCCGGAGGGCATCGCGGTGACGTTCGCTGATACTACCTGTGAGAGCAGGGCGTGGAAAATCAGCCGGGTTCAGCGCCAGTCACCCCTTCAAGCGGTGTCCGGCGCTGTGATCCGCGAGGTCACTCGATGAGCGTCATGCCCATCAATTGCAGCGCGGTGGTGAGGTCATGAAGCGATTCGAAACGTCGCCCGCTGACGCGCGGCCACCTTGGTCGATCAATGTAAAAATGTGAGCCGTCGAGCATGATCGGTGTGCGCACCACCGAGGCATCCTGGCTGCGATGCACGATTACCAACCGGTCTTCTGCACGCTCGACCGCGAACATGCCGGCACGGGTCAGGCGCTCTTCGATGGCCGACACGTTTGGTGTCGCGCGCGCGGTCGGTACGCGCAAGCGGAAATCGCTTTTGACCAGACCGGCCGGTCGGCCGAGTTCGTTGGTCATTTGCGCGCCGGGATCCTGTTCGAATGCAATCGTTTCGCTCGCTCCCGTGTCTTCTACTCTCACGCCGAACGTCCCTTCCAGTTCGCTCAGGCCCGGCACATCGAGGTAGGTATTGGCGTGGGAATTGCCCACCAGCGCCACCCATTTTTTCCCGCCGTTGGCCGTCTGATCGGCGTCAATGATCAGTTTGGCGAAGTAATTCATCACCTGCTGGCGAAGTGTTGTGCCCTTGCCCAGCCCCTGAAGCCGGTAGCTGGTCATGCAGTCGAGCGCCTGAATGCGCACGTGGTTTTCGTTGGCCGCCTTCAGGACCGCCATGAATGTGTATTGGCCGGATTTATCGGTGTGATGGCCCTTGTCCAGCGCGTTCACATACTCTTCGAGCTTGTCGGGCATCTTGCCGGTGGCTGCGAAGGTGTCCAGATCGGCTTGGTGAAAATCGGTCAGCAGGTGCTCCATGTACAGCGTTTTGACCTTCAGTTTGGCCAGCAACGGCATCTGCTCGATGAGAAATTTCTTGCTGCCCAGGCTTGAGTGGCTTTCGCCGAAGACTACGCCCGGCGTGCGTTCCAGAAACTTTTTCAGGGTTTTGCCAACCGGTGCGCTCACGTCGATGGCGGCAGAATCGGGGCGCGCGGGGAGTTCGTAGCGTGTGTAGAACTCCTGCGCGTCCGCACACAGAATACGCCTGAGGCGTTTGAACTCCGTGTACGGGTCCGGTGCATCCGGGTCAAACGATGTGTAGGCCTCGTCGACCAGACGGCCGCCGTGCAGCGCGCCGTCTTCCACATCCGCTTTCAACGCCTCAGGGATTTCGTAGGGGCCGGGAACCCGGGAGGTGGCCGGCGCCGTGGTCGCAGGGCGGCCCCAGCGCAGTTTGCCGAAGATCTTGCCGCCGCCCTGCAGGCCGGGACGCGTGATGGTTTTCCACACACCGGACGGGTCAAGCCGCACTGGCACGTTGCGGTAGAAGGAAAACGGGTTTTGCGGGTCGACGATGACCCAGCCCCCGGTTTCTTCTATGTAGCGTACGGCGTAGGCAAAGTCGTTTATCTCAATGAATGTTTCGCCTTGCTCCGTCAGACAAATTCCTTTCATTCGGCCTTCTGCCCGAACTGGTTCATAGCCATCCAGCAGCATGTTCGTTTCGAAAGGTGCCAGCAGCCCGTCTGACTCGACTGGGTAGACCGGCCCGGGCGCGAGCTCCGTCAGGTCTGCAACCGGGGCCAATGGCGTGGCCTGTTCAGCTTCTGGTGCCGGGTCGATGAGGCTGCCGTCATGACCTGGCGCTTCAATATCCGCTGCGTTGGCGTCGAGCAGGAACAGGCTGTCGAACAGGGCCTCGATGGCTGCGGTGGCGGCGCCGATTACCCCCGCCTGACGCTCCGCGGTTGTGTGGCCGTTGACCGCCTGATCGATATTGAGGCCCATGTCAGCAATACCGGCACCCACGGCGGCCAGCGCGATAGGCCAGTCGAGAGCCGCGAGCGGACCGGCGATTCGACCCACCTCCTTGAGATAGCCCAGCCACATCTGGCTGCGCAGTTCGGCGTTGGAGCGCAGGGAGAGGGCGGCGTCGGCGCGCATGCGGGCCTGGTGAGAGTCGCGCAGCCAGGTGAAGGGATCGATGCTCAGCTCACGGCTGTTCTGGTTGATAACCGATGGGTGATCGCTGCCCCAGGTGCTGTAGAGCAGATCCAGGCCGTTGAGCAGGCCAGCCGCTTCGTTCGCCTGACCGTGCGCCGAGAGCGGAAAGTGGCTCATGAACCGCGCCCGACGCTCTGTCCGGTTGTTCTGCATCAGCAACCACCAGTGCAGATCTTTCGGGGTGTCGAGGACATGAAAGGCCTGCACTTCGCCGGGCGTGTACAGGATCTGCCGACCGTCCTCACACACGATACGCAGGATGTCGCTGGCCTCGTAACCCAGCACATCGAACGTGCAGACGCGCGTTTTCCCGGCAGGAACGAAGGTTGACTGCAGCGCGCTGACGGTCACCGGTCCGGCGGTCTCAAGCCCGGCGGTGTGGAAAATCAGCTCGAGCTCATCACCCGTCAGCCAGCCTGCGGCATGGTCTTGCAGGGCCCTGCCCAAGAAAGTGGATTTGCTCAGCGTGCGGAAGTCGTTGCCTTCTTGCGTCTGATAGGTCTGCAGCTTCGCCAGAAAGCGGCGCTTGAAATCCACCTGCCAGAAGTCGTTGAGGGCGTCGGAGGGCAGCATCCTGATCTCGTTGCGCTCATCGAACGCCTGCGCTTGCGGGCCTTCCGAGTAAAAACCGCTAAGCATCTGCAAGGTGTCGGCGTTGTCCTGATCGTGGGGGTTGAACCGACGCATCACCAGCTGCGGCAGGGTCATCGACTCGCAGGGCGGATCAACGTGCTGCCAGCCGGTAAAGGTCCGGGCGCTGCTGGAGGCGCTGTTGAATCGATGCCAGAAGACACGGTCGGGCTCCAGATCTGGGTTGCCATGCCTGGCCAGGATTTCCCGGGCAATCTCGCGCGCCATTTCGCGCATGTCGGGGCACGCCGCGACGAGGCGCTGGCTCATGCTGATGAGTATTGATCGATCGCGAGTGTTCAGGTCGCGAGGCTGTCCATTGAGGGTGTTCATATCCGTCGTCCTTGATGAATGAGGGGCAAGCTTCTCGCGAATCCGAACTCAATTGGCACTAAATATGTACTACACCCCCCTCAGCCTTAATTTTGTGTAAACGCAGGTGTATCGTGTTCGCCCCGCATCGGCTGCCCGGTGCGTCATCTGTGGTTCTGAGGTTCGCGCGCACATGTCTTTTACCCGTCGACAAATTCTCGGAGGTCTGGCCGGTCTTGCCGTCGTCGGGTTGGGCGCCGGTGGCGTGTCGAGGTACTGGCTCGGTCGCGCCGGGCCGGGCGAAGGGCATGATTACGAGCTGATCGCCGCGCCGCTGGACGTTGAACTGATTTCCGGTTACACGACCCCGGCGTGGGCGTTCGGCAGTTCGGCGCCCGGCACGGAGCTGCGCATCCGGCAGGGCGAGTGGCTACGGGTGCGTTTCATCAATCGGCTGCCGGTCGAGACCACCATCCACTGGCACGGCATCCGCCTGCCGCTGGAAATGGACGGCGTGCCCTATGTGTCGCAGCTGCCGGTCAAACCGGGCGAATATTTCGACTACCGGTTCCGCGTCCCCGACGCAGGCAGCTATTGGTATCACCCTCATGTCAGCAGCAGTGAACAACTGGGCCGGGGACTGATCGGGCCGTTGATCGTCGAGGAGCGCAAGCCCACCGGGTTTGCGCATGAACGCGTGGTCAGCCTCAAAAGCTGGCACGTGGACGAGCAGGGGGCTTTCACGGACTTCAGCGTGACCCGTGAGGCCGCGCGGGAAGGCACCGCAGGCAGGCTTTCGACCCTCAACGGTGTGCCTCAGGGCGTGATCGATCTGCCGGCCGGACAGATCACACGTGTGCGGATTCTCAATCTGGATAACACCGTCACCTATCGCCTCAACCTGCCGGGCGCCGAAGCGATGATCTATGCGCTGGACGGCAATCCGGTGAAGCCGCGGCCGTTGGGCAAGGATTACTGGCTCGGTCCGGGCATGCGCATTTGCCTGGCAATCAAGGCGCCACCTGCCGGCCAGACGCTTGCCCTGCGTAATGGCCCTGTGCGACTGGGCACGTTCCGTTCGGTCGTCAACGGCGACAGTCCGGGCGAATGGCCTCCTGAGCTGCCGGCCAACCCGCTTCCAGAACCTGATCTGGCGAATGCCGAAAAGCTCAACTTCAATTTCGAGTGGGCTGGCTCGATGTCGGTCAACGTTGAAAACGGCAAGCCTCCAAGCCTGTGGCAGATCAACGGCAAGGCGTGGGACATCAAGGATAAAACCTGTGCCGACCGGCCAATCGCCAAACTGCAGAAGGGCAAGAGTTACATCTTCGAGCTCAGAAACATGACGCAGTACCAGCATCCCATTCACCTGCACGGCATGAGCTTCAAAGTCATAGCGTCCAATCGCAAGACGGTGATCCCCTATTTCACCGACACCTACCTGTTGGGGCGAAACGAGCGCGCACGCGTTGCGCTGGTAGCGGATAATCCCGGCGTGTGGATGTTCCACTGCCATGTGATCGATCACATGGAGACCGGTCTTATGGCAGCTATCGAGGTTTCTTAATGCGGCAGCCGCAAATTATCGATCGCAGCCGCGATCAGCATTTCATGCGAGAAGCACTGGCCTTGGCGGCAGAAGGGGCGTTGTTGGGCGAGGTGCCGGTGGGCGCGGTGCTGGTGCATGACGGGGTGATCATCGGTCGTGGCTTCAATTGCCCGATCAGTGGCAGCGACCCCAGCGCCCACGCCGAAATGGTCGCCATTCGCGCAGCCGCACAGGCTGTCAGCAACTATCGTCTGCCGGGCAGCACACTCTACGTGACGCTTGAGCCGTGCAGCATGTGCGCGGGTCTGATCGTGCATTCGCGGGTCAGCCGAGTGGTCTACGGCGCAACGGAGCCGAAAGCCGGCGTCGTGCAGAGTCAGGGGCAGTTTTTCACTCAACCGTTTCTCAACCATCGCGTGCTGTTCGAGGGCGGCGTGTTGGGCGAGGAGTGCGGGACGATGCTGAGCGAGTTTTTCAGGATGAGAAGGGCGAAGGGATAATCAAAGGCGCGTCTGATTCGGCTCTGACAATGGCCGAATAACCTGAGGAGCCGCGTGCGCCCACAGTCACGATGGCGGCCCAGCTTACATCGGGGCCTTTTCTTCAGGCGGTTTGGTCTTGTCGACGCCGGGCACATGCAGGCTGCCTTCCGCCACCTGGCCGCCTTCCATCTGCGGCTGAGTCACCCAGGTGAGGATGTCGTAATAACGACGGATGTTGGCGACGAAACTGACCGGCTCGCCGCCGCGGGCATAGCCGTAGCGGGTCTTGCTGTACCACTTCTTCTGCGAGAGACGCGGCAGCATCTTCTTCACGTCCAGCCATTTGTTAGGGTTCAGGCCTTCGTTTTCGGCCAGCTTGCGCGCGTCGTCCAGGTGGCCGGTGCCGATGTTGTAGGACGCAAGCGCCAACCACGTGCGATCAGGCTCCTGAATGGAGTCATCCAACTGATCCTTTACGTAGGCAAAGTACTTCGCGCCACCCTGAATGCTCTGCCGGGCGTCGAGCCGGTTCGAAACACCCATTGCCTGAGCGGTGCTCTGGGTCAGCATCATCAGGCCGCGAACGCCGGTCTTCGAAGTCACGCTCGGCTGCCACAGCGATTCCTGATAACCGATGGCCGCCAGCAGGCGCCAGTCGACCTGTTCTTCCTTGGCCGCTGACTGGAAATGCTTCTCGTACTTGGGCAGGCGCTCCTGCAAGTGCTGAGCGAAGGTGTACGCACCGACATAACCCAGCACGTCGACATGCCCGTAATAACGGTCCTTGAGCCGCTGCAGCATGCCGTTCTTCTGCATCTTGTCGAGGAAGCTGTTGATCTCGTTGAGCAGGCTGTTGTCCTCGCCCAACGCCACCGCCCAGCGCTGATCGCGACCGTCGCCCAGGTCGAAGGCCACGCGCACGTTAGGGAAGTACACCTGGTTCATCGCCAGCTCGTTGGAATCCACCAGCGTCAGGTCGATCTGGCCTTCATCCACCATTCGCAGCAGGTCGACGACTTCGTCCTGATCGGACTCCTCGTAATTGATGCCCGGATACTTGAGCTTCAGCGCCGCCAGTTGCTCGGCGTGGCTACTGCCCTTGGCCACCAGAATGCGCTTTCCCACGAGATCGCCCGGATCGGTGGGGCGAGACTGGCCGTTGCGGTAAATGACCTGAGGGGTGACTTCGAGATAAGAGTGCGAGAAACGCACCTGTCTGGCGCGGTTTTCAGTGCTGACCAGGCCCGCAGCAGCCAGCACCGGGCCGCCGGGTTTACTCATCTGGTCGAACAGGTCGTCGAGGTTGTCAGCTGTCTCGATCTTCAGCTCCACTCCCAGATCTTCGGCGAAACGCTTCACCAGTTCGTACTCGAAACCGGTTTCACCGTTGCGATCCTGGAAGTAGGTCGCCGGGCTGTTGCGGGTGACGACGCGCAGAACGCCATCCTCCTTGACTCGTTCAAGCGTGTTGGGTTTCTCCACACACGCGCCGAGCAGCAGGAAGATTCCGGTTGCGATGAGCCACTTGGCACAGCGTGGGCGGAAATCTGATTGGGAAAACATCGGTGCAGTATACGCAAAGGAGCCATACCGCCATATCTCGACAGCGAGAGCTGCGTCTGATAGGCGAGCAGTTTTTTTACCCGTTTGTGTAGGCGACAGCCTCGCACCGACATTCGGCTGCGTTCGATGCCGTCGTTTCGGGTGCCGAAAGGGCCGGTTTAGGCTAGAATGCACGGCCTCAAAGCACACCCCCTTCCCCGAGGCTGTCCCGACGATGTTGATCCTGCGTGGTGCTCCCGCCCTTTCCGCCTTCCGCCACAAGAAATTACTTGAGCAGCTGAA
>Ga0213834_100337_pt1 | contig 27557 bp, 23 predicted proteins | sample SWPTP12_FD_160580 | JGI IMG/M metagenome (GOLD analysis project Ga0213834, IMG submission 160580) | Coastal seawater microbial communities from Marineland, Florida, United States - SWP TP1 #2 | ecosystem: Environmental > Aquatic > Marine > Coastal | place: USA: Florida | collected 2016-08-06 | reverse complement strand
ACGCCCGGCACGTTCGCCTGGCCGCCCAGGCGGCCCTCGGTACCGACTTCCCGCGCCACGCGGGTCACCTCGGAAGCGAAGGAGTTCAGCTGGTCGACCATGACGTTGATGGTGTTCTTCAGCTCGAGAATCTCGCCCTTCACGTCGACCGTGATCTTCTTCGACAAGTCGCCGTTCGCCACGGCGGTGGTCACGTCCGCGATGTTACGCACCTGGCCCGTCAGGTTACCCGCCATCGAGTTCACCGAGTCGGTCAAGTCTTTCCAGGTACCGGCCACGCCCTTCACCTGCGCCTGGCCGCCCAGCTTTCCTTCGGTACCCACCTCGCGCGCCACGCGCGTCACTTCGGAGGAGAACGAGGACAACTGGTCGACCATGACGTTAATCGTGTTCTTCAGTTCGAGAATCTCGCCCTTCACGTCGACCGTAATCTTTTTCGAGAGGTCGCCGTTCGCCACCGCGGTCGTCACCGTCGCGATGTTACGCACCTGGCCCGTCAGGTTCGAGGCCATGAAGTTGACGTTGTCGGTCAAGTCCTTCCAGGTGCCGCCCACGCCCGGCACGTAAGCCTGGCCGCCCAGCTTTCCTTCGGTACCGACTTCGCGCGCCACGCGCGTCACCTCGGATGCGAAGGAGCGCAGCTGGTCCACCATGACGTTGATCGTGTCCTTCAGCTGCAGGATCTCGCCGCGCACGTCGACCGTGATCTTCTTCGACAAGTCGCCGTTCGCCACGGCGGTGGTCACTTCCGCGATGTTACGCACCTGGGAAGTCAGGTTACCCGCCATCGAGTTGACCGAGTCGGTCAAGTCTTTCCAGGTACCCGCGACGCCTTTCACCTGCGCCTGGCCGCCGAGCTTGCCCTCGGTGCCGACCTCGCGCGCCACGCGCGTCACTTCGGACGAGAAGGAGGAAAGCTGTTCCACCATCGTGTTGGCGGTGGTCGCCGCGCGCAGGTACTGGCCCTTCAGCGGGTGGCCGTCGACTTCGAGCGCCATGGTCTGCGACAGGTCGCCCTTCGCCACGGCGCCGATGACGCGCGCCATTTCGGTGGTCGGGCGCACCAGGTCGTCGATCAGGGAATTGACCGAGGTGATCAGGGTGCTCCAGCCGCCGACCACGCCCGGCACGTCGGCGCGCTGGGTCAGGTGGCCCTCGCGGCCGACGACGCGCGAAACTTCGGTCACGGCTTCGACCATCTTCGATTTGGTTTCGATGATGTCGTTCAGGGTGTCGGCGATCTTGCCCGACACACCGGTCCAGTCGGAAGGCATGCGTACCGAAAAGTCACCCTTTTTCAGGGCCATCAGCGTTGCCAGCAGGAGCTTGACGTCCAGCTGTTCGGCCATGTCGGTCATTGTGTTCATCGACGTGTAATCCTTGTCTTGGAAAGTGGTACGGCGTTCTTGTCGTCGCGATTGCATGCAGCGCTCGCGCAGGAGAAACTGTTAAACAGAAAGAATGAAACGATACTCTTGTGCGAAATCAAGTCAAGCGCAACGGCGGAATAAATATTGCAATTGAGAATGTTATCCGGCAGCGGCGGAGGGTAGCGGAAAAACAGTTTTTTCAGCGCACAGTTGAATCAGCAATGTTTTTGGGACGTTGTGTAAATACTACAAAATACATGGATACAATTCTAGTTTCGGTGGTTAAAATTGCTAGGATGCATCCTTTAAATTCTTAATGCTATTAGGATGTGCAACGTCACTTAATTAGGCAAACGAGCGCTATGATAGAAACTGCACAGCTAGTGCAGCTGCTGGATTCGAAAGACGCCGCGGCATGGCGTCGGGCCTTGTTCGACCTGTCGGCCTCGCTTGGTTTCGAACAGGTGCTCTACGGCGTCGTCAATTCCCGTCATGCCCAGTTCGAACACGCTTTTTTGCAAAGTAATTACTCTGTCGAGTGGCGTCACCGCTACGATGCCGAGCGCCTGGCCTATAACGACCCGACTGTCGGTCACTGCCTGACCAGCACCCTGCCCATCGTCTGGGAACCCGAGACCTTCAAAAGCGACGCCGAGCGCGCCTTGTATGAAGAGGCGAGCGGCTATGGGATACGGAGCGGGGTCACGTTGCCGATCCACGGCCCGAACGGGGAATTCGGCGTGATCAGTTTTGCGTCCGACGGCAAGACCGGGCCGGACTTCGTCAAGGCGATCAGCGAGTCCATGCCGTCGCTGACGCTGGTGCGCGACTATGCGTTCGCGTCGTCGCAGCGTTTCGTGGAGGCGCCCGGGGGGGCGGCGCCGCGCCTGACCCGGCGTGAGCTTGAAGTGCTCAACTGGGTCATGGCGGGCAAATCGTCCTGGGAAATCTCGATGATCACCCGTTGTTCCGAAGCTACTGTCAATTTCCACCTGGCCAACGTGCGCCAGAAATTCAACGTCAATACACGTCAGCAGGCGGTGGTGAAGGCGATCTCGCTGGGCTTGATCAACCCTGAAGATCACCATCGTTGAGTTTGCCGTTGACGTAGAGCTTCAACAGGATCGCCACCGGGGCCGGAATCGCCAGGCCCGTCTCGAAACGGCTGCCGCTCGACTGGGTGACGCCGAACCTTCCCCAGAATTTTTCCTGACTTTCGCGCTTGCTGATGCGGAACTGGCGCAAGTCCGCGTGCGGCGCCCGCATTGGGACGGGCATGGTCATGGCGTGCTGAACGCCCGGACGGGAAAGCATGGATTCGCTGATGTAGTCGTTTGGCATGGCCAGTCTCCTGTTGAACGGGGTGAAAAACCTAGTATTCCACTCCGTCATTTCCTAGCCACCTAGCAAACTTGCTAGTACCGCCCGTGCCCGAATTGCATGAGGCTTCATGCCTGTCGCATAGGTTTTTTAATCAACATTCAGGGAGAACGACATGGCACTGCAAATTAATATCGCAGCACGGCGCGACTTCCAGTCCCGCGATCTGTGGGAAATGCATACGCTTCGCGCAAAAGTATTCCAGGGCCGTCTCGGCTGGGAAGTGCCGGTAATGTCGGGCATGGAGATCGATGGCTACGATGCGCTCGAGCCCCATTACATGATGATGCGCGAGCCGGACGCCGGCATACTGCGCGGCTGCTGGCGCCTGCTGCCGACGGAAGGACCGTACATGTTGAAGGATTCGTTCCCGCAGCTGCTTCACGGCCAGAGCGCGCCGTGCGACGAACATATCTGGGAACTGTCGCGCTTTGCCATCGAAACCGGCGGCGCCGGCCATTTCGGCTTCTCCGAAATCACCATGGAATCGATCGCCGCCATCATCCGCTACGGCCACGAGCAAGGCATCGAGCGCTATGTGACGGTCACCACGACTGCCATCGAACGCCTGCTGCGCCGCGCCGGCGTGGTCACCGAACGCCTCGGTCCACCCCTGGTCATCGGCGTCGAGACGGCAGTGGCCCTGTATGTCGATATCGAGCCGACCTGCGCGGTGCTGTTCGCCCCGCGCCTGGTGAGCTGAGGGGCGCCGGGGTGGGGCGGGTCACGGGCTGAGAACCAGCCGCATCCGCTGCTCCATCCTCGTCGATCCCGGGCGCTGCGGCTCGGGCTCCCCGGCCGCGCGAAATCCGGCGCGCTCGTAGAGGCGCCGGGCTGCCTCGTTCCCGCACACCACGCCCAGCTGCATCGTGCGGGCGCCGGTGGCGCGCGCCCAGGTCAGCGCCGCATCGAGCAGCGCCGCCGCCACCCCATGCCCGCGCGCCTCGGGGGCGACCCACATCTGGAACAGGTTGACCAGGGCCAGGTCGGCGCCATCGGCCTTGGCCCAGGCCAGGCCGGCGGCCGTGCCGCCCAGCTCCGCCACCAGCGGGCGGTCGCGCCCGGAACTGGCGCCGATGTTCAGGCGCCAGGCCCAGTCCGCGTCCGTGCGCGCGGCTTCCTCGGCCAGCGTGCTGCCGAAGGCCGCGGGCGCATCGGCCAGCGCGCGCAGCCGCAATGCGCGGTACAGCGGCCATTCGTGCGCCGCCAGCGTGCGCACGACGCACGCGGGCATGCCGTCGCCCTCTTTATATAGTACTGCGCTCATTTCAGCCGCTCCCACAGGAAGGAATAGGTCAGCGCCCACATGCGCGCCTGCTGCGTGTTGTTGGCCGCTCCGGCATGCCCGCCCTCGGTATTCTCCCAGTACAGGAGGGCGTGGCCCTGCGCCTCCATCAGCGCCGCCATCTTGCGCGCATGGCCCGGATGGACGCGGTCGTCGCGGGTGGAGGTCGTGAACAGCACGGCCGGATAGTGCTTGTCCTTGAAGACGTTGTGGTAGGGCGAGTACTTGCCGATATAGTCCCATTGCTCGCTGTCGTCCGGGTCGCCGTATTCGCCCATCCAGGAGGCTCCCGCCAGCAGCTTGTGGTAGCGCCGCATGTCCAGCAGCGGCACCTGGCAAACGACGGCATTGAACAGGTCGGGCCGCTGGGTCAGCGCCGCCCCCACCAGCAGGCCGCCATTGCTGCCGCCCATGATGCCGAGGTGGCGCGCGCTGGTGAGTTTGCGCTCGATGAGGTGCTCGGCCACCGCCAGGAAGTCGTCGAAGGCGCTCTGGCGCCGTTCCTTCAGGGCCGCCTGGTGCCAGCGCGGACCGAATTCGCCGCCGCCGCGGATGTTCGCCAGCACGTAGACGCCGCCGCGTTCCAGCCAGCCGGCGCCCAGCATGCCGCTGTAGGCCGGCGTCAGCGACACCTCGAAGCCGCCGTAGCCATACAGGAGCGCCGGATTCCTGCCGTCGAATCTGGCGTCGCGGTGCATGACGACGAAGTAGGGCACCAGCGTGCCGTCCTTCGATTTCGCCTCGAACTGGGACACGGTGTAGGGCGCCGGGTCGAACCAGGCCGGCATCGCTTTCAGGCGCGTGCGCGCATCCTGGCCAACCTGGCCCAGGTAGAGCGTGGTCGGGCTCAGGAAGTCGGTCACGGTTAAAAAATACGCGTCCGATTCGATCTCGTCGAGGCTGCTCACACCGAGCGTACCGATGGCCGGCGTGACGACCTCGCGCCGGGTCCAGGCCCCGTTCGCGCGGCGCAGTTCGACCAGGCGGTGCTTGACCTTGTCGAGGATGGTCAGCACCAGGGCGCTGCGCGTGACCGCGATGCCGTCGAGCGAAGTCGTTTCGGTCGGCGTGAACAGCGCCTCGAAATCGCGTTCGCCCGCCATGAAGCGCGCGAAATCGATGGCGAGCAGGGCGCCCTGCGGCCAGGTGCGCGCGCCGGTCGTCCAGTCCGAGCGCAGTTCGACCAGCAGCTGGTCGCGCACGGCGAAGGCGTTGGCGTCGAGCGGCTTGTCGATCCTGACCAGGCGCTCGCCCTCGCGCAGGAACAGTTCGCTACTGTAGAAGCCGATCTGGCGCGTCACGAAGTCGCGCTCGTAGCCGGGCGTCAGGTCGCGCCGGGCCGAGGCCGAGAGGTCGCCGGCAGCGGCTTCGAACACCACGCGCGCCGCGTCGAGGGGCGTGCCGCGCCGCCACTCCTTGACGATGCGCGGATAGCCCGAGGCGGTCATCGAGCCGGGGCCGAAATCGGTGGCGACGAACAGCCGGTGCTGGTCGATCCAGGCGACGCTGCCTTTCGATTCGGGCAAATGAAAGCCGTCCGTGACGAAGGCGCGGGCCGCGAGGTCGAATTCGCGCACGACCCGGGCGTCGCCGCCGCCGCGCGAGAGCGACACCAGGCAGCGCGTGCCGTGCGGCTCGAGGCAGGTGGCGCCCGCCCAGACCCAGTTCTCGCCTTCGCTGCTGGCCAGTGCATCGACGTCGAGCACGGTTTCCCAGTGCGGCGCATCGTTACGGTAGTCGGCCAGGGTGGTGCGGCGCCAGATGCCGCGTTCGTGGCTGGCGTCGCGCCAGAAATTGTACAGGTGGCCGCCGTGGCGGCTCGGGTAGGGGATGCGGTCCCTGGCGTCCAGGATGTCCTGCAGCCTGGCGCGCAGGGCCTCGTGCGCCGGTCCGCCCAGCGCATGTTCGGTGCGCGCGTTGTGCGCGGCCACCCAGGCCAGCGGCCGCTCGCCGCCCACGTCTTCCAGCCATGCGTGCGGGTCTGTTTCCTGCATCTGCCGTCCTTGCACTCGAGCGCCCCGGCGGGGTGCGATAGCGTATATTATCAACAATCTTCCGTTCCAATAGGCCCTGTGAAACCGATGGCCCTGTCGATCACCCGCAGCATAGGCGCAGCCCCCGGCGCGCGCGGCGCCAACCGCGTCGTGCTGTGGGGCGCCGGGCTGTGGCTGGCGCTGCTGGTCGGGGCGATGCTGCACATGGCGGCCGCGCGCGCGGTCGAGGAGGAGGCGCTGCGCCGCTTCGAGAACCGCGCCCGCGCCACCCAGGAACGCCTGGCCGGCGCCATCAAGTCGTATACCGATGCCACGCGCGCGCTCGTCTCGCTGTTCGCCAGCAGCGACAGCCCGGTCACGCGCCTGCAGTTCCACCGCTACGTCGACAGGCTCGACCTGCGCACGAATTATCCGGCGATCGACGCCGTCACTTACGCCCAGGTGGTCGGCGCCGCCGGGCGGGAAGCCTTCGAGGCCCAGGTGCGCGCCGACCGCAGCCTCGATCCGAAGGGCTATCCCGGGTTCACGATTTTTCCGGGCGGGCAGCGTCCCGTGTATACAGTGCTGACCTATATCGAGCCGCCGGCCATGGCGGCCGGCAAACTCGGGATGGACATCGGCGCCAATCCGGTCCCGGCCGCGGCCATGGCGCGTGCGCGCGACCTCGGCGGCATCAGCGCCTCCGGCCAGCCGGTGCAGATCCATGGGCCGTCCCCGCACATCGCGCTCAACATGCGCGCCCCCATCTACCGCGGCGGCAAGACGCCCGCCAGCGTCGCCGAACGGCGCGCGGCCTATATCGGCGGCGTCGGCGTCTCGTTCTCGGTGCCGGGCCTGGTCGAAGGGGCGCTCGGCAAACGCCCCGGCGACCCGGTGTCGCTGGCGCTGTTCGCCGGCCCGCAGGAGCGCCTGCTGTACGGCGACGCGAGCGTGCGCACCCGCGCTCCCGATGCGGCGGACACCTTCACGATGGTGCTGCCGGTCGACTTCAACGGCACCATCTGGAACGCCCATTTCAGTGCGCCCAAGCGCGCCCTGTTCATGCCGATCGACCATCGCCTGCCTTTGATCGCGCTGGCGACCGGCTTCGTCGCGACGCTGCTGTTCTACAGCCTGTTCCTGTCGCTGTACTTTTCGCGCCGCGCCGCCATCGAGCAACGCACCCTGCTCGACACGGTGCTCGACAACCTCGACGCCTTCGTGTTCATGAAGGACCGCGACCGCCGCTTTCGCTACGTGAACGCGAAGACGGCGCTGGCGCTGGGCCAGCCGGCGGAACGGATCGTCGGCCAGCTGGACCGCGAGGTGATGCCGCCGGCCCTGGCCGACGCCGCCTGGGAGCGCGAACGCGCGGTGTTCGACGGCACGCGCCGCGCCAGCCAGGTCGAGACGACGCTGGCCGACGGCGTGGCGCGCCAGTTCTGGGAGTTGAAGGTGCCGGTGCACCTCGACGGCGACGTCGGCGGCGTCCTGTGCGTGGCGACCGACGTCACCGAACTGCACCAGCTGAAAGCGGCGGCCGACGCCGCCAACCAGGCCAAGAGCGACTTCCTGTCGAACATGAGCCACGAGATCCGCACGCCGATGAACAGCATCATCGGCATGACCCACCTCGCGCTCAAGGCGGCGCCGGAACCGAAGCTGCGCGACTACCTGGAAAAGATCCATTATTCGGGCCAGCACCTGCTCGGGATCATCAACCACATCCTCGATTTTTCCAAGATCGAGGCCGGCAAATTCGATCTCGACCTGGTCGACTTCCGGCTCGAAGCCCTGGTGCGCAACCTCGACGCCCAGCTGGGCGAGGCGGCGCGCGCGAAAAGCCTGCGCCTGGTGTTCGACATCGCGCCCGCTCTGGCGCGGCCCCTGCGCGGCGATCCGCTGCGCCTGGAACAGGTGCTGCTCAATTTCGTCGGCAACGCCATCAAGTTCTCCGAGCGCGGCGCCGTCGTGGTGCGGGCGCGGGCACAGAGCGAGACCGCGCATGACACCCTGGTGCGCTTCGAGGTCGAGGACCGCGGCATCGGCATCGACCCGGCCCAGCTCGAACAGCTGTTCACGCCTTTCCACCAGGCCGACCCCTCGACCACGCGGCGCTATGGGGGCACCGGCCTGGGCCTGGTGATCAGCAAGCAGCTGGCCGGGCTGATGGGCGGCGAGGTCGGGGTCGAGAGCGCACCGGGACGCGGCAGCACCTTCTGGTTCACGGCGCGCCTGGGGCAGGGCGGCGAACACGGCGTGCGCTCGCTGCGGCGCCCGCCGAGCGCACCGGCGGGCGGCGGCCAGCGCCTCGACGGCGCCAGCATCCTGCTGGTCGAGGACAATGTCTTCAGCCAGCAGGTGGGGCGCGAACTGCTGGAAAACGCGGGCGCGCTGGTGGCCGTGGCCGGCAACGGCAGCGAGGCGCTGGCGCAGATGCGGCGCCGGCCCTTCGATTGCGTGCTGATGGACGTGCAAATGCCGGTGATGGACGGTTTCGAGGCCACGCGCCAGATCCGCGCCGACCCCGCGCTGTGCGATGCGCTCGTGATTGCGATGACGGCGAATGCCGGCATGGACGACCAGGCGCGCTGCAAGGCGGCCGGCATGGACGACTTCCTGGCCAAGCCGGTGGCGCCGGAGCACCTGGCGGCGACGATCGTGCGCGCCATCGGGCGCCGGACGCAGGCGCGCGCCGCTGCCGGCGGGGCGGCGCCGCCGCTCGACACCGCCGTGCTCGCGTCCACCTTCGGCGCCGACCCCGCCAGGATGCGCAAGTTCGCCTTCATGTTCCTCGACAGCGCGCGCGAGGGCCTGGCCGAGCTCGACAGCGCACTGGCCGCGAACGACCTGGCGCGCGCCGGCGCCGTCGCGCACCGCCTGAAATCCTCGGCGCGGGCCGTAGGCGCGCTCGGCTTCGGCGCGCTCTGCGACGCGCTCGAGCGCCAGCCCGAGGACGCGCCACAGGATCAGGCAATCGCCCTGGCAGCAAGTCTGCGCAGCATCTTCGAGGGGATCGAGCAACAGGTTGCAGCACAACTTGGCGCGCGCGCCACGGATGGGCAATAGGGGCGCCGCGCCTTTCGCCCGGCCGGCAAAGAGAGTATCCTGTTGCGCCTGAGCTGCCCATTCCACGAACCGTCCCGATGTCCTCCACGATCACCCCCGGCCTGCTGATTTTGCATGGCAACCAGATGGAAATGCTGCGCGCCGCCGTCTTCGACTGGCTGCGCCGCCACCCGCTCGGGGCCCTGGAGCAGGAAACCATCCTGGTGCAGTCGAACGGCTTCGCCGAGTGGCTGAAAATCGCGCTGGCCGAGGAACTCGGGGTGTGCGCCGCGACGCGGGTGGCGCTGCCGGCGCGGTTTCTGTGGGAAGCCTACCGCGCCATGCTGGGACGCGAGCGGGTGCCGAGCCGCTCGCCTTTCGACCGCGATCCGCTGACCTGGCGCCTGATGCGCCTGTTGCCGACGCTGTTGAAGGAACCGGTGTTCGCGCCGCTCACCCATTTCCTGGGCGACGGCTGCCCCGAGCGGCGCCTGCAGCTGGCCGAACGCCTGGCCGACCTGTTCGACCAGTACCAGGTGTACCGCGCCGACTGGCTGACCGACTGGGAAATCGGGCGCGACCAGCTGCGCCGCGCGGGCGGCGAGCCGGTGCCGCTCGGCGCCGACCAGTGCTGGCAGGCGCGCTTGTGGCGCGCCGTGCACGAGAGCGTGCCGCCGATGCAGCGCGGCAGCGGCCGCGCCGCGATCCACGAAGTCTTCGTCGCCAAAATCGGCGCGGGCGAGCCGCCCGCGGGACGCCTGCCGCGGCGCGTGGTGCTGTTCGGGATGTCGGCCCTGCCGTACCAGACCCTGCAGGCGATCGCCGCGCTGTCGCGCCACACGCAGGTGCTGCTGGCGGTGCCGAACCCCTGCCAGTTCTACTGGGGCGACATCATCGAAGGACGCGAACTGTTGAAGGCGGCGCACAAGCGCCAGCCGGCGCGCGGCGGCGTCGATCTGGCGGCCTTGCCGATCGAAGAACTGCACGCGCACAGCCATCCGCTGCTGGCGAGCTGGGGCCGCCAGGGACGCGACTTCGTGCGCATGCTCGACGAGTTCGACAACGAGGAAGGACGTCCCGAAACCGTGGGCATCACGAAGCTGCGCATCGACCTGTTCTCGGAGGGCGATGGCGAGACCCTGCTGCAGCAGGTGCAGGCGGCGGTGCGCGACATGCGTCCGCTGTCCGAGCATCCGCAGGTCCCGCCCGGGCCCGGCGACCGCTCGATCGAATTCCACATCGCGCACAGCACCCAGCGCGAGGTCGAGGCCCTGCACGACCAGCTGCTGTCGATGTTCGCGCAGGATCCGACGCTGCGCCCGCGCGACATCGTCGTCATGGTGCCCGACATCGACACCTTCTCGGCCGCGATCCACGCCGTGTTCGACCAGCACAAAAAGAGCGACCCGCGCCACATCCCCTTCGAGATCGGCGACACGCGCGACCGCAGCGTCAATCCCTTGCTGGTCGCCCTCGAATGGCTGCTGCGCCTGCCGCAGCAGCGCTGCCGCCAGAGCGAAATCCGCGACCTGCTCGACGTGCCGGCCGTGGCCGCGCGCTTCGGCGTGATGGAGGACGACCTGCACACCCTGGGCGCCTGGATCGACGGCGCCGGCGTGCGCTGGGGACTGGACGGCGCGCACCGCGCGGGTCTCGGCCTGGGCGCGGCGGGCGAGCAGAACGCCTGGATCTTCGGGGTGCGCCGCATGCTGCTCGGTTATGCCAGCGGCGCCGGCGCGCGCTTCGGCGACATCGAGCCGTATGCCGAAGTGGGCGGGCTCGACGCGGCGCTGGCCGGTTCGCTGGCCCAGTTCGTCGACTGCCTGCTCGACTGGCGCGCGCGCCTGGCCGAGATGCGCACCCCGGGCGAATGGGTGGAGCAGGCGCGCGCCCTGCTGGCCGCCTTCTTCGACGGCCGCGAAGAGGGCGACCGCATCACCCTGGCCCAGCTGGGCGAAGCCCTCAATTGCTGGCTCGAGATGACCGAAGGCGGCGGCTTCGTCGAGCCGGTGCCCCTCAGCGTGCTGCGCGAAGCCTGGCTCGGCCAGATCGACCAGCCGACCCTGAACCACCAGTTCGTCTCCGGCGGCGTCACCTTCTGCACCCTGATGCCGATGCGCGCCGTGCCTTTCCGCGCGGTCTGCCTGCTCGGCATGAACGACGGCGACTTCCCGCGCCGCACGCCGCAAAACGATTTCGACCTGCTCTCGCTGCCGGGCATGGGCCGTCCGGGCGACCGCTCGCGGCGCGACGACGACCGCTACCTGATGCTCGAAGCCCTGCTGGCCGCGCGCGACAAACTGTACGTGAGCTGGGTCGGGCGCAACGTGCGCGACAACAGCGAGCAGCCGGCCTCGGTGCTGGTGGCGCAGCTGCGCGACTACCTGCACGCCGGCTGGGACCTCGACCTGGCCACGATCACCACCGAACACGCGCTGCAGCCGTTCAGCCGCCGCTATTTCGAAGAGGGCGGTTTGCTGACCTATGCGCGCGAATGGCGGGCGGCCCACGGCGTCGAACGCGAGGGCGCGCTCGATCCCTTGCCGCCCTACGAGCTCGAACCGGATTTCCGCCTGAAGCTGGCGGAACTGGCGGCCTTCCTGAAGCAGCCGGCCAAGCACTTTTTCCGGCGCCGCCTGGGCGTCATGTTCAACGCGGCCAAGGTCGTCGGCGAGGACGAGGAACCGTTCGCGCTGAACGCCCTGGATCGCTACTTCCTCGAGGATCTCCTGCTCGACGACGCCGGGGAGCAGGAAGGACTCGACGAAGTGCGCCAGATGCTCGACGCGCGCGCCGAGCGCCTGACGCGCGAGGGCGTGCTGCCGATCGGCCTGATGGGGCGCCACTGGCAACGGCAGCTGGTCGATGGCCTGGTGCCGGTGCGGTCGGCCTGGCTGACCCTGGGCGCGCGCTTCCCGCAGGCCGCGCCCAAGCTCGCCCTCAGCCTGGACCTCGATGGCGTGCTGCTGGACGACTGGATCGACCGCCTGCGCACCGACGGCCAACAGACCGCCTGGCTGATGCAGGTGTCCTCGAAGGTGCTGGACAAGAAGGGCGCGGCGCGCGGCGAAAAGCTGATCGATGCCTGGCTGCGCCAGCTGGCCGCCAGCGCCGCCGGCGCCGGCATCACCGGCTACCTGATCGCGCGCGACGCCCTGGTGACGATGGCGCCGATCGAGCGCGAGGAAGCCCTCGGCGTGCTGCGCTATATCACTGGCCTCTGGCAACGTAATCTCGACGCGCCGCTGCCCGTCGCCTGCCGTACCGCGCTGGCGCAGCTGGCCGGGCGCGATGCGCGCACGGTCTACGAAGGCGACGGGCACGAGGTGCCGGGCGAGGTCGAGCGCGAGCCCTGCCTGGCGCGCCTGTGGCCCGAGTTCGGATCGATGGCGGCGAGCGGCGACTGGCCCGAGCTGGCCGAAGCGCTCTACGGAGGCCTCGCCCACTGGATGGCCGAGCAAATCGACGTCAAGCCGCACGCCGCGGACGCGCCATGAGCAAACTCCTCGACGCCCTCACGTTCCCGCTGCACGGCTCGCGCCTGATCGAGGCCAGCGCCGGCACCGGCAAAACCTGGACCATCGCCGCACTCTACCTGCGCCTGGTGCTGGGCCACGGCGGCGCCGACGCGTTTGCGCGGCCGCTGCTGCCCTCGCAAATCCTGGTGATGACCTTCACCCGCGCCGCCACGCGCGAGCTGTCCAACCGGGTGCGCGAGCGCCTGGTCGGCGCCGCGGCCTACTTCCGCGGCGAGGCGAAGCAGTCCGATCCCTACCTCGAGACCCTGGCCGCCAGCTACGCCGGCGACAGCGAGCGCCAGGTCGCCGCGCACCGCCTGGTGCTGGCCGCCGAGACGATGGACGAAGCGGCCATCTTCACCATCGACGCCTGGTGCCAGCGCATGCTGCGCGAGCACGCCTTCGATTCCGGCAGCCTGTTCGACGAAGAACTCGTCAGCGACGAGCGCGCGCTGTTCGAGGACGCCGCCCACGATTACTGGCGCCAGCACGTGTATCCGCTGGACAGCGCCTGCCTCGATGCGGTGCTGGACTGCTGGCGCGACGTCGGCGTCATGAAGACGGCGGTGCGCGACCTGGTGCAGCGCAGCGCCACGCTGGGCGCGCCGGAGCCCGAGCCGCTGGCAGGGCTGGTGGCACGCGTGCAGGCCAGCCAGCAGGCCGAACTCGCGCGCCTGAAAGCAGGCTGGTTCGAGCGCGCGGGCGAAATGGAAGGCTGGATCGCGGCGCAGCGCGAACGCAATTCCAAGGCCTTCAACGGCACCAAGATGCGTGCCGATTCGGTGCCCAAATGGTTCGAGGCCTTGCGCGCCTGGGCCCGCGACCCGGCGCTGGTCGAACCCGGCATCAACGAGACCGCCTGGAAGCGCCTGGCGCCGCAAGGACTGGAAGACGCCTTCGGCAGCGGCTTCCACGCCGTCGTGCCGGACTGCTTCGCCCATACCGACAGCCTGCGTGAAGCGCTGGCGGCGATCGAGCCGCTGGCCCACGCGCTGCTGCGCCACGCGGCCGGCCACATCGCCCGGCGCATGATGGAGCTGAAGGCGCGCAAGCGCCAGTTCGGTTTCGCCGACATGCTGGTGCGCCTGAGGGATGCGCTGGAAGGGGCGAACGGCGAGACGCTGCGCGCGCGCATCGTCGAGCAGTTCCCGGTGGCGCTGATCGACGAATTCCAGGATACCTCGCCCGACCAGTACCGCATCTTCAACCTCCTGTACCGGGTCGAGGACAACGATCCGGCCCGCGGCCTGTTCCTGATCGGCGACCCGAAGCAGTCGATCTACGGCTTCCGCGGCGCCGACATCCACAGCTACCTGGACGCGCGCAGCGCCACCGAAGGACGGCACTACCAGCTCGGCACCAACTACCGTTCCACCACCGCGCTGGTCGAGGCGGTGAACCAGCTGTTCCGCCACGCCGAGGGCCATGACGGGCATCCGGGCCACGCTGCCGGCGCCTTCCGCTTCCGGCGCGGCCAGGTCAATCCGCTGCCGTTCGACGCGGTGCGCGCCGCCGGCCGCGGCGCCCACCTGGTCGGCGTCGACGGCCCCTATCAGGCGCTGGCGATGTGCACCAGCGTCCAGGAGGACATGAAGGCCGACGAGTACCGGGCCTTCTTCGCCGGCCACTGCGCCGAGCACATCGTCGGCTTGCTGAACGATCCGCAGGTCGGTTTCGCCGAGCCCGACCCCGAGGACCTGGGCGGGCGCTTCGTGCGCCTGCAGCCGGCCGACATCGCCGTGCTGGTGCGCGACCGCAAGGAGGCGGCCGCCGTGCGTCAGGCGCTCGCGCGGCGCAAGGTGGCCAGCGTCTACCTGTCCGACAAGGATTCCGTCGTCGAAAGCGACGAGGCGGCCGATGTGCTGCGCTGGCTGTACGCGGTCGCCAGTCCGCTCGACGGCGCCCTCGCGCGCGCCGCGCTGGCCACGCGCACGGCCGGTTTGCCGCTGGCGGAACTGGCCCGGCTCTCGGGTGACGAAACCGTGTGGGAAGAGCGGGTCGAGCAACTCAAGGCCTTGCATACGACCTGGCAGCGCCAGGGCGTGCTGGCCATGCTGCGCCGCTTCATCCACGAACTCGGCCTGCCGGCGCGCCTGTTGAACGAGGCCGGCGGCGAACGCAGGCTGACCAACCTGCTGCACCTGGCCGAACTGCTGCAGGAAGCGAGCAGCCAGCTCGATGGCGAGCAGGCGCTGATCCGCTGGTTCGCCGAACAGATCGAGGGACTGGGCGAAGGCGCGGGGGGCGACGAACGCGTGCTGCGCCTGGAAAGCGATGCGCGGCTGGTGAAAGTCGTCACCGTGCACAAGTCGAAGGGCCTGGAATACCCGCTGGTCTACCTGCCGTTCGCCGCCACCGCGCGCAAGACGGACCGGCGCCGGCGCAGCTTCTTCGAGTACGTGCACGAAGACGGCGGGCGCCGCATCGACCTGTCGCTGTCGGACGCGGCCCTGGAGGCGGTCGACCAGGCGCGCCTGGAAGAGGATTTACGCCTGCTCTACGTGGCGCTGACCCGCGCGCGCCACTTCCTGTGGCTGGGCGTGGCGGCCGTCGGCAGCCGCAAGAAGGGCGAGAACCAGCTGCACGAATCGGCCCTCGGCTACCTGATGAGCGGCGGCGCACCGGTGCCCACCAGCGCCCTCGGCGAGCACCTGGGGCGCCTGCGCGGCAGCTGCGGCGGCATCGAACTGCACACGCTCGACCCGGCGGGCGGCTGCACCATGCTGAACCGGGTCGAAGAACGCCCCGCCCTCAGGGAGGCGGCGCCGTTCGAGGCCGCGTTCGAACGCAACTGGTCGGTCGGTTCCTTCACCTCGATCACGCGCCACACGATGGCCCCGCCGATGCGCGCGGCCGAGGAAACCCTGCTCGAGGACGAGGAACCTGCAACGGCCCTGCGTCTCGAGGACGCGCCCTGGCACAGGTTCCCGCGCGGCTCGGTGCCGGGCAACTTCCTGCACGAGCAGCTCGAATGGATCGGCCAGGAAGGCTTCGACAAGGTCGACGAACCGAATTTCGACGCGCGCCTGGCGCAGCACATCGAGCGCGCCGGCTGGGGCAACCGGTTGGACGATTCGATCGCCTGGCTGCGCGCGGTGGTGACGACGCGATTGCCGCCGATCGGCGCCAGCCTTTCGGAGATCACGGACACGGTGCCGGAGATGGAATTCTGGTTCCCCAACGAGCACCTGGACCTCGGCGAACTCGATCGCCTGTGCCGGCGCCGCCTGCTCGGCAAGACGCAACGCCCGCTGCTGCCCGCCCGCGCGCTGCACGGCATGCTCAAGGGTTTTGCGGACCTGGTGTTCGAACACGAGGGCAAATACTGGGTGCTCGACTATAAATCGAACGCACTCGGCCCGAACGACGCCGCCTACACGAAGCGCGCGATGGAAGAGGGCATGGCCGGGCACCGCTACGATATCCAGGGCGCGATCTACATGCTGGCCCTGCACCGCCTCCTGAAGAGCCGCCTGGGCGAAGACTACGATCCGGCGCACCAGCTGGGGGGCGCCGTCTTCCTGTTCCTGCGCGGGATCGCGAATCCGGCCACCCACGGCTGCTGCCTGCTCGAACCGGACGTCGAACTGCTCGACGGCCTCGACCAACTTCTCGGGACCGACGCATGAAGCACGACACCCACGCCACCGCCACGCCCAACGCCCTGTGGGAGGAAGCCGCGCGCCTGACCGAAGCGGGCGAACTGCGCCGCTTATCGAGCGCCTTTGCCCGCTTCGTCGCTTCGCTCGGGCCGGTGGCGCCGCCGGTGCTGCTGGCCGCGCTGGTGCTGTCCGAACTCGAAGGCCGCGGCCACAGCTGCCTGCAAATGGCCGACCTGGCGCACGACCCGGCCGGCCTGCTCGGCTGGACCAGGGAGCAGTGGCAGGCGCTGGCCGTCACGGTGGCGCCGCTGCCGAAGAACGCCAAAGCCTGGGCCGCGCAGCTGGCGGCCTGCGAAGAAGTATGGCAGGTCGGGGAATTCGACTTCGGCGCGCCGCTGGTGTTCGACGGCGAACGGCTTTACCTGCGCCGCTACTGGCGCGACGAGACCGTTGTCGCCAACAGCATCCGCGCGCGCGCCGCCGCGGCCCGTCCGGTCGATTCGCACCAGGTGCGCACCTGGCTCGACCTGCTGTTCACGGCGCAGCGCGCCGAGCACAAGCCGGACTGGCAAAAGCTCGCCTGCGCGGTGGCCCTGCGCGGCTCGGTCGCCATCATCACGGGCGGCCCCGGCACTGGCAAGACCTATACCGTGGCGCGCTTGCTGGCGCTGCTGTTCGCCGTGGCGCCCGATGCGGCCCGCCAGCGCATCGCGCTCGCCGCCCCGACCGGCAAGGCGGCCGCACGCCTGAAGCAGTCGATCGACAAGGCCTTGACCGAGCTGGCCGACCGCGTCGGCGATGCGCTGCCGCTGCGCGAGCTGACCGCCCGCATGGGCGCGGCCCGCACCTTGCACAGCCTGCTCGGCGCCCGCCCCGACACCCGCGCGTTTGCCCACCATGCCGGCAATCCGCTCGATGTCGACGTACTCATCGTCGACGAAGCCTCGATGGTGCACCTGGAAATGATGGCGTCGCTGCTGGACGCGCTGCCGCCCGGCGCGACCCTGATCCTGCTGGGGGACAAGGACCAACTGGCCTCGGTGGAGGCGGGCGCCGTGCTGGGCGACCTGTGCCACGACGCCCAGGCCGGCGGCTACAGTCCCGCTACCGCCGCCTACGTGCTGGAGGCCAGCGGCGAGGAACTGCCGCCTGGCTTCCTTGGCAACGCGGGGCCGCTGGCCCAGCAAACCGTGATGCTGCGCCACAGCCGCCGCTTCGGCGGCCCGATCGGCCAGCTGGCGCTGGCGGTGAACGCTGGCGATGCGGCGAGCGCCGAAGCCGTGCTGCGCGGCGGTGGCGAAGCTGCACTACGCTGGATCGAAGGCGCGCACCAGCACCAGGTCGTAAGCCTGGCGCTGGCGGGCTACCAGCCCTACCTGGCATTGCTCGGCGAGGGGCCGTCTGGCGTCCACGAAGACTGGGTGCGCGCCGTCCTGCAGCGCTTCGAAGCCTTCCGCATCCTGTGCGCGGTGCGCGAAGGGGAGTGGGGCGTGGCGGGCCTGAACATGGCGATCGAGGCCAGCCTGCAGGCGGCGGGCCTGCTGCGCCGCAGCGGCGAATGGTATGTCGGGCGCCCGGTGATGGTGACCCGCAACGACTACGGCACCCGCGTCTTCAACGGCGACATTGGCCTGACGCTGGGCGACCCGGCCCGTCCCGGCTCGCTGCGCGTGTATTTCCTGGAAGGGGACGAGGTAAGGAGCGTGCTGGCCACGCGCCTGCGCAGCGTCGAGACGGCGTACGCGATGACGGTGCACAAATCGCAGGGTTCCGAATTCCGCCACACGGTGCTGGTGCTGCCCGAAGACCGCCACGGCATCCTGACGCGCGAGCTGGTCTACACGGGGATCACCCGGGCGAGTAGCGAATTCACGCTGGTGACGCCGAATGCGTCGGTGCTGGCCGACGCCGTGGCGAGAAGGACGCACCGCGCGAGCGGATTGCGCAACCTGATCGAGCGGTAACGCGCAGGGTGGGCTCGCGAGCCCACCCTGCGCAAACCGGTACTACGCTGCGAGGCCCTTGCGCATCACTTCATCGACCAGCTGGTTCATGTCGACGCCACGTTCCTTGGCCAGCGCCTGCAGCTGCGCCACCAGTTCGCCATTGAGCTTGACGGCGAACGGCACCAGTCCCAGCGCGCGCTCGCGTTCGCGCTGCTCGCGGCGGTCGACCGGGGCGGCGTCGGCGGCGCCGAACGATGCGGTGCGCGTGCCCATCTGGTTCATGATCTTCTTCGCATCGCTCTTGGCAAGGTCGGCTTTTTTCATTGGTTGCTTTCACAGTTTGTTCGAGCCGCATTCTAACCCCGATGGGCGGTCGCGCGCGCGGCAGTTGCCGGCGCCGATACGGACAGTCCCGCAGCGCACGTAAAAAAGCCGCCATCGCGGCGGCTTTCTTCACGTCCGGCGCCGCGCCGGGCGAATCAATGGCGGCGCTTGCGCTCGACGACGACCTTCTTCTTGGTCGGCACGACGGTGAGCTTGGCGCGCGGGCCGCTCTTGACCTTCACCACGCGGCCGCTGCTGGCCTTGATGATGGCCGGGGCGCTGGCGCTGAAGCGCGGGGTGCGGCTGGCGGCGCGGCTGGCGACGCGGATCGGGCTCGAGCGGGCGACGCGGCCGTTCGAGGCTTCTTCGCCGCTGATGTAGCGGCGGATGTTGAGGGCGTCGAGCACGCGCGCCGAGGACGCGCCGGCGTTGAGCAGCACCATGGTCGCGTTCTTGCCGGCGGCCTTGATGCTCATGATCAGGCAGCGGCCCGCTTCCTGGGTGTAGCCGGTCTTCGACAGGCCGACATCCCAGCCCTTGGCGCCCACCAGGCGGTTCGTGTTGTGGTATTCCACGCCGCGGCCGTTGATGTTGATGATGTTCTTGGCGTCGGTGGTGCGGTCGGTGATTTCCTGGTAGCGCGAGGCGGCATTCGCCATCTTGACCAGGTCGGCGGCGGTCGAACGGTTGTTCGGCGACAGGCCGGTCGGCTCTTCGATGACGGTATTGGTCATGCCGAGGGCGGCGATCTTGCGGCGCACGGCCGCCTTGAAGGCCGGCACGCCGCCCGGATAAGTGCGTCCCAGCGAGGCTGCGGCGCGGTTATCCGAGGACATCAGGGCCAGTTGCAGCACGTCGCCGCGCGGGATGCTGGCGCCGACCGGCACGCGCGAGGTGCTGTGTTTCAGCATGTCGACGTCGCTGCGCTCGATCTCGATCAGCTCGTTCATGTCCTGCTTGGCGTCGAGGATGACCATGGCGGTCATCAGCTTGGTCAGCGAGGCGATCGGCATGATGGCGCCGGCATTCTTTTCCAGCAAAACCTTGCCGGTGTCGTCCTCGACCACCAGTACCGATTGCGATCCGAACGGCACCGCGATAGCGGCAGCAGAAGAGAGCGTCAATAGAACGGCGGCCAACATTTTTTTGATCATGGTGTCCAGGGATGGGATGTCGGGTTGGAACTTCAGGCGCCGGGGCGGCGCGTCGGGGTCTGGCTCAAAATCGGTTCTGGCTACAAAGCAACTACAATTTGATGAACGATAGCATCAACATTTCTGTGTGTCCATGGCGCACAGGAAAAATCAAGTGGCGGAGTTGAATTTTACAGACAAAAAAAGCCCTGCGTTGCAGCAGGGCCTTTTTACTCTGGCAATATCGCCGCCAAAACCTTATTTCGACTGGTAGATCTTGTCGAATTCGCCGCCGTCGTCGAAGTGGACTTTCTGGGCATTGCGCCAGCCGCCGAACAGCTCGTCGACCGAGAACAGGGTGATCGGCTTGTAGTTGGCCGCGTTCTTCTTCATCACCGCTTCGTTACGCACGCGCATGAAATGCTTGGCGCCGATTTCCTGGCCTGCCGGGGTATACAGGAAGTTCAGGTAGGCCGTGGCCTGCTTGCGCACGCCGCGGCGGTCGACCACCTTGTCGACCACGGCCACCGGCGACTCGGCCAGGATCGAGACGGTCGGGTAGACGACTTCGAAGTTGTCGCCGAACTCGGCGCGCACCATGCTCACTTCGTTCTCGAAGGTCACCAGGGCGTCGCCGATCTGGCGCTGGGTGAAGGTGGTGGTCGCGGCACGGCCGCCGGCGTCGAGGATCGGCACGTTCTTGAAGATGCGGGTCACCAGGTCGCGCGCCTGCGCTTCGGTGCCGCCCTTCTTTTTCAGCACCGAGCCCCAGGCCGCCAGGTAGGTGTAGCGGCCGTTGCCGGCGGTCTTCGGGTTCGGGATGATGACTTGCACGCCCGGCTTGGCGAGGTCGTCCCAGTTCTTGATGGCTTTTGGATTACCCTTGCGCACCAGGAACACCATGGTCGAGTAATACGGCGCCGCGTTGTTCGGGAATTTCTTGGCCCAGTCCTTCGCGACCAGGCCGCGGTCGGCCAGCATGTCGATGTCGTTGGCCTGGTTCATCGTCACCACCGACGCTTCCAGGCCATCGGCCACGGCGCGCGCCTGCTTGCTCGAGCCGCCATGCGATTGCTTGATGACCACGGTCTCGCCGCTGCTTTTCTTCCAGCTCTCGATGAAGGCCGGGTTGATGTCCTTGTACAGTTCGCGCGCGACGTCGTAGGAGACGTTCAGCAGCTCGGGCTCGGCGGCGCTTGCCGCGAGCGGCAGGGCGGCGCCGACGGCCACGGCGAGGATCCAGCGGAGGAATGGTCGAGTGCGGGGCAAAAACGGGGTCTGTGGCATATTTTTCTCGCTTTTTCATTAGAATGGGACAGCGTGCATGTTCCCTATATTCGGTGCAAAACGGAAGAATACTTTCGTCATATGCTTAGAAGTAGTCCGAGTATGCATGGCTGTCGGCAAGCTCTGCGGCTTTCAGTGTATAGTCCGGGCATTCGCCGGCCATGTCAAAAGCATGCTGTCGGGCAAGAGAAACAGTCGTCACGAATTACTGGGTAAGATGTTCATGGGTATCGAAATTCGCAAAGCAGTACCGCTTGATGCCGCAGCCGCCTGCGCGCTGCTGCGCCGCTCCATCGAGCAGGGCTGCGAGCCCGACCACCGCGGCCGTCCCGAGATCCTCGACACCTGGCTTGCCAACAAAAGCCCGGACAATGTCGCAGCCTGGTTCGCGGCGCCGACCAACTACGCCATCGTCGCCGAGCGCGACGGGGAATTGCTGGGCCTGGCCCTGCTGACCCAGGCCGGTAAACTGGCCCTCTGCTATGTGGCGCCGGACGCCTTGCGCATCGGCGTCGGACGCGCCTTGCTGGCCGCCATCGAGGACCAGGCGCGCGCCTGGAACATCGGCAAGCTGCACCTGCAAAGCCCCACCAGCACCGCCACCTTCTTCGAGCGCCACGGCTACGCCAACGCCGGCCTGGAGAAATCCTGCTTCGGCCTCGAATGCAGCCTGATGTGGAAGCAGCTCGATGCCGATCCGCTCGCCGGCGACGCGAACGGCGGCGAGGCCAAGCCTAGCGACGCCCGACGCAAGCGCTTCTGTAATTGCAGCCAATAAGCGGCAATAATCCAACAGAACACGTCTTTTGTCGGCTAACTCCTTGCGCTATAGTACGGCCTTCGCAAAGATGAGTACCTTATGGCTTCCCGCAGAGATTTTCTTCAGCACGGCATGCGCCTGTCCGCGCTCGGCGTGCTCGCCCCGACCCTGGTCGGCGAGGTTCAGGCCGCACCGCAAGCCGCACCCGCCGAGCTCACGCCGCCGCCCGACCTGTTCGACGCCCAGCTGCTCGATCTCGATTTCTGGGTCAAGCCGCGCACGCTGACCGTGACCCGTCCGGCCAGCGGCGAACGCGCCAAGCTGCTGTACTGGAAAGATGGCGAAGTCATCGATGCGGCCTACCAGGAACTGTGCCACTTGCTGCGCGACGTCAACGGCCGCGAAACCGCGCCGATCGATCCCAAGCTGCTCGAAATGCTGTGGGGCACGCAGGCCTTCATCGCCCGCTACGGCCTCGAACAGCCGCTCGAAATCCTGTCCGGCTACCGCACCCCCGCCTCGAACGCACGCCTGATCGAGGCGGGCGTCCCGGCCGCGCGCAAGTCGCTGCACATGACGGGCAAGGCGGCCGACATCCGCATTTCCAGCCTGAACGAGGAAGTGCTCGGCGGGCTGGTGCGCAGCTTCCGCCAGGGCGGCGTCGGCTATTACTACCGTTCGGGGCCGAAGGGCGGCTGGATCCATGCCGATACCGGACTGGCGCGCACCTGGAAGGGTTAAGAACGCCCCGGTGCGCGCGTTTTTGCTATCTTGGCGTACGCGCATCCGATGATCTTTTGAAGGAGAACATCATGGCAACAATCAACGCACCGACGATGGATCGCCGCACCGGCCCCGAACGCCGCACAGTCGTGCGCGAAGGCGGCCGTCCGGCCATGTCGGCGCTCGACTACGTGGCGATGGCGCTGCTGATCGTCGGCGGCCTGAACTGGGCAATGGTCGGCCTGTTCGAAGTCGACCTGGTCGCCACCCTGTTTGGTCCCGCCAGCCCGGCCGCGCGCCTGATCTACGTGCTGGTCGGCCTGGCCGCGCTGTACTCGATCTATACGACGGCGAAGATGGCCGGGGCGAAGCGCCATCGCTGAGCGCGAGGCCGGCAGGCCGCTGCGGGTCGGACTCATCTCCGACACGCACGGCCTGCTGCGTCCCGAGGCGCTCGATTTCCTGGCCGGCTGCGATCACATCGTCCACGGCGGCGACATCGGCGACGCGGCCATCCTCGAACGCCTGGCGGCCATCGCGCCCCTGGTCACCGTGCGCGGGAATAACGACCGCGAGGACTGGGCGCGCGCGATTCCCGTCAGCGCCCGCTTGACGATCGGCGCTGTGGTGCTGCATGCGATCCACGACCTCAAGGAGCTCGACATCGACCCCGCCGCATGCGGCGTGCGGGTCGTGGTCTCGGGCCATTCGCACAAGCCGTCCTGCAGCGAGCGCGATGGCGTGCTGTACGTGAATCCGGGCAGTGCGGGGCGCCGCCGCTTCAGCTTGCCGATCTCCGCGGCCGAATTGATCATCGACGGGAACCAGGTGCTGCCGCGCATCGTCACGCTGGCCTGATCCCGCACCCGCGCGCCATGTACGCGCCCCCCGAAATGCCGTAGCATGTATCCCTTCGCCGCAATTGTTTTTCGCATCCATGACCGCACCCCTCGATACACCGCCACGCTTTCGTCCCCGCCCCTGGATCCACCTCGAAACGCCGCAAGACGTCGAACTCTGGATCGCCGAACACGACCAGGCGCTGCAGGAACTGATCAAGCCGCAGGAGACCGGCTACGGCATCTGCTTCACCCTGGCCGAGGGCGGCAACATCTACATGCAGACGATGGAAGATGCGATCGTGCTCGACGTCGAGGACGACGCGGCCTGGATCGCACCCCTGATCGTCGCCGCCACCGGCGCCGAGATGCCGCGCGGCGCGTATTGGCTGCTGCCGGCGGACAAGCTGATCCAGCTGGTCATTGGCCTGTCGAGCCTGGTCGCCAGCACCACCCTGGTGGTGGGGCACCGCTTCGGCTCGCGCGGCCGCATGCATCTCGGTTAAGCGCAATTCTCTCGCCCGGCAGCGGGCTTTTCGGTTATAAAAGCACTATTCGTGTTTTTACTGGAGAGCAACTCCAATGCCATCGCTTCGATTCCCTGCGCGCCGCCGCGCCGTCCATGTCGGCGCCCTCGTGCTCGCCCTCGGCTGCGCCTGGCCGGCCCTGGCCGCCGACCTGCTCGACACGGTCAAGGCGCGCGGCACGCTGCGCATCGCGATGGAAGGCACTTATCCGCCGTTCAATTTCAAGGATGCGAAGAGCGGCCAGCTGGCCGGCTACGACGTCGACGTGGCGAAAGCCGTTGCGGCGAAACTGGGCCTGAAACCCGAATTCGTGACCACCGAGTGGTCGGCGATCCTGGCGGGACTGGGCGCCGGCAAGTACGACGTCATCGTCAGCCAGGTCGGCATCACCGCCAAACGGGCCCAGGCCTTCGACTTCTCCCGCCCCTACACCTATTCCTCGCCGCAGCTGATCGTGCGCCGCAACGAAAGCCTGGGCTACAAGACGCTGCTCGACCTGAAGGGCAAGACGCTGGGGGTCGGGCAGGGCAGCGTGTTCGAACAGCAGGCCAAGGCCGTGCCGGGGATTACCGTGAAAAGTTATCCGGCCGCGCCCGAGAACCTGCAGGACCTGGCCTTCGGACGCATCGACGCGGCCCTGAACGACAGCCTGATGGTGGCCTACCTGCTGAAAAATTCGCCGCTGCCGATCAAGGCCGGCGCGCGCGTGGGCGAGGTCGAGCGCATGGGCATCCCTTTCCGCAAGGGCAATCCGAAGTTCGCCGCGGCCCTCGACCAGGCGCTGGCCGGCCTGCAGGCCGACGGCAGCCTGAAGGCGATGTCGCTCAAGTGGTTCGGCAGCGACGCCTCGCGTCCGGCGCGCTGAAGCGATGGCCTTGGTCGACCTGCTGTCCGAGGCGGCGCCCGTGCTGCTGCGCGGCGCCGGCTACACGCTGTTGTTCGCGCTGGCCTCGATGGTTGGCGGCCTGGCGATCGGGGTGCCGCTGGCGCTGATGCGCATCGCCCCGTTCCGGCTGGTGCGCTGGCCGGCCACGCTGTACGTCAGCCTGTTGCGCGGCACGCCGCTGCTGGTGCAGATCTTCGTCATCTACTACGGCTTGCCGGGCATCGGCATCGAATTCACGCCGGTCACGGCCGGGGTGCTGGCCTTGTCGCTGAACAGCGGCGCTTATCTGTCGGAGAGCCTGCGCGGGGCGATCTCCAGCGTCAGGCAGGACCAATGGCGCGCCGGCCTGAGCCTCGGCCTCGGCTACGGCCAGACGCTGGCCCACGTGGTGCTGCCGCAGGCGCTGCGCATCGCCGTGCCGTCGATGAGCAACACCTTGATCAGCTTAATTAAAGACACCTCGCTGGTCTCGGTGATCACGGTGACGGAGCTGATGCTGGCGACCAAAGAGGTGATCGCAACCACCTTCGAGCCGCTGCCCCTGTACCTGGCGGCGGCCGCCGTCTACTGGCTGCTCAGCCTCGGCTTCGAGCAGGTGCAGCGCCTGGCCGAGCGGCGCCTGAACAAGGCGCACGCCGGCGACTGACCGGTCTCTTTCTTACTTCGCCTTGCGCGACGACCAGTGGACGTGCACGATGGCCCAGCCGTCGCCCTTTTTTTCCAGGACGGCGGTGCCGGTTCCGAACACGTGCACCGGTTTGCCGCGCACGGTGCCGGTCGTTTCGCTTTCGTCCCAGACCACGGCCATGTTGCCGTCGATCCGCTCGGTTTGTTTGAGCACCTTGCGCGTCGAATTTTTCGCGAATTCGATGTCGCCGCCCAGATGGTGACTGGCGTACTCGTCGCGCGAGCGCTCGACAAAACCTGACTCGTAGATGGCAATGCCGGGCGCGAGCAGACTGGCCGCATGGGTCTTGTCGCCGCTCGCCAGGGCCTCATGGAAGGCCGCAAGCGTCGCTTTCGGCGAGGCGGCGGAGGCGCTCGCCGTCAGCGCGAGCAGGGCGCCGGCCAGCAGCAGGCCGGCAATGTTCTTGTTTTTCATTCTCGATCCTTGTCAACAGGTTGATCAAGCCGCCGGGGGCGGCGTCGAACTCAAAAAAGCCGCCGCAACGAGGACGGCCAGCAGGACGAGCGCTTCGACCTTGAGGACGGCCGCAAAACGCCGGCGGGACCCCAGGCTTGCCGTGTGCGGCGTGCGCAGCCCTGCGAGCAGGCCAGGCATGACGACGAAGCGATTCACACCGCCCAGGGCCGCCGCGCTCAGTACCAGCGCGACCTTGACGAGCAGGGTCGTCCCGTAGGGGTTGCCGGCGACATTCCCGAGGGCGCCAAGGCCACGCCACGCGCCGATGGCGCCTGTGATGACGATGCCGGTCAGCGCGATCGTGGCCGAGTGCGACAGCTGCGCGGTATAGCGGGCGCAATCGGCGCGGTTCGCGGACGCGCCCCCCGGCTCCCGGCCCAGCACCAGCAGTCCCGCCACGATCACTTCGCCGACCCAGACACTGACGAGCACCAGGTGCACCCAGTCGGCGCCGACGGCCCAGGTGAAGTCGCCCGCGGCGCCCGCATGGCTGACCATGCTGCGGCTGAACAGGAACACCCCGAGGGCGAGGATGCGGATGGCGTTCGCCGGCCGGGCGATACTGGCCAGGCCAAGCACCGCCAACGCCGCTGCGCCGATCAGCCATGCGATGCCATAGTGGGTCGCGCCGAGCACCGACACCACGGCGGGCCAGGCGCCGGCGAGCGGCGCCTCCGCCATCGAGGCCGCCTCCAGCCAGAGCACGGCGACGTAGGCGGCGAATGCCACCGGCACGCAAGCGCGCATCCACGTGCGCAGGCGCGCCAGCACGGCGGCCGCCCATGCCGAGGAAGCGGAGCGCAGCCACAGGTTGGCCGCGCTGGCGCCGACCAGGACGGCGATCGCCAGGTTGAGGACAACGACCGCCGCCCGCTGGGCATACAGGAGGTCCGGCTCCACCTCACTTTACCCGGAAACCGAATTCGCCCTTGACCTTGTGCCCGTCGCGGGTGACGGTCGTCCATTGGACGCGCCAGGCGCCGGCGTGCAGCGCGGGCACGGCGGCCACGAGCACCTTGCTGTTCGCGTTATCGAGCACAAGCGTCGACGATGCGGTGACCACGCCTTTGTCGTCGACGAGCCTGACCTTACTGAAGGGAAGCTCCAGCGGCTCGTTGAACTGCAGGCGAAGCTGGGCGGGGGCAGGGCTGACGACGGCGTTCGCCGCCGGCGTGGAGGCTTCGAGTTTCGCATGCGCCAGCGCCGGGGAGGCAAACGCCAAAGAAGCGGCGGCCACGCCCGCGGCGAGGATGTGTTTGAGTTTCATGGACTGCTCCGGTCAGGATGAAAGGTTTACAGCGCCGCCTTGAGTTCGACGATCGTCACGGCGCCATTGACGCGGTCGGCCGCGAACCTGACCTTGTCGCCGGCCTTGACCTGGTCCAGCATGGCGGCATCCTTGACCCGGAAGACCATCGACATGGCCGGCATGTTGAGGTGTTTGAGTTCGCCGTGACGCAGCGTCATCTTGCCGGCCTCCTTGTCGATCTTCTTGACTTCGCCATCGACCAGTTCGGCCGTCGCCGCCTGGGCAGCCGATTGGGTGTCTTGGCCTGCATGTGCATGGTCCTGGGCCGACGCAAGCGCGGCTGCGGCGAAGAGGATGGCGGCGAAGGCGATTGTCGAGAGTGCGTTCATCGGATAGTTCCTTATTTGATCAGTTGTAGTGCTTGAATACGCTGGAGCGGCCGTTGGCGTCGACCAGCAGGACGTCGAACGGGTCCTCGCGCGGGCCTTCCATGCCGGGAGCGCCGAGCGGCATTCCGGGCACGGCAAGTCCCCTGGCCTTGGGCCTGGCGGCCAGCAGCCGCT
>Ga0213834_100332_pt1 | contig 28301 bp, 29 predicted proteins | sample SWPTP12_FD_160580 | JGI IMG/M metagenome (GOLD analysis project Ga0213834, IMG submission 160580) | Coastal seawater microbial communities from Marineland, Florida, United States - SWP TP1 #2 | ecosystem: Environmental > Aquatic > Marine > Coastal | place: USA: Florida | collected 2016-08-06 | reverse complement strand
TGAGCCGAAGCGTCTGGCGCGGACCATCTCCGAAAGCGGCCACCACCTTGAGCGCCTGCTGAACGATCTGCTGGACCTGTCGCGTCTCGAAGCCGGCAAGATGCCATTGCGCGCCGCGCCTTTCGATCTGGATGAGTTTGCCTCCGAGGCCCGCGATGTCTGGCAGCCGCGCACCGAAGGCAAGCGGGTCGCCCTGCGCATCCATGTCGAAGACGGGACGCCGAGGATCGAGGCCGACGCCCTGCGCCTGCGCCAGATCCTGTTCAACCTGCTCAGCAATGCGCTGAAATTTACAGAGCACGGCCATGTCGATGTATCGCTCGCGACATGGCGCGATGAGTCTTCGCTCCGTTTACGGATGAGCGTGTCGGATACCGGCTGCGGTATCTCGGACGAAGACAAGGCGCGCCTGTTTGAGGCCTTCGAACAGGCGAGCGCCACAACCGTGCATACGCATGGCGGATCCGGGCTTGGCCTCGCGATCGCGAAATCTCTGGCGAAAGCCATGGGCGGCGAGATCACGCTGGCCGACAATCCTGACGGTGGCAGCGTGTTCATGGTGGACATCCCAGTCCGCAAAGCCGGACCTCGCCTCGTTGCCAGCCCCGCGCCGGAGAAAACAATCCGGCCTCAGATGGGTAAATTCGATCTTGGCCGGATCCTGGTGATCGAGGATCACGCGGCCAGCGCTCTTGTGATCACCGAAGCGCTGCGCGCAGCCGGTTGGGAAGTTGATCATGCTCCCAATGCTTCGGCGGCCCGGGAATATGTGTTCGATGTCGGATATCAGGCGATCCTGACCGACATTCACCTGCCGGATGAAAGCGGGGACATGATCCTGCGTACCTTGCGCATGACACCGGGGCCGAACTCGGAAATCCCGGTATTGGCCGTGACGGCGGACCTGACCGATGCCCGCCGTATGGCTTGCAAGGCAGCCGGCTTCATCGCCATGATCGAAAAGCCGATCCGTCCCCGTGCGCTTGTCGCAACGCTGGCTGACATCCTGATGATGGGCGATAGCCCCGATGCCTGGGCAAGGGTCGGCTAAGCAGCGCGTTCCCCCTATGTGTTTCTCGCTTCACGGTGTGGTTTTTTGATCACACCGGTTCATTTGCGATCGATCTGACGCGACGAAAAAACTAGCTATCTTACGCCGCATGCGCTGCAGTTTGCGTTTTGGACTGTGGGGATTCTGATGTCAGAAAAAAAAGGCTCACATACTGCGCTCATCGTGACCGGTATTAGTGTTATCAGCGGAATGGTCGGTATCTATGTCTTCCTGAATGACGAGATTCGGGGACGCCTTTTTCCCGACCAGCAGGTAGCGACAAGAAGCGATATCAAAGAACAGTTCCAGCTGAGTGAGGAGCGGATTGCGACGGTTGTGGCCGCTTCGGTTGCTGATGCGATCGGCAAGGCGCAGGCCCGCGGCGACGAAGTCTCTCAGGACGAGCAGGTGCAGTATGAAGCTGCGCTTACCAAACTGCTGACATCAGACGACCCGGCACTGAATGACGCGAAATTCCTCGCGGTTTCCGGAGACGCGGAAGCAGCTGCAGACAACATCGTCACCAGCGCCGGCGCGCCGGCTGAGGCGAGCGATACAGTGCCGGCGAAAACCCGGGCAGAACTGCTGCGCAGCGCCGGTGACATTCTCGCCCCATCCGACGCAGCCAAGGCGCTGGCCGCCTATGAGAAGGCGCTGGAGCTCGATCCCGACAATCAGGTGCTGCAGACCCGCATCCAGAAACTGAAAGCCGCCACCGCCGCGAAGAATGAGGTAAAAGCCATCCCGCGAGCGAGCTTCGAATTTGGCGGCTTGCAGTTCGAATTTCAGGGCTGTGACCAGCCCGAAACACCGCGCTGCGTCTTTTCGGTGATGAACCCGACACCGGATCCGGTCTACCTCAGGCTTGGTGAGCAGTGGGGGGTCGATGAGTTCGGTCGCTGGACGGAAGGAAATCGGAAAAAGATCGAAGCCAATTCGAACGATAATTGGACCGTTCCATCTCTGGAAACGACGCAGATCGAAATCACATTTCGTCGCGCGGCGAATATTTACCAGCTGCTTCGCTTCCGCTTCTCGGTTGGCGGTGTCGATTACAAGAAGGAGTTTCGCGACATTGCGGTTCGTGGTGGCAAGCAGGTCGAGATCAAGACCATGCGCCCGGTCGATCCTGCTCACCCGGAATACGCATATGAGGTCAACGGCCTGCAAGTGCATTTCCTGGGATGCTCCAATCCTGACGCCCCCATTTGCCGGTTCGACATGATGAATACCGAAACCGACAATGTGAATGTGAATGTGAGCGACGGCATCATTGCCTATAATAGTCAGGGTGTCAGGGTCACTGCCGCAAAATCCTTGCTGAGCTTGGAAGGCAAGAATGAATCCAACGCCCCACAAGGAGTTGCGTTCACTTGGGAGGTTTCCTTCAATCGCGAAGCCGAAATGTTCCAGTCCTTCTGGCCACAATTGCGGCTGGACTATGATTCCTATGAGCGGGAATTCCGAAATATCATGATCGGGGATTCGCCCCCGGCAGTGAGAACGCCGCGTTATGATCAGGTTGCTTCGCCAGACGACATTTTTGATGTCGGTCCGCTCAAATTTGTCTTTCTTGGCTGTCGTAATCCCGTCAATCCGACCTGTACATTCGACATCGAAAATCCGTCTGATGAGGGCGTCCGGCTTAATATTGATCGACCCAAAGCAACTTTGGCTGATGGAAGCAGCGTCAATGCAAACTCCAGCGTTCTGGAAATGAGGCCGTCAGGGGACGTCTATTTTCCGGCAGGTCTGACGACGACCTATGAAATCGCATTCCGTCAGGAAATGGCTCACATGGATGCGTTGAAACTGGACATGTCGATTGACTATAAGGGGTATTATCCGGAGCTGACGGATATCACTGTCGAGGAGTAGCGGCGAAGGCATCCGGCCAGGCACGTTTACCCTGCGAGTTTAGGCCGATCACCCATGCCTGAGACTGCCCCTACGCCTCCCCGCACCGCGCTCGTTCGCGGATTGGCGCTGAAATGTCCTGCTTGTGGGAAAGGGGCACTCTACCGGGCGTACCTGAAGCCAGTGGACGTATGCGCCTGTTGTAGCGCACCGCTCGGACAGGTTCCATCCGAGGATGGGCCGGCCTGGCTGACCGTGCTGATGCTGGCGCCATTCCTCGTGGCGGTCACATTCTTTGTGTCGATGTCAGACCTGCCGCTATGGATCACCCTCCCGGGCGCGGCAATCACGGTCACCGGAGCCGTCATGCTGGCCCTGCCGCGTGTGAAGGCCGGTTGGATCGCGGTGCTTTGGTCGATGGGGAAAATCGGCTCAAGTCAGGAATAGCGTCAACATGGCCGGAATGCCCGGTTGGCCCATAACTGTGCGGACGTGCTTGTCAGCTTGCGGGATGCCAGCCAGCAGGTTGAGCCATTTGCAGCAGCGCTTCGAAATTCACGACGGCTTCAACTCCGTCTGCCAGACTGTCGAGTGCGTGTTCAACGATGGCGCTGTAACCGGCGCCGCCGAGATCGGCAGTACTGCCAGCACGAGCGAGCCAGGCCTGCCGAAAGGCATCGTTCGTAAACGCGCCATGCAGGTAAGTACCCTCAACAAGGCCATTCGCGCTGCGGGCGCCGTCCGGCATGCCGTCAAGCCGGAACATTGGACGAGCGGTGTCCGTGCCGGTGGTCTGTCCCGTGTGGATTTCATAACCCGAGATGCCTGCGCCATTTATCGCGCACTCGCCGGTGGCCGGTTTGACCTTCTTTCGTGAGGCCATGAGCGTGTCGACTTCCAGCAGGCCTAATCCCTGAGCCTCACCGTGTTCACCGTCGGCTCCGTCAGGGTCCATGATCTGTTGACCGAGCATCTGGTAGCCACCGCAGATGCCGAGCACGCGCCCACCTGATCGGGCGTGCGCGACAATATCATGGTCCCAACCTTGCTGGCGGAGGAAGGCGAGATCACCCAGCGTGGATTTGGTGCCGAACAGAATGACTACATCTGTATCGCGTGGAATGTGCCGGCCCGGAGGGATCCAGCAAAAGTCCACATTCGGTTCCTGTTTCAACGGATCAGCATCGTCGAAATTCGCCATGCGCGACAGCATCGGCGCGGCGATCTTCAATGCGCCGCCGGAGGGGCGTGCAGGCCGGGAGAGCACCACGGCATCCTCGGCCGGCAGTGCGGCAGTTGCTTGCAGCCAGGGTATGACGCCGTGGCACGGCCAGCCCGTGCGTTGTTCAATCGCTCTTACGCCATCATCGAATAGCGCTGGGTCCCCTCTGAATTTGTTGATCAGGAAACCCGTGATCATCGCAGCATCGTCCGGGTCGAGGACCGCTCTCGTGCCGACAAGGCTGGCGATGACACCGCCGCGGTCGATATCGCCGATCAGGCAGACGGGTACGCCGGCGCGGCGAGCAAAGCCCATATTGGCGATATCCCTGTCGCGGAGATTGATCTCTGAGGGGCTGCCGGCGCCCTCCACAATGACGAGGTCATGTGACGCCGTCAGCCGGTCGAAGCTTTCGAGCACCTTGCCCAGAAGCTCGCCGCGGCGCGCCATGTAGTGGGCAGCGTCCATCGACGAGACGGCTTCGCCGTGAACAACCAATTGTGCACGCCGGTCGGTCTCAGGCTTCAGGAGGACCGGATTAAAATCGGTGCACGGCTCCAGTCCGCAGGCCAAGGCCTGGAATGCCTGCGCGCGGCCAATCTCTCCACCGCCAGGGCAGGCGGCAGCATTGTTCGACATGTTCTGGGGTTTGAAGGGAGCGACGCTCAGCCCCCTGCGTTTGGCGATCCGGCAGAGCGCCGCGGTGAGAACGGATTTTCCGACGTCGGAGCCCGTTCCCTGCAGCATAAGGGTTTTCGCTGTCATAGAGTGCCTTCGATTTCGACTGTCCGGCCATCTATACGGGAGCGCACGCCATAGATTTCGGCAAGCCGTTCGGGCGTCAGCGTTTCTTCCGGTGGGCCATCGGCGACGATCCGCGACTCCTTCATCCACACCATGCGCGTTGCGTAGCGCGCGGCCAAAGCGATGTCATGCAGAACGACCAGCGCGCCACCACCGTCGTCGACGAACTGGCGGACAATATCCATCGTGCTGAACTGATGACGCGGATCAAGCGCGGCGACGGGCTCATCGGCGACAAGCAATGGTGCATTGGCGGCAAAGGCGCGGGCACAATGGACGCGGGCCAGTTCTCCACCTGATAGTGTATCCGTGTTTCGGTCGCCCAGGTCTGCAAGACCGCATTGCGCAATCGCCCTGTCGACGGCTTCTGCATCTGCGGGGCTGAGTTTTCCGGGCGCTGCGCCATACGCAAACCGGCCGAGGGCCACGACATCGCGCACCGTGTTCGGCCAGGCCAGCGGACGTTGCTGGGGCAGGTAGGCAACACGGCGGGCGCGCTGCATGGGGGAGAGCTTTTCGCTGTCTGTTCCATCAAGCGTAGCCAGACCCGCTGAACGCTTCTCCAGACCGAGCGCCGCCTTGAGCAGGCTGGTCTTGCCCGCGCCGTTCGGCCCGAGCAGGGCAACAAGTTCCCCGGGTACGAGCCGCAAATTCGCCTCGCGCACCAGTAAAATGGTATCCGCCTTGACGGAGAGGTCTTGCGTGAGGAGCTCAGCCATTGAGTACGCGCCTCTGTACTGCGATCCAGACAAAGGCAGGCGCGCCGATCAGCGCTGCGACCACACCGAGTTTGAGTTCGTTCGAAGTTGGCAGGATACGAATCGCAATGTCAGCGATCATCAGGATAAGGCCGGCCAGCAGGGCGGACGGTATCAGGGATCGTGCCGGGTCGTGCTTGACGAAAGGCCGGATGATGTGCGGCGCGACGATGCCAACAAAGCCGATGGCGCCTGCGAGCGCCACCGATCCACCGGTCGCCAGGCCTGCACCGAGTACGGTCAGAATGCGCTGGTTGCTCAGATTGAGCCCAACGCCTGTCGCAGCTTCTTCTCCCAGTGTGAGCGCCGAGAGGCCTCGCCGGGATGCCAGCAGAATGCCCGCCCCGGCAATTAGGAAGGGGGCAGCCAGTCCGATTTCCTCAAAACTTCGATTGGCAACCGAGCCGAGCATCCAGTTGATCATGTCAGACAAAGAGAATGGGTTAGGTGCGAGATTCATCAGCAGGCTCATCGCGGCACCTGAGAAGCTGGATAGGCCAACACCAATCAGGATCAGCGTAACAACGGACCGGGTACGGATGGCTGCCAGCGCAATAAGCGCGGTGGCGGCGAGTGCGCCGGCAATTGCCGAGATGGGCAGCACCCACGGGGATAGCGCGGCCAGCCCGTAATAGAGCGAAAATGTTGCGAAGAGCGATGCTGATGCCGAGACGCCGAGGACGCCGGGCTCGGCAAGCGGGTTCCTGAGCAGGCCTTGCAAGGCCGCCCCGCTAATACCCAGCGCTGCGCCGGTGAAGAAGGCTGCCAGCGCACGCGGCAGACGGATCTGCCAGACAACCAGACGGTCACCGATATCTGCACCTCCAAAGAAGGCGGCGAGAACGCGGTCCGCCGGCAAGGGCGTCGATCCGAGCAGGCAGGCCGTAAAGATGGTGATGAGGCACGCGAGGAGCAGGCCGGGAACCAGGAGCCGCTGCGTCATGACTCACCCCCTTCCGCCAGCGCTTCGATGGCGTCGATCATGAACCACGCGCTGCAGGAGGTCCATGCGCCTTGCAGCTGCACGACAGGACGGCCTTCCATCTGCTGTTTGGCCACGGGATGCTTCATCGCGCTCCACGAATCCGGCGCAGGGCCAGGCCGGTCAAAAAAAGCGGCGGCGATGACGTCCGGCTGCGCATAGGCGAGCCGTTCAAGCGGAAGCGCGCGCCAGCCAGGTTCCTGTTCGAAATTCTTGAAGCCTGCGCTGACGAGCATTTCGTGGATCATCGATCCCGGTCCGCTCGTGACGCCGGCCGGGGTCATGTAGAGTGCGGTCTTGCCGTCCGAGTGCTTCTCTATGGCGGCCAGACGGGCGCGGAACTCTGACACAAGTTCGCGTCCGCGCTCCGACTGTCCGAGGCCATCGGCCATTTGCTGGATGATGCTCGGGATCGAGCCGGATTCCTCGCTGTCGATATGCGTTGTCCAGCCGACGGTCAGCACGGGGATACCTGTCCGCTCGAAGAAGGCTTCAGCGTTTGGCCCGCCACCATACGAGCGGACGATGAGGTCCGGTTTGAGGATGAGCACGTCTTCCGTCACGGGACGAACGGTCTGCAATCCAACGGCCGCTTCGTGCATGTAGGAATAGTCTCTCGCCGCTTCAGGAGAAAGTGCGAGAATCTGGTCGCGGTCCGCGAGCTTCAGGACATACTGATCGGCGCAGTAGTCGAGACTGACGATCCGCATGGGCCGTTGGGCATTCGACGCCTGCGTCTGGGTGGGGACGCCGCAGGCAGCCAGGCCGAATAACATTAGCAGGATCATCAGTCTCGACATTGCGTCACCTAGTAACGCAACCGGATGCCGACAGAGCCGGACAGGCCAGGGGTGCCATAACCGAGAACCTGCTGGTATTCCTCGTCGAACAGGTTTTCAATGCGGCCGTAGAGTTCGACACTGTCAGTTAAGTCATAGCTGCCGGTCAGATCGACCCGCGTCCACCCGTCCAGCGTAGTGCCGTCCGTGTTCGCCTCGTCACCGTTGAACCTTATGAGAACCGCACCGGAGAAGGGACCTTCAGGGTCGAGCGACACGGTCACGTCGCCTGAGTTTTTCGGCAGCCGCGAGAGTTCATTGCCGTCTCCGTCCTCAGCATCGATATACGCATAGTTCGCCGCCACACCGATCCAGTCGGAGAACTGGTAGGAACCGTACAGCTCGACGCCCTGTGACTTGACGAGCGCGATATTGTCGTACCCGGCCGTGTAGGAGAAATCGATCATGTTCTCCGTGTCCTGGTCGAACCATGTGATCCCGGCTTTTGCGCGGCCATCTTCGGATGTCCAGTCAAGGCCGATATCGAAGGCTTCAGAACTTTCGGGCTTCAGGTTCGCATTCGGCTCGGTCAGTCCACAGAAGGTACAGATATAAGTCGACTGGAAGATGCTCGGCGCCTTGAAGCCCTGTCCCCAGCTTGCCCGCACGACGACTTGTTCAACTGGATTGTATGCTGCTGCCAGACGGCCCGTCGTTTCCGACCCGAATGTCTCGTGGTCATCGACGCGGATGCCACCTGTCAGGGTCAGTTTCTCAACAGGTTTAAATTCATAGAGACCAAACACGCCGTCGATGGAGGCGTGCGCGTCATTGGCGGTGGTTTCTTCCCGCTCTGCACCAAAGGAAAGCTTGTTCATGTCGTTGACAGTGAACGTGCCCTGATAGCGATAGATCTGTCGATCTCCTTCAGCGGAATAGCTTTCGGCACCATTCGAGAAATTCTTGCGGGTGATGTCGGAATATCCGACCATCAAGAGGTTCTCGAACCGGTCATCGAAGAGCGGTACTTTCAGTGAGACGTTTCCTGACAGCGTTTCATTCTCGGTACGTTCGTCGCCATCGCCGACACTGCCTTCCGCGCCGAAAACATAGCTGTCATATTCGGCATCCGCGTCGTTCCAGAGAAGCGACGCTTCCAGTCGGGCTCTTTCCGGCAGGTTCAGTCCGCCTTTTGCAGACAGCGTCGTGGAATCGTAGGCATCTTCCTCTCCATTGCCATTGGCTTCGTCTGCCTTGGAGATTCCATCCGTGGAAATGCCGCTGGCTGAGAGACGGAGGTCGCCGGTCTCGTTCGCGCTGCCGATGGAAGCACCTCCGCGCAGCGTGTTGAAGGAACCGTATTCTGCATATGCGCTTCCACCGAGCCGTTGTTCCGGCTTTTTGGTTATGATGGAAACAACCCCGCCGATGGCATCGGAGCCCCATAGGGTCGATTGAGGCCCTTTCAGCACTTCAATTCGATCGATATTATCAGTATCAAGATAAGCGAAGTTGAAGCTGCCGTCCGTCACGGATGGATCACCGACCGGTACGCCGTCGATCAGGACCAGGGTCTGCCCGGACGAGGCACCGCGAATGCGCACGCTCGCAGCACCGCCATAGCTCCCATTTTGATTTATTGTGACGCCTGGCGCCGCCGCCACGGCATCGAGGGCAAAATCGAAATCCAGCTTTTCGAGATCTTCTGCGGTGATGATGCTGACGCTGGAGCCGATTTCAGTCTGGGTCTGATTGAGACGTGATCCTTCAACAGTGATCGCTTCCATTCTATTTTCTTCTGTGCTGGATTCTTGCGCGATAGCCGGCGTGATCAGGCTGATAGCAGCCGCACTAAGCAGAGCTGTCCTGTATGACATGGGGGTTCTCCTCATGAGCACCCCGCCGCCCGGAAGACAGGTGCCTATAACGACAATTGCTGGCCACATGGTGCGATCCATGCGGGCGGCCAGGCCGGTTTCCTTGATGTCGTTACAAAAGGAGAGGCATCAGCCTTCCCGCCCGCTGAGAACTATTCCCGGCCTCCGGACGAACGACGCGATGGCAGGTCTCCTGGCTCGCCGATCAATGCTTCAGGCCGCCTTCCCAGAACCCTGAGGTTCCAGTGACTTCATGGCCATCAGCTCCTGGCTGACAGTTGCGGGTACAGCGCCGGAATTACACCGGCTTCCCTCTAGGCCCTTGTTAAGGGCACCATCTGAGGTGCTAGTTGTTGCAGTTGCGAAACCCTGTCAATAGCGGCTGCGGCAGCTGACGCAAAGGCAACCGCTAGAAGCTCATACCGATTGGGAAAAAGTTATTCCCGCTCTGGACGGAGAGTTCGCCAGAAGTGTTCTTTCTTGATGGTTTCAAGAAACGGAAAGACTTGCCGTCCGGAAATTGGGCAAGCGCCAAAAACCGTTTGAAACGTCAAAGTAATCAAAGTGGAAGCTGGCAGATGGTGGTTCGGGGGAGACTTGAACTCCCGACCTCGCGATTATGAGTCGCGCGCTCTAACCAGCTGAGCTACCGAACCATTCGTCGAAACGAAGGGGCCTCATACACGCGGGCGGGCCAGCCTGCAAGCGGGCGATCTGCACCTCGATGTATCGCGTGATCCCAATGACTGCAGTGGCGGTACAGGCATGTGGCCTGCTTCTATCGCAGCGCCCGGTTCGGCGGGAATATTCCCATGCGTCAAGCCCGGTATCGGCTGGCATTCCGCACCTTAATGGCGCCTCTTGGCAAGCTGGCAGCAAGCCCCGTAGACTTGATGGCATGAAACGCATTCTGATCGCGTTGATGTCTGCCGTGCTCACTGGTCTTTGCCTGCCCGCCGAGGGTCAGGAGGAGGAGGCGATCGAGGCCTATATGTCAGGCAACTATCCGGCGGCGCTGGCCCGGACCGCAAATGCGCCGGACGCCGACTCCCGAGCCTTCGCTGCACGGATCCTGCTGGCCGAGGCGATCAGCCAGAATGGCCAGCCGCCGGCCGCATTGCTGCAGGATGCCCTGGCCGAGGCCAACCAGGCCCTTTCCCGGCAACCGGGCCATATCGAGGCCCGGCTGCAGAAGGCGATCGCCCTGTCGCTCCTCAGCCGGCCCATGAGCGCCGGAGAAGTGCGCCGCAGCGGCTTTGGCAGCGAAGCGCGCGACCTTGCTGAAGGCGTACTGGCGGAAGAACCGGACAATATTTATGCGCATGCGTTTCTGGCGGTCTGGAACGCTGAAGTAATCCGGCGTGGAGGGACCCTTGGCGCTTTGGTCATGGGAGCTAGCCTCGACAAGGCCCGGCGTCACTATCAGGCGGCCGTGGCGCTTGCCCCCGGCGACGCGGCGATCCATTGGCAATGGGCTCGCGCGTTGGCAGCGCTGAATGCAAAAAAGTATGATGCGGAGATCAGGGCGGCCCTCGATGCGGCGCAGGCGGCACCGGTGAACAGCGATCTTGAACGGATTATGCAGGCGCGCGCCGGGCTGCTGAAGCAGGTGCTGGAGACTGATGGCACCGGGGCCGCAGAGGCCCGGGCACTGGACATGCTCTGAGCGTTCCGGCGGTCGTCCTGTGAACGTCTTTGTCTATTCCGCTGCGACGGATTCTGCAGCGGCTTCCTGTTCGGAGAGGAAGCGTTCTGCATCCAGCGCAGCCTGACAGCCCATGCCGGCCGCAGTGACGGCCTGGCGATAGGTCTCGTCGGTCACATCGCCAGCGGCGAAGACGCCAGGAATCTCGGTCTGCGGCGTGCCGGGCTTGGTGATGAGGTAGCCATTGTCTTTCATCTTCAGCTTGCCCTTGAACAGTTCGGTCGACGGTGCATGGCCGATGGCGATGAAGACACCGTGTACCGGCACGAGTTTCACTTCGCCGGTGTTCACATCCTTGATTTTCGCGCCGGTTACGCCGAGCGGGTTCTCATCGCCGACAACCTCTTCCAGCGTGTGATTCCAGACTACTTCGACCTTCGGGTTCTTCAGCAGGCGCTCCTGCAGGATCTTTTCGGCGCGGAAGCTGTCGCGGCGGTGCACGACGGTGACCTTGGAGGCAAAATTGGTAAGGAACAGGGCTTCTTCAACGGCGGAGTTGCCGCCGCCCACGACCATGACTTCGCGGCCGCGGTAGAAGAAGCCGTCACAGGTCGCACACGCTGACACGCCGAAACCCTTGAACTTCTCTTCCGTCGGCAGGCCAAGCCATTTGGCCTGGGCGCCGGTGCAGATGATGATCGAATCTGCGGTGTAGACCGTGCCGCTCTCGCCGATCGCCTTGAACGGGCGGCTTTCGAGGTCGACTTCGGCGATATGGTCGTTCTCGACCTTCGCGCCCATGGCTTCGGCATGTTCCTGCATCTTCACCATCAGGTCTGGCCCCTGAATCTCGGTGAAGCCGGGATAGTTTTCCACTTCCGTGGTGATGGTCAGCTGGCCACCGGGCTGGATGCCGGTCACCACAAGCACATCACGCAGCGCGCGGGCACCGTAGACGGCAGCCGTCCAGCCAGCCGGGCCGGAGCCGAGAATCAGGATTTCAACGTGTTTCGTGTCGGCCATGTCGGTACTCCGGATGCGCCTTGTGGAATCGGCTTTTGCACATAGGGCGGGTCGGTCGAGGCTTAAAGGTCCCCGCCGCTCATATCAATGTGACACCGCGTGGAAAGCTCAGCAGGGCTTGGAAACGACTTCCACAGTGGCGTGGGAAACATCGAACCGTTCCGCGAGGCGGGCTTTCACGTCCCGGCGCAAGGTTTCGATACAGGCACCCTCGGCGGCGGTGACTTCCATCGTGATGAGCGGTTTCGATTCCGTCAGCGCCCAAGCATGGATGTGTGAAACGTTCATGACATGCTCAATATGCGCCACGAGGTCTTGCCGTATGTCTTCCGGCGACAGGCCCTCGGGCGTGCCTTCCAGCAGGATGTGGCCGGACTGGCGGGCGATGCGGACGCCGGCGACAAGGACCAGCAAGGCCACGAGAACAGACAGGATCGGGTCGGCAGGCGTCCAGCCCGTCGTGAGGATAACGATTGCCGCGGCGATGGCCGCGACGGACCCAAGCAGGTCTCCGATCACATGCCAGAGCGCGCCTTGCAGGTTCAGGTCGTGCTTGTCGCCGCCATGCAGCACCCAAGCGGCGAGAATGTTCACGACAAGGCCGCCAGCGGCCACCCACAACATGATCCCGCCGAGCACCGGCGCGGGGTCCAGCAACCGGTGAATGGCTTCCCAGACGATCCAGCAGGCCAAGGCAACCAGGGCGATGCCGTTGGTGAAGGCGGCCAGCACTTTCATCCGGCCAAAACCGTAGGAGCGGCTGGGATCTGCTGGCCGTTCGGCCAGCTTGTAACCGACCCAGGCCAGGATCAGTGAGGCAGCGTCCGTCAGCATATGTGCGGCGTCGGCGAGCAGGGCCAGGGAACCGGAGATGATCCCGCCCGTCACTTCCGCCATCATGAAAGAGGCCGTCAGGACCGCTGCGATTGCGACGCGCCGGCGTGAATCCGCTGTCGTCATGTCTGCATGGTCATGGGAGTGCCCATGTCCATGGCTGTGCCCATGTTCGTGGCCGTGACCATGCGCGTGGTCATGCTCATGATCGTGGGCTTTGTCCGGCAGGTTGGTGTTCAGGTCGCAACTCATGTGCCTGAGGTGGAATCCTTTCGCGGGAAGGTCAATTCGAGTGTGATAGCGTTGCGTTGCCGGGCCGATTGATTTTCCGCCCTGCCGCTGAGGTTTGTGTGCTAGGTTACCTGAAAACATAACAAAAAAGCCCGGAGGAAATCCATGAGCCCACCCCGCCTGCGCCAGCTTGTGATTGCTGCCAACAGTCTCGACACTGCCGACACGTTGAAGAACGTCCTGGGCCTTGGGGAACCGTTTCCGGATCTAGGCGTGGCGGAATTCGGCCTGGTGAATGCTGTGTTCGCGATTGGTGACCAGTTCCTCGAAGTCGTCGTGCCGACCCAGGACAAGGCACCAGCCCGGCGGTTCATCGACCGGGGCGGCGAGGGCGGTTACATGGCGATCTTCCAGACGGACGATATGCAGGCGCTGCGCACACGTGTCGACGGGCTGGGGATCCGGCGCGTCTGGAACATCGACCTGCCGGACATTTCGGCGAGCCATCTCCATCCCGCCGATATTGGCGGGGCAATTGTCTCAGTAGATGAGCCACGCCCGGCCGGCAGCTGGCGCTGGGGCGGCCCGGGCTGGCGAGACCGGGCAGCACCTGGCCGGTTCACACATGCCGTTCTGGAAACGCCGGATCCGGATGCGCTGGCGCAGAAATGGGGGCTCGTCTTTGGCCTGACAGCCGACAAGCGCCGCCTGTTCCTTGCCGACGCGGTGCTCTACTTCAATGAAGGCCCCGCCGACCGGATGATCGAATTCGGTGTCGATCTTCCCCATGCAGACAAGGCACTGGAACGCGCCGAGGCTGCCGGGCTGATGGTCGACGGGAAAAGCACAAATGTTGCCGGCGTCAGGCTGGCATTCGCCTGACTAGTAACCGTCTGCCACTCCATCCTTGCGCATCTCGGTCGCGGCCAGATAGGCACCACTGTTGAAGTCACGCATAATGGCCTGATAGCCGCCGGCATTGGCGCCGCAGCACTCGATATTCAGACCACGGCGTTCCAGTTCGACGCGCGTTTCCGGGGGGATACCGCTTTCGAGCGAGACCGTGCCGATATCGGCTTCGCATGCTGCGTCGTCGAAGTCATCGGTTGGCTCACAACCGCCATTATGCTCCCAGCGTGCCGCATCGCCGGCTTCCTGCAAACCCATGTCGAAATCGACGAGGTTCAGGATGACCTGGACATGACCCTGTGGCTGCATGCCGCCGCCCATAAGGCCGAAGCTCAGCCACGGTTCAAACGGACAGGCCTGTTCAATCGGCACCGCCCGGACCTGACAGCCCGGCATGTCCTTCTTGAAAGCAAAGGCCGGAATGATGGTATGGAACGGCCGCTTGCCCGGTTCCCAGACATTCGGGTGGACCGGGTCGAGGCTGAACAACTGGCCGCGGTCCTGGAACATGAAGCCAAGGCCGTCCGCAACGAGACCTGACCCCATGCCGCGATAGTTAGACTGGATCAGCGATACCATCATGCCGTTCTCGTCGGCGACGGTGAGATAGGTTGTGTCACCGTCTTTCAGTTTGGCGTCAGCCGCAGGGAAATCCATACCGGCTTTTACATTGGTCATCGCCTTGCTGAGATCAATCAGACCCGCGCGTTCGGCGTTGTAGCCCTCTTTCAGGAAGACATTCGGGTCGATGCCGGAAAAGGCCGGATCGGCGTAGCCTTTGGCCCTGTCCGCAAATGCCAGCCGCTTGGCTTCCACCTGCGCCATGATCGAGTCCGCCGAGCCAAAGCCCATGTCGCGCAGGTCGTATTTTTCCAGCATCTGCAACATCTGCAGCGCGGCAATGCCTTGTGTGTTCGGTGGCAGTTCGCAGACCTTATAGTCGCCGCGATACGTCGCGCAGACAGGCTCAACCCATTCGCCTTCATGCGTGGCGAAATCCTCGTAGGTCAGAAAACCGCCGATCCGTTCGAAATAGTCGGCCATGATGTGGGCCGTCTCGCCGGTGTAAAACTCATCCCGGCCCTTGTAGGCGATACGCTCCAGCGTGTCGGCGAGGTCCGGATTGCGAAACAGCGATCCTTCTTCCGGTGCGGGCGAGAAATAGGTTTTCTTCGCGTTGTCGTATTCTTCCAACATGCCGCTCTCATAGGCGGGCTCGAAGCGCTTTGGACCGAAGCTCCAGTAAAAGGAGATCACTTCCGGGATCGGCGCACCTTCGCGCGCGTAGCGGATCGCGGGTTCCAGATCGGTGTTGATCGGCAGTTTGCCGAACCGTTCGTGCAGCGCGAACCAGCCATCGACCGTACCCGGAACAGTCACGGGCGCCGCACCGAATGGCGGGATTTCCTTGCCGTCCATAAACTCATCGGCCTTCGCCTGCATCTGTTCCAGCGTGGCGTTCTTCGCGCTGCGGCCGGACCCATTATAACCGTAAAGCTGCTGTGTCTCTGGGTCCCAGACGATTGCGAAGAGATCGCCGCCTATACCGTTTCCGGTCGGCTCCACAAGACCTAGCATGGCGTTCGCGGCAATGGCGGCATCAACGGCTGAACCGCCGCGCTTCATCACATCGAGTGCTGTCTGCGTGGCCAATGGATGGGCCGTTGCGGCCGCCGCATTCGGGGCAACAACGGCAGAACGAACGCCCAAATCCCGCCCCGTCGGCATCCGGTCACCCGGACCCGGCGCAGACAGCTGCAGCAGCGCGTTGCCAATTGTGCCTGCGCTGTCTGTTTCGGCCGGCGTAGGTGCTTCAGCAGAAACGCCGTCGCCAGCCGGATCGGGGGTTGCACATGCGCTAAGTCCTGCCGCCACCATGGCTGCCAGGAGTGTTCGGGCCATTTTCATGACTGATGCCTCCGCTATCTGGCGGTGACCTTAACGCCCTTCGCCGGGTTTTCGAGTCCCGGCCTGGCCAATAATAATCGTCATTCGGGCGCAGGGTGCGGCCGAGGGCTTCGATATAGCTGTGGATCAGACCATCAGACATAGCTGACAACCTCCCATTCGATGCCGTCATGATCATGGAAATAGAACCGGCTGCCGGGATCATATGTCTGGTGGCTATGCGTTTTCAGGCCGGACTTCAGGATCCGTTGTTCGGCGGCGTCCAGGTCTTCAACCAGGATGCCGAAATGGTTCACCGCACCGGTGCGGTAATAGCTTTCTTCATCCATACGGTCCTGCTTCGGCAGGGCATAGAGGGCGATATACTCATCATCGGTGCCGACATGGACGGTGTAGCCGTCGTATTTTGCCGGGCCTTCCCAGCGCACATGCCAGCCGAACAGGTCCACCAGCATGGCGGCTGTCTTCTTCGGGTCTGAGACCGTCACATTCACATGCTCAAACAGGGCGGGTTTCATTTTCTTGCTCCATTCGCTTCAATTCATTGAGTTCTGATTTGACGATCCTAATTCCTCAACTTAACTTGAGGTCAAGCATTTTGGACAAGGAAAAAATCGTTATGAAACAGGGGCTTTTGATCGGGGATGTTGCCCGTCGTACCGGGCTGTCGGTTTCTGCCATCCGCTTTTATGAATCACGCGGCCTCGTGAAGCCGGATCGTCGTCCCTCTGGTCAGCGGGAGTTTGCCCGTGCCGATATCCGCCGGTTGTCCTTCATCCTGATCGCCCAACAGATGGGCCTCACCATCGAGGAGATCGGAGACGTTCTCAGCGAACTGCCGGACAACCGCACGCCGACCAAGGCAGACTGGACCCGCATCAGCCAGCACTTTCGCAAGCGCCTCGATGATCACATCGCCATGGTGGAGCGCCTGCGCAACAGGCTGGATGGCTGCATCGGCTGTGGCTGTCTCAGCCTGAAGAGCTGCGCGCTCTACAATCCGGATGACCGCGCCAATGCCGCCGGACCGGGACCGCGCTTCGTGGTAACGGCGGAGAAGGTGGGGTGAGTCCCGGCGCGTCTTTTGAGATGGCGCAGGTCATTGTCGCAGCAGCCCGGCTCGAGGGACAATGGATCACACCCGAAAACCTAAACACCCAGGCAAGTCAGAATGGCGCCTATGTCCTCCTGGTCGGTCTGGACAGGGCGTTACCGGTTGGGGCTAGCCGGCGCAAATCAGGACAATTGCCAGCCGGAACCTATCTCTATGCGGGTAGCGCATACGGCGCAGGCGGCGTTGCGGCCCGCATCGGCCGTCATTTCAGAAAAGACAAGAAAGTTCACTGGCACGTCGATCGACTGACACTGGAGGCGAGCCGCCTCGCGGCATTCATTGTGGAGAATGGCAATGAATGCGCGCTGGCTGAGGCGCTGCTGGAATTGAACAACGTAGCGATCGCGATAGAGGGATTTGGCAGTACGGATTGCCTATCCTGCCGTGGTCATTTGCTGGCGATCGTCTGAGCGGACCTAGTTCGGCTTTTTCGGGAAATAGTGCATCGCCATGCGTTCCGCAATTTCCTGGCCTTCGCGGGCGAAGCGCGCTTCGGCTTCCACGGCGCGGTTGTCGCATTTCAGGTAATCGCGCGTGGTGTCCTGATAGGCCTCGTTGAATTGCGCCACGAGGCTGGAACGGAGGTTCCCGCGATTCGGAGCCTCATAGCTCAACATGTCGGACATGTACTGGCGCCAGTACTGGTCGTCCCGGCCATTGCAGCGGACCCGGATCGCGTGTGCCGAGCCCAGCGCGCCGGCCAGATCGGCAGCGTCGCGGAAATAATCCGGTCCCCGCATCGGCAGGCTCGATTGTGCAGTGCTTGCGCCACAGACCATCAGGGCGCTAAGCAGGACGACATGAAAACGTGCCTTGTTCATGAAAAGACCTTTGCCCGCATCCAGCCTCGGCTCAAGGATGTAGAACACAAACTTGATGTCCTCATTATGACCGATGAAGGACGCTTCTATCATGCGGGCAGCCGCGTGGTGACCGACAAGGTGGAGCCTGAGATCGTCTTCGGCAGTCTGGACTGCTTCTTTGGCCCCGCCGCCGGTGTATTCGTGAAGACCGTCACGACCTCGGACCGACTGGAGTGGTTCCAGTCTCCGGCAGCGGGCGTCGACAACGCGGTACTGAAAGCGATTGGCAAGGCGTCGAAACAATACACGACCAACCATACCCAGGCTGAATCCATGGCCGAGTGGGCCCTCTGGGCCGCGTTGGACTTCCTCCGCGAAGGGCCGCTGCACCGGGCCCAGCAGGAGGCGGCAGAATGGAAACGTGTTCAGGCACGCGAGATCGCCGGTAGCCGCTGGCTGGTGGTCGGCTATGGCTCAATCGGTGAAGCCGTCGGCAAACGCGTGACTGCGCTTGGCGGGCACGTCACCGGCCTGCGCCGTTCCCCTGGCCCGGCACCGGGCGCGCAGGAGATATTGCCCATCGGTGTGTTGCCGGATTTGCTGCCGGAAGCAGATATTGTGCTGCTGAGCGTGCCGCACACGTCAGAAACTGAAGGCATGGCCGATGCGGACTTCTTCTCGAAGATGAGACCGGACGCCCTGTTCATGAATCTTGGCCGTGGGGCTCTGGTGAACGAGGACGCGCTGGTCGCGGCGCTGGACAAGGGGCACCCGGCCTATGCCGCCCTCGATGTCACTGGTGTGGAGCCTCTGCCGGCGGAAAGCCCGCTGTGGCATCATCCGAAGATCATGATCACGCCACACGATTCGTCCCAGACCAATGGAACGATCCTTCGGGCGGATGGCACGTTCGTGGACAATCTTCACCGCTACCTGAACGGCGAGCCGCTCAGGAACCTCGTCGACCGGAAAGCCTTCGAGGACTGAGCGGCGATTTCGTCCGTTTACGCGGTTTCCTTCACTTTCAGCCCGGCAATTCGGTCAATCGAGGCTTCGGCATCGCGCATGATGTCGGCCACGATCTCAGCGACGGGTTTGACCTCGTGCACGCCGCCGGCCGATTGGCCCATGGCGAAGCAGGAATTGTCCATCGACAGTTTCGTTTCGTCCGTGATCCCACCAATACCGCCGATGACGCCGGTCTGCGTGGAGTGAATGGCCTGGAACGGGAAAGGCTTGATGTCCTGCGGACGGCTTTCCCAGTCATTGATGTAATCGTTCGTGCGGCAACGCATCGGCTTGCCTGAGTAACAGCGTGTGCGAGTCGTATCGGTGTCGCCTGCGCCGACGACGGCGTTCTTGTACATGTTGGCGGCGTGGGCCTCCTCCGAAGCGATGAAGCGCGTGCCCATCCACACACCCTGCGCGCCGAGGGCGAGGGCTGCTGCGAGACCGCGGCCATCATAGATGCCGCCTGCGGCGACAACAGGAATTTTCACCGCTTCCACGGCCTGTGCCACCAGCGGAAGTGTGCCGACGAGCCCGGTGTGTCCACCGCCTTCACCGCCTTGCAGGATGACAGCGTCGCAACCGGCCTGTTCTGCCTTGATCGCATGCTTCACGGCGCCGCCGACGACCATGACCTTCACATTGGCTTTCTTCAGGCGCTCCATGATCGGCATCGGCACGCCAAGACCAGCCACGAAGGAGTCGGCGCCGCCATTGATGATGACGTCCACGGATTCCTCAAGGCTTTCCGGGCTGGCGGCCAGGAGGTCAACGCCGAAGGGGCGGTCGGTCAGCTCGCGCACGCGTTTCATCTGTCCGGCGATGAAATCCGGCGAAGTACCGGCCATCCCAAGCACGCCATAGCCGCCTGCATTGCACATGGCAGCACAGACTTCGGCGTAGGAAACCCCGCCCATGCCGGCGAGCATGATCGGGTGCTGGACATTCAACATATCTGTCAGGCGGGTTTTCAGGGCCATTTGGGCTTCCTCTCTCTGAATGTTTTATGCATCCGTGCTTACGGCCCGGTCGCAACGTCAACGCAATAGCTGGCGCCACCCCGCCGCGTCTCTGCCCCATTCCCGCCGCGTTCTGCCGTCAGAATACCAGATGGACTGGCAGAATCGCCGGTCCGGCGTCACATGCGGAGACCAGACGGACCGGATCTTTAGATCAGTCCAACTTCGTGAAGGACGCGGCAACCGGCCGACGGGCTTGCCCGGGAACAGGTCCGGTTGCCCCAACTTCCGCCCTTTCCCGGGGGCTCTGGGAGAGGGGGCTTGATTGAGGAATTTGCAGGCACGCCTTGCCGATTTCTGAATTGAGCTATCCGTTTTGCTTGGCGGATGCTATGACGCCGTTCGGTCGAAAGGCCATTAACAGGGGTAAGATCATGAAGAATATCATCACTTTGGGCGCTGCAGCCCTGGCTCTCGCAGCTTGCGCACCGGCGGAAGCTCCGGCTGAAGATACGCCGGTTGTTGAAGAAACCACGGTCATCGAAGAGTCGGCTTCCGACGCTGCCGATGCCGCCGTTGAAGCAGCTGACGAAGCTGCGGATGCCGCTGCTGACGCTGCTGATTCGGCAGAAGAAGCTGCTGGCGAAGCAATGGACGCTGCTGAAGAAGCTGCTGCCGACGCTGCAGACGCTGCTGAGGACGCAGCCGATGCTGCTGCCGAAGAGATGACGGAAGAAACCCCGGAATAACGGGGCGTTCCTTCGGAATTAGATAGGGCCGCTCCTTGGGGAGCGGCCCTTTTGATTTGTGTCCTGAATGTCAGGATCAGAACTTCTGGTAGCCGCCATCGACCAAGAGCGTATCGCCCGAGTGGAATTTCGAGGCATCGGAGGCGAGATAGACGGCGATCCCGCCGAAATCTTCCGGCTCGCCCCAGCGGCGGATCGGCACGCGGGAGATCACCTTGGTCTGAAATGCCTCAGCGCCCTGTGCACCTTCCGTCATGTCGGTTGCGATCCAGCCCGGTAGGATCGAGTTCGCCCGGATCTGGTAGCGGCCATATTCCACGGCGATTGCGTTCATCATGGCGATCAGACCGCCCTTGGTGTGGCCGTAGGACTGGTTCCGTGCCGCGCCCGACAGGGCTGCCAGTGACGCCGTGCCGATCAGGCTGCCACCCAGGTCGCCGGCTTTCGCACGGGTCACCATGGACTTCGCGGCCTCGCGCAGGGTGAGAAAGGCGCCTTCGGAATTGATCCGCTGATTGTAGCGCCAGGTCTCCAGCGTCATCTCATGAAAATTCGGAGCGCCGCGACCAACGCCGGCATTTGCGATGCAGGTGTCGATGCGGCCGAACTCTTCTTCGGCTTCCTTCATCGCTTTGACGACTTCGGCTTCCTCGCCGACGTCCACCTTCCATGCCTTGACCTTGCCGGTGCCGAGTGCGTCGGCCTTTTTCACGGCGGCGTCATTGTCGGCTTCCTTGCGGCCCCAGATGACGACATCGGCGTTTGAAGCGGCCAGCGCCTCCACCATGCCGAGGCCGATCCCCTTGTTGCCGCCGGTGACGACGCAGACCTTTCCTGTAAGGTCGAATGGAGCATAGGTCATGGCTTCCTCCTGAAAGATTCTGGTTTGTTTGTCTGGTGTCACACAAGAGAGGTGACGCTGGGGCCGGTCAAGAGGCTGATTGGCTGGCGATCACGAGCTGCCGGGCCGCTTCGATGATGCGACGGGTCTCGTCCCAGATTTCAAGTTCTGCCAGACGGGCCGGGCTGATCCACTCGGCATGTGCCGCATCATCCCCCGCCATTACCGTACCGGAAACCCACACTGCAGCGTAGTCGAACAGGACGAAATGGCGGGTCACATCTCCCGTTGTGCGGGAGGTGAAGATGCCGTCCACCACATCCACCAGGCCGACCAGCCGGGCGGTGAGACCCGTCTCTTCCTTCAACTCGCGTAACGCCGCATCGCCAGCGCGTTCGCCGAATTCGATCTTGCCGCCGGGCAGGGACCAGCTCCCTGCCATCGGCTTGGTCCCCCGGCGGATCAGGGCGACGTCATCGCCACGGAAGCAGACCGTGCCGACGGCCGGGACGGGCTTCTGATCTGTCATGCACCGCTTCCCTGTTCCAGCAGGACGACCGTCTCCACATGCGCAGACCAGAGGAACTGGTCGACCGGCTGTACCAGCATGATCCGGTACCCGGCATCGACCAGCACGCGCAGGTCACGCGCCAGCGTACCGGGATCGCAAGAGACGTAGGCAACCCGCCGCACGCCGCTATAGGCAATTTCCGCCACCTGCTTGGCGGCGCCGGCCCGTGGCGGGTTCAGCACGATGCCCTGGAAGCGCGCCAGCGTAGCGGACGGGACGGGGTTGCGGAATAGGTCCCGTACCTCTGCCGTAACGGGCTTCAAGCCATGTGCAGCACGGGCGGAAGATTCCAGCGCCTCAATCGCCACGGCATCACCTTCAACTGCGTGAACCCGGGACTCCTCAGCCAGCCGCAGCGCAAATGTTCCGCAGCCGGAGAAAAGGTCTACCACTTCCAGCGCATATTTCAGGTGCTGGCGCACAAGGCTTGCCATGAAGGCCTCAGCCTCAGGGCTTGCCTGAAGGAAGCCACCCGGCTTCGGACGCAGGAAAGCCCTACCGACCTGGATCTCGGGTGTCGCTTGCTGCAACGGAACGTCATTTCCGATAGCAACGCGCATGAAACCCGCCGCCAGTGCCTTGGCCCCGGCCATCATCACATCGTGTGGGGCGGCAAAGGTGGCTGTGTCGGTGATGTGCAGGTCCAGCCCGTTCGGCATGGCAGTGACTTTCAGGACCATCTCGCCTTTCAGCGGCGCCAGCGGTCCGGCCAGTTCTTTCAGTGCGCTGATTTTCCGTGTAATCTCCGGCGAGGCGACCGGGCAGGTGTTGATGTCAACAATGTCGTGGCTGCGCCGGGAATGGAAGCCGAGCTGCACGCCGCTTTTGGTGCGCCGGGCGGCAAGAGAAATGCGGCGGCGCGTGCCGGGCGGGGTGACCCAGACTTCCTCGACATGCTGTTCCAGTCCGCGCGACTTCAGGGCGTTGATTACCAGGGACTGCTTGAACGCCCGGTAAGGCCCATCCGCCAGGTGTTGCAGGCTGCAGCTACCGCAGCTGGCATAGTGCGGACAAACCGGGGACTGCCTCTCCGGTGAAGGCGTCACGATCTCCAGAAGTTTTGCTTTATCGCCGTTAACAGCGATGCGGACTTCCTCGCCAGGCAGGGTGCGCGGCACGGAAACCCAGTCTCCGTCAATCCGCACCTGGCCGTCGCCCTTCGATCCGAGGCGTTCGATGACCACAGTGCTGGCACTGCGGGCATCCGGATCAGGAATAGCAGGCATACCGGGCTCCCCACTGGTTGTGTCCCGATTCACGGGTTAGCACCCAAGGACGGTCGCGAATAGGAGGCTTGAATGGCGAAACCGGCGAAGCAGCCTCTGAGTCTCGCCCTGCAGGGCGGCGGTGCCCATGGCGCCTACACATGGGGCGTCCTCGACAGGCTGTTGGAAGAGAATCGCTTCGATATCCGAGCCATCACAGCGACGTCCGCCGGTGCCATGAATGCTGTCGCGTTTGCCGGGGGCTATGGCGCAGGCGGGATAGACGGCGCGCGGCAGGCGCTGGAATCGCTGTGGCAGGCCGTATCGCACAGCGGCCGGCACGTACGTGCATATGGCGCCAACAATGCGGCCGCCTTTGCCTATGCCTCCGCCCTGCAGAGCTGGGCGAGCCCTTACGACCTGAACCCGCTGAAGCTGAACCCATTGCGCGATGCCGTAGAGGAGGTGATCGATTTCGAGGCTGTCCACGCCTCCGGCCTGCAGCTGTTCCTCAGCGCGACGGATGTGGAGTCCGGCCATGTGAAAGTGTTCACGGGAGACGAGGTGACACTTGATGCCGTGCTCGCCTCGGCCTGCCTGCCACAGACCTTCCAGGCGGTGGAGATCGACGGTCACGCCTATTGGGACGGCGGCTATATGGGTAATCCCAGCATATTCCCGCTGATCTATGCAGGCGCACCGACAGATGTGCTGCTCGTGACATTGAACCCCATCGAGCGGCCCGGCGTGCCGAAACGGGCAGGCGAGATCCAGGAACGCGTCAACGAGATCAGCTTCAACGCTGCCCTGATCGGGGAGCTGCGCGCCATCGCCTTTGTCCAGCGCCTGCTCGATGACGGCATGCTGAAGGCGCCGATGCTGAAGAAATACCGCCGCTTGAACGTGCATGCGATCCGCGGCGGGCAGGACCTGGTGGACCAGAGTCTGCACACCAAATTTGACACCAGCTGGCGTTACCTCACCAACCTGCGCGACAAGGGCCGGGCAGCGGCAGAGACCTGGCTCGCAGACGACGCAAACCTTGTCGGCACGAAACAGTCGAACTGCGACCTGCGGGAGGAATTCCTGAAGGGCTAAGCTTGTTTCAGGAACCAGACCCGGGCCGCGCCATAGTCGCGGGTGTCCAGCACCTCCCAGCCTTCCGGTGAGATCAGCTCGTCCGAGGCGGTCTCCACCACGGCGATGGCATCCTCCGCCAGCCACTTGCCCTCAGCGAGGCAGGCGAGCGCCGGGCGCACAAGGTCCTTGTGGTAAGGCGGGTCGAGGAAGGCGATCGTGAACGGGCTGCCGACACCGGCCGGCTTTTCGCCAAGGTCCGTCGCAGAGCGCCGGTGGATGCGCGTATTCCCGTAAAGGCCCAGCGTCTCGATATTGTCGCGGATCGCCCCGCGCGCCGCATGGTCGGTTTCCACGAACAGGCAGAAGGCGGCGCCCCGGCTGACCGCTTCAAGGCCCAATGCGCCGGAGCCTGCGAAGAGGTCGATCACCCGCGCGCCTTCGATCTCCGGCGCCCAGGGGGCGTGGGCGAGCATGTTGAACACGCTCTCGCGCGCACGGTCCGCCGTCGGCCGCGTGCCCTGTCCCTTCGGCGCGGCAATCGCGCGCCCCTTGTGCTGTCCGGCAATGATGCGCATGGCCTCTCCGTTTTTCCGCCCGCGCCTTAGCACGCCGCGCCGCAAAACACATCCTTGCGCTGCCGCGCCTGCGGGCTCACTCTGCCAGAGAATAATGGGAGGAAGGCATGGCAAACGTAACCACGGAAACCTTGGGGGCGGTCCGCCTCATTCGGTATGCCAATCCGCCGCGCCACTACATGACCGCCGAAGGGTCCGGCCAGATGCTGGCCGCGATCACCGAGGCTGACAGCGACCCCGCCATCCGCGCCATCATCCTGACTGGCACGGACGACGTGTTCGTCCGGCACTATGACGTCAGCGAGATCGTCGCCATCGGCGAGGCGGTGCAGGCCGGGGCGCTGAAACCGGAAGACTTCGAACAGGGCGGCTTTGCCGATATGGTCCGCGCGGTGTTTGAAACGCCGAAGCCGGTCATCGCGGCCATCAATGGCGTCTGCATGGGCGGTGGGTTTGAGCTGGCGCTCGCCTGTGACCTGCGGGTGGCGGCCAGCAGTGTGTCGCTGATCGGCCTGCCTGAGACGCGGATCGGCATCTTCCCGGGCGGCGGCGGCACCCAGCGCCTGCCGCGCATGATCGGTGAGGCGCGGGCACTGGAATTTATCCTGTTCGGCCAGACAGTCGATGCTGCCGGGGCGCTCGAACTTGGCCTTGTCCATGCGGTGGCGAATGACGCTGTGGCCCACGCGACCGATTGGGCGACCGAACTGGCCGGGCGCGGGGCGGAAGGTCTTGCCCATGCCAAGCGTCTCGTCCGGGGTGCGCTGACTTGGGGACTTGTCGAAGGCACCCGGCAGGAACAGCATGGTTTCCACAACGTGCTGAAGGCAGCCTCCGCCATGGCCGCAATGCGGGAATTTCTGGAGACGGGAGAAGACATCACAAGATGAGCCTTGCGCTGACTGATCCGATGGAACGCGCCCTGGAACTGGCACGTGCCGCTGCCGACGCGGGTGAAGTGCCTGTGGGCGCCGTCATCGTCGATCCGGAAACGGGCGAGATCGTCGCCGAAGGTGCCAATGCGCCGATCAGCGGCCACGACCCCACGGCCCATGCTGAGATCATTGCCCTGCGTCTTGCGGCTGCGGCGCGCGGCAATTACCGCCTCACCGGCCTCATCATGTATGTCACGCTTGAGCCCTGCGCGATGTGCGCAGGCGCGATCAGCCTTGCCCGGATCGGCAAGCTGGTCTTCGGCGCCTGCGATCCGAAAGGCGGCGCGGTGATCCACGGCGCGCGCTTCTTCGAACAGCCGACCTGCCACTGGCGGCCGGAGGTGGAGCAGGACGAAGCACGCGGCGAGGCGGCCAGCCAGCTGCTGAAGGATTTCTTCAAGGCTCGCCGAAAGTAGCTGGGGGCTAGCTGAAACCCTGCCTTTCACCCCTGACGCGCCGGAAATGCTTGCTTTCCTTGAGGGCACGCGATGCCTTGTTGGCGAAACAGGGAGATCCACATGACCGCGACCGTCAGAACAGAAAACGATATTTCCGTCGTCACCATGGATGACGGCAAAGCCAATGCGATCAGCCTCGACATGCTGGAAGCGGTCAACGCCTGTCTCGACGAAGCCGAGAAGGACGGCAAGGTGCTGGTGCTGACCGGACGCGAGGGCAAGTTCTCCGCCGGGTTCGACCTCAAATTCCTGGCGACGTCTGATGGCGACGGTGTGCGTAAGCTGGTCACCGGCGGCGGCAAGCTGGCCATGCGCCTCTTCACCTCGAAGATGCCGGTCGTCATCGCTTCGACCGGGCATTCCATCGCCATGGGCGCGTTCATCCTACTGGGTGGCGACACGCGGATCGGTACGCGCGGTGCCTTCAAGATTGGTGCGAATGAAACGGTCAACGGCATGACCCTGCCGGGCTTCGGCGTCGAACTGCCGCGGGCGCGCCTCAACCCATTGTACCTGACCGAGGCTCTGGTGCAGGCACGCCTGTACACGCCGGACGAGGCGGTCCCTGTCGGCTGGCTGGACAAGGTGGTTGAACCCGGCGCTCTGATGGATGCGGCCATGGAAACGGCCACCGCGCTGAAATCCATCGCCAATGGCGCGTATTACGGCAACAAGATGCTGGTGCGGAAACCGGCCATCGACGCGATCATGCCAACGCTGGAACAGTCGACCGTCTAAACCGCGACTATGGGCTCTGCGGGGGCGGCCGATGGCGCTAGTTCCCGCGAAATCTCCCGGATGAGGTCCCGCAGCCAGGTCAGCGCAGGGTCCCCGGCATATTCGCGGTGCCAGTAGAGCGTCGATTCCGGCGCAGCGAAGTCGAATGGCAGCTCCTGCAGGACAAGCCCCGCATGTTCCACGATCTGGCGCGGTGCGACGAGCGCGAATTGTGTGTGCCGCACGATTTCCAGCGCCGGCATATAGTTCGGCAGACGGTGCGCCGGGGTGATGCGGCGGCCATGCGTGCGCGCCAGTTCCTCGATTAGGCTTCGGCCTTCCCGGCGGCTGGAGACGGTGATGTGGCGCAGCTCGAAGAAACGCTCGGCAGTCAGTGGTTGGTTCGCCTGCGGATGATCCGGCGACAGGACACAGACATAGGGCGTTTTCAGAAGCGCTTCGCGTTCCATGTCCATGCCGAGCAGGTCGGCCACGTCGATGGCGAGATCCAGACGGCCGGTGGCAAGCTCGGCCGCGACTGCTGATCTGTGCAGCTGGCTCCACGAAATCCGCACGCCTGGCGCGACCTGTTCGAGCCGCGCTGCCAGGATCGGGGCGATCAGGAAGGCGCCGGCATCGCGGGCCGAGAGATTGAATACGCGAGTCGAGCGGGACGGTTCGAACACCGAACGTGGCTCCAGCCCCGACCGCAACCGGTCGAGCGCCTCGCGCACGGCGGGCATCAGGGCTTCGGCCATGGCGGTCGGCTTCACGCCGCGGCCTTCGCGCACGAATAGCGGGTCTTCGAAATGGGTGCGCAGCCGGGAGAGCGCATTGCTGACCGCGGGCTGGGTGATGTGCAGGAATTCACTCGCTCGCGTCAGGCTGCGCTCGTCATAAACCGCTTCCAGTACCGGTAACAGGTTCAGGTCGATGGACCGTAGGTTCATGGCAAGCTCACAATCATCACCATCTGTGATGTTTGGGCTTCATATAATAAAGTTCCCGAATAGTCGAGCCTAGGGCATTGTCCGCTCCGTCGACAGTGGAGTAACCCAATGCGCGTGGCGCTACAGCCAGCCAGCCGCCTTCATCAGCATGACCGCGCCAATTGCGGTGACGAGGTATTTCATGCCGCGCTTGAAGTTCACGTCGCTCATCCGGTCCAGCACTTTGCCGCCAAGCGTGGTGCCGAGCATGGACAGGGGCGCCGCCGCCGCGATCAGCCACCAGGGCGGCAGGGCATGAACGCCCGCTGCCATGAGCACGGGCGTGCTCCAGAAAATGATTTTCACGAAGTGCGCCAGCACCTGCGTCACCGCCTTGGTCGCCACGATGGCGTGGCGCGTCATGTCGGTGTGGACGAAGAACTGGTCCAGCAGCGGGCCGGACACGCCGGCAATCGT